>Ga0209700_104264_pt1 | contig 26084 bp, 4 predicted proteins | sample SiratroredBW_FD_187528 | JGI IMG/M metagenome (GOLD analysis project Ga0209700, IMG submission 187528) | Root nodule microbial communities of legume samples collected from California, USA - Siratro red BW (SPAdes) (version 2) | ecosystem: Host-associated > Plants > Roots > Nodule | place: USA...
TTCTTTCACGTATCCCTTCTTCTTGCTTTTTAATTTCTTGAAGAAATGAGCATGTGAATGTATGAACTCTGCGTGTAAGAATTATGCGTGAAGTGTGTAATCTTCTCTATAACTTCAATTTCCTTTTTTATATGCAAAGCCAAAATGAGGTTTAGTTAAAACAAATTCATGCATTCTGTTATTGATGATTAATACTTATCTGAAATAAAAATGTAATAATTAAAAGAAACTAACTGCTTAATCTTTTGAAAACCATTGTCTATTGTATTGCAATAATGAAAAGCAACGTATGAAACCAACAGATAAAGTATAAGCAAACCCAAGTGAAAAAATAAAATGAGCCAGCAAACCAATATGGGATAAAAATGAACAAGAACAAAACAGTAACCATCCTTTGGAGATTGATGTTCATGCCCATAAGATTAGTTTCTTGTGTAAATAACTAAAGGGCTAAGTTTCTTTAGAAAAGAAATACCTTAACCATGCTTGGGCAGTTACTTCCTCTATGATACAAATGACTTCTTGGGCTTAAGAAATTCATCCAATAATATCTTTATTATTTTTATTTTAAATTTTATTTATTAAATAATTTTTTCTCCCTCATGAGTCACGTACAAAAAATTGTTAATTTCTTTTTTTAATAAATATTAACAAACTTTCTTAATAAATAATAAAACAAAATCTAATAAATATTAAAAAATATTTATATTTTTTTGAAGCAAACATTAAATTAGTTATCACAAAACTAAATATTTGAAAATAATATGTTAAATTGAATCTTTAAAATTAACTATATTAAGTTAAATATTTTAATAGCATCCAATATATTTTTATTATTGATAAAAAAATAAAATATGAGAGAGATATTTCTGCAAATGTGAAAAGAAGAAAAATTATTTAATATATAAATTTTAAAATAAAAATAACAAAAATATTATTGATATTTTGAGAATTTGTTAAGTGCAGAAAACATTTTGTATTATGCAATAAGCAACTTTCCCATTGTTGATGTTCTCTAATGTGAACTGTAATTAACTAAAGTGGAAGATATAAAGACAAAAAATATAACACAATGTATTAAACTTTTCCAATACATTTCAAAAGTCAAAAGGAAAAGATAAAGTTCACTAAAAAAATCACAAACTAAGTATTTTTCACCAGCCAACTTCCAAAATTGCTTTCTAGAAAATTTGCTCATTGCTTCTAGTTTCTATCAAGAGATGAATTGCCTATCACTTGGCATTATCTCATCTCAAATCACAAACTCACAAGCTAAACTCACTTTATCATCTAATCTAGCTCTCATGAATTAAATTCAAATAAAGCAAACACAAAGTGAAGTTGATTCAACCTTTTTAATAGATAAATTTAAAATAACAAGCAAAATGACTATGTTAATTGGATAGTTGCCTACAACCAAAATGTTAAACATGTTAAATGATTAGTGATTTATCCTATAATATTTGTCTAAGTCTAAACATAACACACTGATGAGAAGGCAAATATGAAGTTCAGAAAAGAGGGTTTTAAAAATTAAACACGCTTAGGAACTTAGGTGATGAAATCCTTCAACTTCGTTAAGCCATTGTTGCTTTAAGGAAAAATAAATATTTCACTTTTTAATCCCTTTATTTTATAAAATAATAAAACAGTGTAGTGTCAACTTATTTTGTTTGTCATATTTATTCCTATTTGGTTAGTACATGTTTCTTTAATATAATCAGATTTTTGTGTATCATATATAATACGAAATAATTAAGTGAAGATTCACAAAATCTTTCCTCATATTAAGATATGGAACTTACTCATAAAAGAAAGAAATGTTTTGAAAGGTGCTTTGATGATGTAGATATAAAGAGACGAGTAAATATAGAATTTGTAAACTTTTCAAATAGAATAGAAATTTTGTCATCGTCGACTTTTAATAGAGATAAAATGAATGTAGAATAAAACTACTCATGGAACTCATGCGCCAACACTTTAAATAATACTTAAGTTGCTTAGACAACCATATTCTTCTTCTTATTGTGAAAAAAATGGAATATCTAGTCCTTTAAAGATTCTTTGAAAAAAAAAAAAGATGATACCTCAGGGTGTAAGATCTAGTATTTGTTCATAACAATCATTGTCTTCTCTCAATAAACTCTTCAAAATATAGTAAAGAGGAAATTAAATTATGACATATGTAGATGAATTTTCATTAGATACCAATGCGATTGATATTGTTGTTAGTTTATTTTTTGATAAACTTGACTTAGAATTTGTATTTTTCATCGAAGATGATCAAACATGACAACATAATAGTTTACGTAATTTTTTCTTTTGTTAAACTTTTCTTGAAACGGTTTTGGCTTCAAACCAAAACTTGAAATATAAAAAATCTCCAGTAACAATTCAATTAAAAATTCTATACAAAATCATATAGTTTATCTTAAAAATTTATAAAAAAGAAAATAAGACTATACTATCTATGTTGGAGAAAAAAATAGTCTTGTGTTCTCTCACCTTTTAGATGTCATCCTGGAATAATCAAGATTTATCAATGAAGATCTAAAACATTTGACACATGTGATTATTCAATCATCATAAAGGTAAAATACTTTAAATGTTTTACCTATGCTTAGGAGTAGGTGTCATAAATAAAAAAGTATCCCAAGACTAAAAGGATGGTTTAAAACTAGATATATTTAATAGATAGCATATAAAAAGCCTTAATTTTTTTACTCTTACTCTTATAATTGACTTCATATTATTATTTTAAATATTTTTTATTAATTTTTTCAAAGTACTAACTTGGTTTTAAAATTAAACACAAGCTCGGTAGGAGTTTTATGGACATGAACACGAGTTTTATGTTCCTTCATATAGTTCATATCCACATAGATATGTTTTTAAAAATATACTTGTTGGTATCTGTAGGAGTTTTAAAAATTCTGAGATATGCTTTTAAAAATATACTTGTTGGTAGGAGTTTTATGGATATGAACACGAGATGTCACTTTGTTCGTGATGCCATTATTTTTGGGGATATTCGTCTCAGTTTTGTTTTTAGCAATGAACAACTTTACCAAGGCATTGGAAAAACAATAATATTATTTTCTACTTCGCAGGTTGGACATTCGAGATCTTCACATTTTAACTTGAGGGAGGTATTGTCATTATTGTATATCTTTATTTTATATTTATTTTTATTTAGTAATATTTTATTAGATATATTAGTTATATTTGGAAGATATTGATTGTATTGACCGATTTTGAACAGATTTGAATGGATCTATAAGAGAGAAAGTTTAGAGAAACAATGTTGTATATATTTAATCTTCTGAAAAATATCAAAGAAGCCTAAAACATTTAACACACCTAAGACCATAAGTGCATTCTTTACACCGATACCTGCAGGGTACCTACACAAATATTAATCATAAAATATTTATTAATAAACATTCATAATATTTACGTTATGCATTAATTTTTTTTCAAAAACTAATGTCCTGTTTTGAGACCAGAGATGGGAATGTCTTCAAAAACATTAATGGCTTATAAAGGACTTAATATGATATGAAATTTTTCAAAAACTAATATCCTGTTTTGAGACTAGAGATGAGAATGTCTTCAAAAACATTAATGGGCTTATAAAGGACTTAATATGATATAAAAAATCTTCTTATCTTTATTCTCTGTCATTAACATAAATTTTATACATCATGGATATAAATTTTATAAAGAACTTAATATTAACTACAGAACTTTAAATGCGTCTATTTTTAATATATATTATAGTTTGTATAAAAAGTGTGAAATGCTTGAAAAGACAGAAACTAGTCATATAAAAGAAAACACAATGGTATTGTTCTATAAGGACAACATGTTAGATTAATTATTTTGTAGACATATATAAATAAGTAATTTCTTATTTGCCAAAATATTATGTAACTATTATTGTTATTATTTATTTGAGTGTTATTATGTATTTAGTTATATAAAATAATATTATTTATATTGTGTGAATATTTATTGGGTCAGCCTATAATAGATGGGTTGAGCCCATTATTAATTAATAATATATAGAAGAATCTCTACAACTCTCCAGAGTCAGTTTTATTTTATCCTTTTAAAGAATAAAGAAACAATTCTTGTGAAGTTGGAGTAATTTGTACACACTCTTCTCTCTTATTCTTTGCAGACAGGTCATTGATCAAGAATGGCAGAACTAACAGATGATGAATCAAAGCTCTTCTTTATTTCAGGTTTTGATTCTTCTTATTTTTATATAATATGATGTTCTCATATGCCATAATCAAACTAAATTGGAAATCCTAATACAATTATTTCTTTCAATTGGTATCAGAGTCACGTTAATTTTGATTATATATTTATTGAGTATTTATAATGTAAATGTATTTTGTGAATACTATTGGATATTTTCTTGATTGAGAGCTCTTCTTTGCGGAACAGATTGTGATAAAATATCAACTTTGTAAATATTGTTGGATATTTTCATGATCGGGAGCTCGCCTTCGTGGGACGGATTGTGATAAAATATCAATTTTGTTAATATTATTGGATTCTTACATAATTTTAATCTCACATTCGTTAGACGAATTATGTTTAGTGTATTATTCTATTGACATTATTATTCTTATTGTTGCATTAAGATTTATATTAATAATAAAATTACCCTTCAGTTCGTTTATTTTTAACGTAATTCTTGATGAATGATTTATTATATTCTTAAGATTTTTAGTATCCTCTCGATATTAGCTTTAAGGATATGATATTGAAAGCACAACAAACTCTGTGAGTTAATTTGCTAATGTTGATACGTTCTACTCCAGCTTTGCCTATGCAAATAGTTTTCTTGATCAAGCTGAACGAAACTAATTATGAGGATTGGGTGAGAGGTTTTCTAAATCCCAATATCCTTATAATAATTGTGAAATTGCACAAATTTCTTATGCTTCCGCTATTGACACTCTTATGTATGTTCAAGTTTGCACATGTCTTGATATTGCTTTTGTTGTTAATGTGCTTGGACGATACTTGAGCATATTTTCACATAGTTTATATTTGCAGATACCTTAACTAAGGGATTGACTGTTATGGTCTTTGTTGAGCACATAACCCGTATGAGGTATAATAAGGTTTTTGATGTATTGGTTTAGTGGGGTTTTCTTTGTTAGATATGTACTTCCCTCTTGAACCTTGTTTATTGTATTGTCATATTTATGAGATGAATGACAATAATTATTTATTGTTGTGACGAAAATATTTTGTATTGTCATATTTTGTTTATTATGATTTGCGCAATTGATGTTATAGCATAATTTTGAGACATTTTGGACCCAATCTGAAATTGTTATTGTGTTGAGATTATTTTAATCTCATATAGCATCTTGGGCGGATGATTGAGACATATGATTGTCTATTTTTGTATTGCCATATTTTGTTTATTATGATTTGCGCAATTGATGTTATGACATAATTTTGAGACATTTTGGATCCAGTCTCAAATTGTTATTGTGGTGAGATTGTTTTAATCTCATATAGCTCATATAGCATCTTAGGCGGATGATTGAGACATAATTGTATATATTATCACTCCTTCCAGTGTGATTTTGATTTTCTGCAGTGATAAGATGCTTACATATTTCATTTTGGATCTTTTGATTATAAATTTTGTAATATTTTACCATTTTATTGTGGTCACATGTTGTGAATTGTTCTAAACTAATTTTCAATATTGTGATCTAATTTATGTTATCCAAGTGGGAGATTGTTGGATTAATTATTTTGTAGACATACATAAATTAGTAATTTCTCTAGATTAACTTATTTGCCAAAATAGTATGTAACCATTTTTTATTATTTATTTGATTGTTATTATTTATTTAGTTATATAAAATAATATTGTTTATATTGTGTGAATATTTATTGGGTCAGTTCATAATAGGTGGGCTGAGCCCATTATTAATTAATAATATATAGAAGAGTCCCTACAACTGCCTAGAGTCAGTTTTTATTCTATCCTATTAAAGAATAAAGAAGCGAGTTCTGTGTACATGCTTCTGACCTTGGAGTAGTTTTTACACACTCTTCTCTCTCTTATTTTTTGCAGATAAATGAATCAAAGCTCTTCTTTATTTCAAGTTTTGATTATTCTTATTTTTATATAATATGATGTTCTCATATGTCATAATCAGACTAAATTGAAAACCTTAATATGATTATTTCTTTCATACCATGCTCAAAATTTCCATCATTTCTTATTCAACGCTAGTCTAGTCTCCGTTGCAAGATCTTCATTCTTGCTTAGGAATTTCAATTCCATTACCAAACTCTCTTTTATCAAGTAAGTGGATCAACTGTCACAAATTCTTAAGAATAAATTTCTACCACATTTGGTATTACAATTCCTCATCCTTTCATTCTTTTTTATCTTTCTTTAAAAATCATCATTTGCATGTTTTCAGTTTAAGCTCAAATTTCAATACTAATCACAATTTTTATTCATTTGGATATTTCAAAATTTTAAATGTAAAATCTTTCGTGGATTTCAAATTTAGTTATTTGGTGGCTAAGCCCTTTGAGGCAATTTGTTAGCATGGACGTTGATACTGATTATGAAGCTAATAACATTGGACCCATCTTCCACAACCTAATGAGTGAGTCTTTTAGAGTTTCATGGTGGTTTTGCTTTCGTTCTTGGAATTATTGTTGGGTTGTTTCTCTCCTTTGTGAGACCCAAACCCATTATGTTTTAGTGTGTCTATGACACATGACAGGCCCAATATAATGCATCATTATAATTTGGGTAAAAGGCTAACCCTACGTGTGTGCAACCGTGTGTGCAACCGTGAGAGCTTTGGTGTGTATGGAGAAGTGTGTGAGCAACCGCTTTGAAGAGAAGAGGGAGAGGTAATTCGTAGCTACTTCCTATAACAACCTGTGTTGGTTGTTTTGAAGATCCAACGGTGAAACCTTGTCTGATCGACCTGCAATTTTTATTGTACGTTTCTCACTCGTATTTCTTCAATTTGGACGGTGTGATTGTCCACTGGAGGTCTGTAGATTTGTCAGGAATTTTGTGAAGAGCTGTTGTCCGTAGGACGTTCCTGTTACAGTCAGTCTTGGTTGTTTTGGAAATCCAATGGTGAAATCTTCTCCAATTGCTCTAAAATTTTTACTTCAGTTTTATCACTCACAGTTCGTTGTTTTGGACGGTCGGATTTGAGATCAAAGCTGTAATTTGTTTCCAGAAAATTTGTGAACGTTGTCTATTTTTCTGGTGACAAGATTCTTGAACTTTTCCTTATTAATTTCAATTTGTTGATATTTTTGGGCCATTGTTGGTGACCGTTTTGAGGATTAGGAAGAGTTGTATTGATATGCTCTGTGATTAATTTTGTAAGACTCATTGTACCTTTGTTTTAGTATTAATGGAGTATAAAATGTTTTAGTATTAATGGAGTATAAACCATCCTGTGGGTTTTTTGATCTCTATTGAGAGGTTTTTCCCACATTAATTATTGGTATTGATTTATTCTTCTGTTTTCGACTACATATTGATTTTGTTTGGATTGATTGATTGCGTTCAGGGTGTTTCCATATTGTTATGATAAAAGTGAATCTTATTGCTTCCGCTTCTCATTCTTGTGAGATCTCCCCGGTTTTGCCCCCTCGTATTACCCAACAAGTGGTATCAGAGCCAATGGTTTGCGGCTTGGACGAATACAATTTGGCCCTGTATCGAAAGTCTTTCTGACGGATGTTTCAGGGAAGCGTGTCCCGTTTAAGTGTGTAAACGGCGGTACAAGGAAGTGAGGGTCGTTTGTGATTAAGGTACTTGTGTTTGAGAATGCTTCCCCTCGAGGGGGAGTATACCAATGTGGAAGGGACTCTCACTTGAGGAGGAGATTGTTAGGTATGCAAGTGTGAATCTAAGTCCCACATTTAGTATAAGTGAGAAAGTTGAGCAACATATAAGAAAGAAGACCCACAAACCTAATGCCTTAAGGTTTTGGGTTGAAGGTGGCGTCATTCCCTTATATGTTGACTCTTGTCTCATTCTTAACAATTAGTATTTTAATTTCAGGTACGTATTTTTTTTTTCATTCCATTTTCCTTTCTCAATCTTTCCTCAAACAAAAAATACTAGTTATAAAACCAAAAAAAAATTAGCACAAAGAACATGAAAGAAAAAGAAAAGCCCCATAAAGCAAACTAAACATAAAGCAAAAAACAAAATACTCAATTATTAGATTTTGGAAGATAGCTTCATCATCATTGTCAGTTTCCATGACAAATTACCTCATAGCTTAGACACAAAATTATTAAATTTGAAATCTATCAAAGATTCTACCATTAATATTTTGAGGTTATACATACGACTGACAATACCATATAAAGAAAAATTGTGATTAGAATTAAAATTTAAGCTTAAATTGAAAATATACACAGAAAAGATAACTTTTAAAGAAATATAAAAAATGAAAAATTGTAATACAAAATGTGATAAAAATTTATTATAAAGTTTTGTAATAATTGATCCACTTAATTGACAACAGAGAGTTTCAAATTCCTAAGCTAAGAATAAAAATCTTGCTAACCATAGTTGAATAAGAAAATAGAAATTTTGAATATGCTATGAAAATAACTGTTGCGTTTTTTTGTATAGGATTAGTTTCCGTCTTTTCAAGCATTTCCCAGCAGTTCTTTTACCAACAATAAAATATATTATTATAAAATATATTATAAATAGACGCATTTAAAGTTGTGTGCAGTTAATATTAAGTCTTTCCTAACATTTATATTAATGATTTATAAAATTTATATTGATGATGTAGAGAACAAAGTTAAGAAGATTTTTTATATCATATTAAATTCATTAATGTTTTTGAAGACATTTACCTCTCTAGTCTCAAAACAGGATAAAATAAAAACATAATACAAGAAATAATAAAATTTAAACATATAATTAAGACGAAAAACTATTTATTCATTTTTAAAAATAACTTAAACTAATTGATGTAATAAAAACTTAAATGGAAAAATATAAAAATATGAATGTTTGTATTTAATACATGTATAGTACATATTGAACAAATAAATAAAATATTATAATAAATTAAATTATATTTATCCATTCTAAAATTTAATTAAAGAATTAAAAATTTAATGATTTGATCATCATTTAAGAAAAAATAATTTTATAAATTATAAATTTCTTTCATTCTTTTAGGATAATGGTTTTGTAGTGTTATTTTAAAACCAATCCACATATATAATCAAAAAAATAATTTTAATAATTATTAATAGATTTTATAAAAATTATATTTGTATTTCATTTAAAATAATTTTTATGAATATTTTTTCTTATTTTTCCTAAACATCTTCTTAACTTTAAACTGTTTTTTTAAATATATAATTAAAATTATGAAATATACAATTTTTTTTTTGCCAAAGGTTTAACATAAGGTTTTAGTAAAAATACTATCCACAAATTATTATATGAAAAATGATTTTTTTTTCATATGCTCAAAGTCATTAATAAATATTATAAATAAAATATTATAAATAAAATATTATAAATAAAATATTGATATATATGATTATAATTTCAAACTAATTTTGATAAATGCTAACAAGTATTACAAACATTATATCTATATATATATGATTAAAAAACATTTCATCTTATTTTCTTTAAACATTCTTACTTGATTTTATCAAAATAAGGATGTATGGTAATATTTTTTAATAAGTTATTTTAAATTTCACTTTATAATTTAATCAAATTTACTTATTCTAATTTATTTTATTTTACATAAATTCATAAAATAACATTTAACAAAATTATATAAGTAAAAAAATTAAATTAACAAATTATAATAAAAAGTATATAAATTGGATATGATGTGATTTTAAATTAATTGTTTATCAATTAAATAAATATAATTTTCTTTTATTTATATGTATAATATAATTTCCGTCCACAAGTTTTATTTAAAAAATAATTTAGTAAAATTGTTATAATTTTAATTATGTAATTATTTTTAATAAAAAAAGTCGTATCCATTTAATAAGTTAGACGTAATTCTGACCCTAATTTTTAATAAAAAAGATATCTTATTATGTGTATTGTATATTTTGGACCTAGTCTTAAATTATTATTATAGTGAGATTGTTTTAATCTCATATAACTCATATAGCATATTGGGCCGATGATTGGAACATAATTATATATTTATAATTGTATGATATCATCATTCCTTTCAGTGTGATTTTGATTTTCTGCAGTGATAAGATGCTTACATATTTCATTTTGGATCTTTTGGTTATAAATGTTATAATATTTTGGCATTTTATTGTGGTCACATGTTGTGAATTGTTCTAAATTAATTTTCAATATTGTGATCTAATTTATGTTGTCCAAGTGGGAGATTGTTGGATTAATTATTTTGTGGACATACATAAATTAGTAATTTCTCTAGATTAACTTATTTGCCAAAATATTATGTAACCATTATCTTTATTATTTATTTGATTGTTATTATTTATTTGGGTACATAAAATAATATTGTTTATATTGTGTGAATATTTATTGGGTTAGCTGATAATAGGTGGGTTGAGCCCATTATTAATTAATAATATATAGAAGAGTCCCTATAACTGCCCAGAGTAAGTTTTTATTCTATCCTTTTAAAGAATAAAGAAGACAGTTCTTGTGACCTTGGAGCAGTTTGTACACACTCTTCTTTCTCTTATTCTTTGCAGAGAGGTCATTGATCAAGAATGATAGAACTAACAGATGATGAATCAAAGTTCTTCTTTATTTTAGGTTTTGATTCTTCTTATTTTTATATAATATGATATTCTCATATGTCATAATCAGACTAAATTAAAAACTTTAATATGATTATTTATTTCATAGCATGCTCAAAATTTCCATAATTTCTTATTCAACACTCGTGTCTGTTGTAAGATCTTCATTCTTGCTTAGAAATTTCAATTCCTTTACTAAACTCTCTTTTATCATGTAAGTGGATCAACTGTCACAGATTCTTAAGGAAAAATTTCTACCACATTTGGTATTACAATTGCTCATCCTTTCATTCTTCTTTATCTTTCTTGAAAGATTACCATTCTTTTCTCTGCGTGTTTTCAGTTTAAGTTCAAATTTCAATTCTAATCACAATTTTTCTTCATCTCGGTATTGTAAGTCCTGTCTTGAAGTTCAAAATATTAAATGTGAAATCTTTCATGGATTTCAAATTTTGTTATTTGGGTCCTAAGCCCTATGAGGCAATTTGTTAGCATGGGACGCTGATACTGATGATGAAGCTAATAACATTTGACTCATCTTCCAAAACCTAATGAGTGAGTCTTTTAGAGTTTCATGGTAGTTTTGTTTTCCTTCTTGGAATTTTTTTGACTGAGGATGTGGTTTTCATAGCATATTCAAAATTTCCATTTTCTTATTCAACACTGGTGTGCAAGATTTTCATTCTTGGTTAGGAATTTGAAACTCTCTGTCATCATCAAGTAAGTGGAGCAATTATTACAAATTCTTAAAATAAATTTTTACCACATTTTGCATTACAATTTTTCATTCTTCTTTATATTTCTTTAAAAGTTATCTTTTTCGGTGTATATTTTCAATTTAAGCTTAAACTTTAATTCTAATCACAATTTTTCTTTATCCGGTATGGTCAATGTGTCTTCAACCTCAAAATATTAAATGTGTAATCTTTGGTGGATTACAAATTTAGTGATTTGGTGTCTAAGCTCTTTTAGGCAATTTGTCAACACTGACACTCATGATGAAACTATCTTCCAAAATCTAATAAGTGAGTCTTTTCTTTTTTGCTTTATGTTTGGTTTACTTTCTGATGTTTTTCTTTTTCGCTTGATCTTCTTTATGCTAATTTTCTTTTTTATTCTATAACTAGTGTTTTCTGTTTGTGAAAAGACTGGAAGGATGGTTCTATCACTAATTTTTATACTTGTGGAAAGATTGAGAAATAGAAAATGAAATGAAAAAAAAAAGAACTAGTATTTTAATTTCAAGTTCATATTATTTTTCATTCCATTTTCCTTTTTCAATCTTTCCTCAAATAGAAAATACTAGTTATAAAACCAAAAGAAAATTAGCACAGAGAACATAAAACGAAAAAGAAAAACCGCATAAAGCAAACTAAACATAAAGCGAAAAAAAAATACTCATTTATTAGATTTTGGAAGATAGCTTCATCATCAGTGTCAGTTTCTATGTTGACAAATTACCTCAAAAAGCTTAGACATCAAATTATTAAATTTGAAATCCATCAAAGATTCCACAATTAATATTTTGAAGTTAAAGATACGACTGACAATACCATATAAAGAAAAATTGTGATTAGAATTAAATTTATGCTTAAATTGAAAATATACACGCAAAAAGATAACTTTTAAAGAAATATAAAGAATGAAAAATTGTAATGCAAAATATGGTAAAAATTTATTTTAAGAATTTATAATAATTGATCCACTTAATTGAAAACATAGAGTTTCAAATTCCTAAGCTAGGAAGAATAAGAATCTTGCAAACCAGTGTTGAATAAGAAGATGGAAATTTTGAATATACTATGAAAACCAACGCTGTTTTTTTAGGATTAGTTTTGGGTTTTTTCAAACATTTCCCAGCACTTTTTTTACAAACAATAAAATACATTATAAATATACGCATTTAAAGTTGTGCAGTTAATATTAAGTCTTGTCTAACATTTATATTAATGATGTATAAAATTTATATTAATGATGTAGAGAACAAAGTTAGGAAGATTTTTTATACCATATTAAGTCCTTTATAAGTTCATTAATGTTTTTGAAGACATTCACCTCTCTAGTCTCAAAACAGGATAAAATAAAAACATAATACAAGAAATAATAAAATTTAAACATATAATTAAGACAAAAAACTATTTTATTCACTATTTAAAAATAACTTAAACTAATTGATGTAATAAAAACTTAAATAGAAAAATATAAAAATATAAATGTTAATCAAATGTTTGTATTTAATACATGTATAGTACATATTGAACAAATAAATAAAATATTATAATAAATTATATTTATCCATTCTAAAATTTAATTAAAGAATTAAAAATTTAATGATTTGATCATCATTTAAGAAAAAAGAAATTTATCTTCATTCTTTTAGGATAATGGTTATGTAGTGTTATTTTAAAACCAATCCACATATATAATAAAAAAAAAATAAGGATGTATGGTAATATTTTTTAATAAGTTATTTTAAATTTCACTTTATAATTTAATCAAATTTACTCATGTTAATTTATTTTATTTTACAAATATTCATAAAATAACATTTAATAAATTATATAAGTAAAAAGAAATAAATTAACAAATTATAATAAAAAGTATATAAATTGGGTATGATGTAATTTTAAATCAATTGTTTATCAATTAAATAAATATATTTTTCTTTTATTTATATGTATAATATAATATTCGTCCACAGTTTTATTTAAAAAGAATTTAGTAAAATTGTTATAATTTTAATTATGTAATTATTTTTAATAAAAAAAGTCGTATCCATTTAATAAGTTAGACGTAATCTTCACACTAATTTTTAATAAAAAAATATCCTATTATGTGTATTGCATATTGTAAAAAAAAGTTATAAAAATTTATTTCAACTAAAACTATTATAACAACAAAATATTTTAAACATAATAATTTGTATCACCACAGATTAAATAACATTTTTTTCTACATTAAAATTTTTTTATATAATTTGAAAACAGTGATTTTTTCATATATTCAAAAGTTATTAATTAATTAATATAAATAAGATATTAATTTTATTGATTATAAAGAAAATATAAATGTAATAATTTATAACAAATGTTGTAAACATTTATTGATGAAATAATTTTCAGTTATTAAAATAATATTAAATGAATTTATAAATTTATTACAAACTTCACAATATATTAAAAGAAGATACATTTAGGTTGTTCAGTTAATATTTTGAAAATTTTATATTAATGATATAGACATAAAAATTGGAAAGATACTATATGTTTGGAATCTAACAAGTTAAATAATGTATACTTTATACAACATTAACTCCTTTTGGATAGAAAAAATTGGAAGATAGTGCGGTCTTAAAAAGAGTGATTTTTTTCATACATTCAAAAGTTATAAATTAATTAATATGTGACATTAATTAATTTAAATAAAAAAAATAATTTTGATAAGTGATAACAAATATTATAAATATAATATTTATATTCCATTTAAAAATAATTTTTATGATTACTTTTTTTTTGTAAACATTCTCTTTACACTATTTATTTTAAATATATAATTAAAATATAAACTATATACAATAATTTTTAATCTCTAATAAAAGTATTTAGAATTTTAATAAAATATTTTATTAAATTAAATCTAAATAATTGTGATACTTTTATTAAAAAAAATATGCAGTCGAAATTTTTATGCTAATTTAAATACTAAAAGTATTAACATGTGTTTTGTTTTCCAGAAATTATAATTTAAACCAAGACAATGATATAACAGAATTGTTGTATTCATTAATTGCTTTTGATATATATTGATTTTGTTGTAAATTTATTTAAAATATTCACTAAAGTGGAAGATATAAAGACAAAAGCTTTAAAGAGAATGTGTTCAACTTTTTAAAAGAAAAAGATAAAGTCCAGTAAAAAACCACAAACTAAGTATTTTTTTTTTTTTCAGCAAACTTTCAGAATTGCTTTCTAAAATATTTACTCATTATTTCTATCTTCTATCAGAAGATGAATTGTCTATCATTGACATCATCTAATCTCAAGTCACAAACTCACAAGCTCAACTCACTTTATCATCTAATCTAAATAAAACAATCAAAGTTGATTAAACCCTTTTTAATAGATAAATTTAAAATAATAAGCAAACATGTTAAATGACTAGTTGGTCTACTACTCTAAACATAACACATTGATGAGAAAACATAACACATGTTTTTCCAACATAATCATAATTTCTGTGTATCATATATAATCAGAAATAGTTAAATGAATATTCACGAAATCTTTTCTCAAATTAATATATTAAACTTATTAATATATTAAACTTATCCGTTAAAAGAAGAAATATTTGGAAGAAGAAATGTTTTTGAAAGAAAAATATTTTTAGAGGTGTTTTGATTATATAGATGTAAAGAAATGAATAAATATAAAATTTGTAAACTTTTTAAATAAAATAGAAATTGTCATTATTTTGAAAGGTAAATTTATTATGTAGATGGAAGAAAATTTGTAAATAGAGATTTTGTAAACTATTTATCTTGATATTTTAAATTATGAAATATGATTAATAAATTGTAATAAACGTATAATCATATGTATATACATAAACAAGCGCATATATATATATATATATATATATATAGAATATGCCTATATCATATTCATGTATGCATCTGTGTCCATTAATTATCAACTTTTGTCATAAAAGTTGGCTAAGAATAAGAACTTATTAGAAAAAAAAACTGAAGTTATTAATCATAAAGTATTAATAAACATAATATTTACATTATGCATTTATTTTTTTCAAAAACTAATGTTCTGTGTTGAGACTAGAAATGTGAATGTCTTCAAAAACATTAATAAGCTTATATATGAAAAACCTTTTTAACTTTATTCTCTATATGTCATTAATATAAATTTTATACATTATTAATATAAATTTTATAAAGGACGCACACAACTCTGAGTCTATTTTCAATATATAGTATAGTTTGTATAAAAAGTGTCATGAAATGTTCAAAAAAATATAAATTAGTCATATAAAAGAAAATAAAGTGGTTCTTTTCTATAAAAATAGCATGTTAGATTAATTATTTTGTAAATATATATAAATTAGTAATTTCTCTATATAAACTTATTTATCAAAATATTATGATATTATATAATCATTATTATTATTTATTTGATTATTATTATTTATTTGATTACATAAAATAATATTATTTATATTGTATGAATATTTATTGGGTCAATTTTTATTATATCCTTTTAAAAAAATAAAGAAAATAGTTTTTGTGATCTTAAAGCAGTCTATATATACTTTTATGACCTTAAAGCAGTTTGTATACATTTTTTCTCTCTTATTTTTTGTAGTGAGATCATTGATAAAAAGGACAGAACTAGATAAAAATAACATAACTAAATAAATCAAAACTCTTTTTTATTTGTTTTGATTCTTTTTATTTTTATATAGTATGGTATTTTTGTATGTCATTATACTAACTTGAAAATTTTAATACAATTATTTGTTTTAATTGGAATCAGAATCACGTTAATTTTGATTATGATTATGAGATTTTTGTTGTTAAATAATAACCTGAAGGTAAAATGATTTGGCAAATTTTGATGGAAAGTATCTTATCTAAATCTTTTTTTTTTATACCTAGCTTTTTTTGAAGGATAGAGTTTATGGAAAAACTCAGTTTTTTAATTTTGGTATATTGTTCAAGAAACTTTTTTTTATTACATTTGTACTGTGTAAATTCACGAACCAATAATTCTAATTTGTTATTTCACCCTCTTTAAATAAACCATTATGAATCCTAAAATTCATCTTCTCGTACACATACACTCATTTCTTTCTTTCTCTCGCTTTTCTAGTTTGATGGTGAGTGTGGTTTCGATGAGCACGGTTGCGGCGGTGACAGGGTTCTTGGGCATCGTCGCTGTCAAAAGCCTCCATGTGAAGAGGAGGAGAAGCGAACAGAATTTTAAAAGATTTGGAGGACATAATTAGAATGATTCTTCATCTTCGATTCCGAATCTTGTTTTTTTATTTTGTGTATCAGGTGCTTGTGGATCATGCTTTCGAGAATTAGATTGTATTTGAGGTTAAAAAAATTGAAGCGGGATTCAGTTTGGTAGGGAAACGGTTCTCGCTAAGCTTGGTCTCAGTTTGCTGATTTTGCCCAGCCCACCTGTAATTTAGGGTTTGAATTCGGAAAGAAAATAAAATTTGCCTAATTTTTTAGGTCGTCTGCGGTGACCTTTTGTTTTTAAATTTAATAATGTTGCCTCGTACTCAAAACAAAAGGTGGCAAACTGGGATTTCTTCTTAATCCTTTAATTTATTATTCAAAATTGACAATAATAAATCGTAATTTGGCAATATCTTCAGAATTTGTTTTTAATATATTTTTTAAAACTTTCAACTTATTATTTTTTCTTTTTATTGGAAAAAGAGAAGGAAAATCATGATGTGGTGGAAAGAGGTGTTCAATTGATTTGTGTTTTTAAGGAGCCCTAATTATGAGTGAGATTACTCTTTTCTGGTGGTGTTTGAGCGTTATTACACATAAAGGAATGTGAATGGGTCATGACCTAATTAAAATTGTGGATGGTAATGCGTCTTTTAGTTTTAGATTTAATTATGGTATGGTGGAGTCTTGATTTGATACCAATTTTTCGTTTTTTCTCTTATGTAAGTTAAATGAAATCGTCTTTTAAGAAAGTGTTAGTGAATTCTCTAATTTTCTTGGTTCATTAGCTTATGGATTGTACTAAACTGGTAAAGATGCTCAATTCAAATTACTGTGGAAAATAGAAGCTTTGACATGGTAGCTGATGTTATATGAAAAATATTGTATCGAAAGCCTGTTATTTTGTATATGTAATGCTGTCAAGTTATCTTTATCTGCCCTGCTTACTAGAAATGTTTTATTTGAAAATTTTGTCTATGATAACGTTCATTGATACATGTAGTTGCCCCGCAATTTACAACAAGTTAATTGTTGTACTAGCAATATCGAATGTCAGTGGGCCAAACAAGACACTATTCTTCTATTGGATTAAAGTTTGTCATACTCTGCGTGCGTTTGACTGCATCATAATTAGATGGTTCAATTTGATGCCTTTTATTATATCATATAAAAAGGTTTCTTTGGCCAAAATCAATATTTTCCTGAATCTAGAGGATTCTTTGTCCACAATTTGGTAATTTAGCACAGGCCCTTTGGTTTATAAAGCAATGAGGTCAAGAGTTTATGTGGTTCAATGGTAGTTTGTTGGTTTATACTAGTCTGTGAAGGTTACTGCTATTATGGAATTTTGTTGGTCTAGGTGGATAATCATTAAGATTGTAACTTTTTGACAGTGGAATATACTTATTAATTGTGTAATCTATGAGCATATTGTTATTGGGACTCTTGTAGGGTTAGTGTCTATTGGATCGTTGTTAGTGTTCCCTCAGCATGTTCGGCTATGGTTCTAAATTTCGGTTTTGATATTTACTATCAATGGCAGTAAGTCTCCTAATAATATATTTTTTTTTTACTATAGTGTCATTATTAGACTTAATGTTGAATTATGTTGAAATAGTGTTTAACTAGGTCACTAATGATTTTCAAATCATTTCTCAAAAGAACTTTATGTACTTGGATTAGTATTTTATCCTCATATATCTTATACTGGACTTGCATTTGGCGTAACCTGAAATTTGCCTATCGTTCAACACTTTAATTATTTTCTCTATACTATTATACGTCCAGTTTTAAATAGTTTTCTAAACTAACCAGTCATGTTCAAAATTTCTATATTTTTCTTCCTTCAATTGTGGAAGGATTTTGCGTGAAAATGTATATGGGTATATCACAGTGCTAGGTAGTTATTTTTATTTTTTGTTGTTTTGTTTATAATAATGAACTGTGATTTACTGTTTTACTTTTTAGAAATAATAAATATTTAATTAAAATGAAATTATTTATTATATTGAAAGCACATAAGGGTGCCTGTATTGAATGTTATTTTATTTAAAATTTGACATTTTAAAATTTTGACTTTAAAAGTTTGATGTCTTTTGGTTTCCCTAGTTTTTTTTAATAAAAAAAATATTGTTCTCTAATTCCTTTATGCTATTGTTGATGGTTGATTATATATTTAATGAGTATTTATAATGTAAGTGTATTTTGTAAATATTATTGGATATTTCATGATTGAGAAGCCTTTGCAGAACAAATTGTGATAAAATATCCAATTTTATAAATATTGTTGGATATTTTGATGATCTAGAGCTCATTGGATTGTGATAAAATATCAATTTTGTGAATATTGTTGGATTCTTACATAATTTTAATCTCTAATTGCTTAGACGAAATATGTTAAGTGTATTATTCTATTGTTGAACATTATTATTCTTATTATTGCATTAAGATTTATATTAATAATAAAATTACCCTTTGGTTTGTTTATTTTTATGAATGATTTATTATATTGTTAAGATTTTCAGTATTCTCTCCATATTAGCTTTAAGGATATGATATTGAAAGCTCAACAAACTCTGTGAGTTAATTTACTATTGTTGATACATTCTATTCCAGCTTTGCCTATGCAAATACTTAATCAAGCTCAATGAAACTAATTATGAGTATTGAGTGAGAGGTTTTCTAAATCCCAATGTCCTTATAATAATTGTGAAATTGCACAAATTTCTTATGTTTCTGTTGTTGACACTCTTATGTATGTTCAAGTTTGCACATCTCTTGATATGCTTTTGTTGTTAATGTGCTTACGCGATACTTGAGCATATTTTCACAGAGTTTATATTTGCATATACCTTAACTAAGGGATTCACTGTTAAGGTCTTTGTTGAGCACGTAACCCCTATGGGGTATAATGAGGTCTTTTGATGTATTGGTTTAGTGGGAGTTTTCTTTGTGGGAGTATTGTCATATTTATTGAGATGATTGACATTAATTATTTATTGTTGTGACGAAAATTATTTTGTATTGTCATGTTTATTATGATTTGCGCAATTGATATTATGGCATAATTTTGACACATTTTGGACCCAGTCTCAAATTGTTATTGTGATGAGATTATTTTAATCTCATGTAGCATCTTGGGCGGATGATTGCGACATATGATTTTTATTTTTGCATTGCCATATTTTATTTATTATGATTTGCGATGTTATGACACAATGTTTAGATATTTTGGACCCATTCTCAAATTGTTATTGTGGTGAGATTGTTTTAATCTCATATCCTCATATAGCATCTTCGACAGATGACTGGGACATAATTATATATTTATAATTGTATGATATCATCACTCCTTCCAATGAGATTTTCTGCCGTGATAAGATGTTTACATATTTCATTTTGGATCTTTTGGCTATAAATGTTGTAATATTTTGGCATTTTATTGTGGTCACATGTTCTGAATTGTTCTAAATTAATTTTCAATACTGTGATCTAATTTTCAATATGGTTCTAAATTAATTTTCTCTAAATTAATTTATTTGCCAAAATATTATGTAACCATTATTGTTATTATTCATTTGATTGTTATTATATATTTGGTTACGTAAAATAATATTATTTAAACTGTGTGAATATTTATTAGGTCAGCTCATAATAAGTGGGTTGAGTCATTATGAATAAAGAAGACAGTTTTTTGTGACCTTGGAGTAGTTTGTACACACTCTTCTCTCTCTTATTCTTTGTAGAGAGGTCATTGATCAAGAATGACAGAACTAACAGATGATGAATCAAAGTTCTTCTTTATTTTAGGTTTTAACTCTTCTTATTTTTATATAATATGATATTCTCATATGTCATAATCAGACTAAATTAAAAACTTTAATATGATTATTTATTTCATAGCATGCTCAAAATTTCCATAATTTCTTATTTAACACTCGTGTCCGCTATAAGATCTTCATTCTTGCTTAGAAATTTCAATTCCTTTACCAAACTCTCTTTTATCATGTAAGTGGATCAACTGTCACAGATTCTTAAGGAAAATTTTCTACCACATTTGGTATTACAATTGCTCATCCTGTCATTCTTCTTTACCTTTCTTGAAAGATTACCATTCTTTTCTCTGCGTGTTTTCAGTTTAAGTTCAAATTTCAATTCTGATCACAATTTTTCTTCATCTCGGTATTGTAAGTCCTGTCTTGAAGTTCAAAATATTAAATGTGAAATCTTTCATGGATTTCAAATTTTGTTATTTGGGTCCTAAGCCCTATGAGGCAATTTGTTAGCATGGGACGCTGATACTGATGATGAAGCTAATAACATTTGACTCATCTTCCAAAACCTAATGAGTGAGTCTTTTAGAGTTTCATGGTAGTTTTGCTTTCGTTCTTGGAATTCTTTTGACTGAGGATGTGGTTTTCATTTGATTGTTATTATTTATTTGGTTACGTAAAATAATATTATTTATACTGTGTGAATATTTATTAGGTCAGCTCATAATAAGTGAGTTGAGCCATTATGAATAAAGAAGACAGTTCTTTGTGATCTTGGAGCAGTTTGTACACACTCTTCTCTCTCTTATTCTTTGTAGAGAGGTCATTGATCAAGAATGACAGAATTAACAGAAGAAGAATCAAAGCTCTTTTTTATTTCAGGTTTTGATTTTTCTTAGTTTTATATAATATGATGTTCTGATATGCCATAATCAGAATAAATTGAAAATCCTAATATAATTATTTCTTTCATAGCATGCTTAAAATTTCTCTCATTTCTTATTTAACACTCGTCTCTGCTGCAAGATCTTCATTCTTGCTTAGGAATTTCAATTCCATTACCAAACTCTCTTTTATCAAGTAAGTGGATCAACTGTCACAAATTCTTAAGAATAAATTTCTACCACATTTGGTATTACAATTCCTCATCCTTTCATTCTTCTTTATCTTTCATTAAAAATTATCATTTTCTTTTCTATGCATGTTTTTTGTTTAAGCTCAAATTTCAATTTTGATCACAATTTTTCTTCATCTGGGTATTGTCAGTCCTGTCTTGAAGCTCAAAATATTAAATGTGAAATCTTTTCTCGATTTTAAATTTAGTTATTTGGTGCCTAAGCGCAATTTGTCGGCACAGACGCTGATACTGATGATGAAACTAATAACATTGGACCCATCTTCTAAAACCTAATGAGTGAGTCTTTTAGAGTTTCATGGTGGTTTTCTTTCATTCTTGGAATTTTTTTGAGTGAGGATGTGTTGTTATTTATTATGTTATACTTTCTTGTTATTTAAAGTGCCTCATAAAGTTCAATTTGCTTCTCTATGCTAATTTTCTTTTTGTTCTATAACTAGTATTTTCTGTTTGAAGAAAGATTGAGAAAGAAAAATGGAATGAAAAAGAAAAAACATGACCCTGAAATTGAATTATGTAAAATATTGAGGGATGATTCTATAACTAGTTTTTCTGCTTGATGAAAGTTTTACGTGGAACCTGACTATAGACCTTACATGCGAAACCAAAAATATCAGTGAAAATATGAGGGATATTATTTCTGCCACAAAGCTTGTTGGTAGGAGTTTTATGGATATGAACGAACAAAAATGTTTTTAAAACAAAATGAGACCAATATCTTCAAGAATTTCTAATTAATATCTAACTTTTTTCAGACTATATTAATTAGAATTATGTAAGAGTTTTTAAAACCAAAATGAGACCAATATCTTCAAGAATTTCTAATTAATATCTAACACGATATTAATTAGAATTATGTAATGGACAAAGTAGATTGGGATTTTATTGTTTTGAACTAATATCATTTGAAAAATCCTAATAAAAAAAGTCACCCTATTAATGATTAATGAAATTCTAATTAATATTGATAGACACATAATTCCAATGTACTTTTTTTGACGGATGTTTCACTTTGTTTTAAAAACTCTTCCTGTTCCTTCATATCGTTCGTATTCATAAAACTTCTACCAACAAAAAACTCTTCCTGTTTCTTCATACACATATTTATAAAACTTCTACCAATAAGCTTATTCTGTGGCAGAAATAACATCTCTTAGAGTTTCACTGATATTTCTGGTTTCGCTAATAATGTTTATAACCAGGTTCCACGTAAAACTTTCATCATTGTTTAAACTAAGGAAGCATCAAGGACACACAGGTAATAAAATAAAATAAGGATGTTATATTAATATTATTTTACACAATTCAGTTTGAGGTACCTATTTTTTGTTTTTCATTCCATTTTCCATTTCTCAATCTTTCCACAAGTATAAAAAGTAGTGATAGAACTATCCCTCAGTCTTTCTACAAATAGAAAACACTAGAATAAAACCACAAAGAAAATTAGCATAGAAAGGATAAAGCTAAAAAAAAAAGTGTCAGACAGCAAACTGAACTTTATGAGTTACTTTAAATAACAAGAAAGTATAGAACAATAAATAACAACACATCTTCAGTCAAAAAATTCCAAGAAGGAAAGCAAAACCATCATAAAGACTCACTCATTAAGTTTTGGAAGATGGGTCCAATGTTATTAGCTTTATCATCACTATCAACATCCAAGCCAACAAATTGCCTCAAAGGCTTAGGCATCAAATAACTAAATTTGAAATCTACAAAAAATTTTATATTTAATATTTTGAGCTTCAAAGACAGGACTGACAATACTCATATGAAGAAAAATTGTGAATTGAAATTTAAACTGAAAACATGCACAGAAGAAAAAAACTTAAAAAAAATAAAGAAAAATGAAAGAATGAGGAATTGTTGTTTGATAAAAATTTATTCTAAGAATTTGTCAAAATTGATCTACTTATTTGATAAGAGAGGATGTGCTAATGAAATTGAAATTCTTAAGCAAGAATGAAGATTATGCCGTAGAGACCAGTATTGAATAAGAAATGATGGAAATTTTGAGCATATTATTCTTATAGAAGAAAAACACTCCGTTTTCTTTTATAGGACTGTTTTTGTTTTTCGAGAATTTTACCAAATTTTATTTACAAACTATAAAATATATTAAAAATAGATGCATTTAAAATTGTACAATTAATATTAAGTCTTTTATAAAATTTATATTAATGATGTATAAATTTTATATTAGTGACTTGGAGAACAAAGCTAGGAAGATTTTTCATATCATATTTAAGTCTTTTATAAGCCATTAATGTTTTTGAAGACATTGACATCTCTAGTCTCAAAATAAAAACATAATACAAGAAATAATAAAATTTAAGCATATAATTAAGACCAAAAACTATTTATTCACTATTTAAAAATAACTTAAAGTAATTGATGTAATAAAAACATAAATGGCAAAATATAAAGATATAAGTGTTTATCAAATGTTTGTATTTTATACATGTATAGTACAGTATTGAACAAATAAATAAAATATTATAATAAATTAAATTATATTTATCCATTCTAAAATTTAATTAAAGAATTAAAAATTTAATGATTTGATCATCATTTAAGAAAAAAATAATTTTATCAATTATAAATTTCTTTCATTCTTTTAGGATAATGGCTTTTAGTGTTATTTTAAAACCAATCCACATATATAATCAAAAATAATAATTTTAATAATTATTAATAGATATTATAAAAATTATATTTGTATTTCATTTAAAATAATTTTTATGAATAATTTTTCTTATTTTTCCTAAGCGTTTTCTTACCTTTAAACTGTTTTAAATATATAATTAAAATTATGAAATATACAATTTTTTGTGTTGAAGGTTTAACATAAGGTTTTAGTAAAAATACTATCCACAAATTATTATATGAAAAATGATTTTTTTTCTCGGTGCTTGTTTGCTAAACTCTCGGCTGCATTGAAGGGATATGGGTTTCGGTAATCATATTCAGATTATTCTTTATTCTCCATGAACAATGATAACATTCACCTCAGTGTGCTCGTGTATGTTGATGATCTAATTGTTGCAGTGAAGGATAGTGTAATTATCTAGAAATTTAAAGCCTCTTTGAGTGCTTGTTTTTATATGAAATATTTGGATCTCTTAAAGTATTTTATTGGTGTTGAAATCACGTGAAACAAACGGATTTTATTTGTGTCAACAGAAATGTGCACTTGTTATAATTTCTGAAGTTGGTTTGTTGGGTGCAAAACCTGCTCTTGTTCCTATGGAACAAAATCATCGTATGACTTTGTCCACTAGTACACTACTTGCTGACCTAGAGTCGTATCGTCGTTTGATTAGACGATTGATTTATCTGTGTTTCATACGGCTTGAACTATCCTACATGTTTTGTCTCAATTCATGCAACAACCAAAGGAGGATCGTTGGCACACAACAGTGCGAGTTGTTAGTTATGTTTTCTTGCATCATGTATAGTTCCTGATCTTCATGTGTTACAATTTTTGATTTGTTAGTTTATCTTACACATTTTCCCGTTTTCATTATTATTTGACTTATTTAATGTGATGGTACAGATGCTTTCATCTAAAAGACTTGAACTTTGTGGGATACACATACAAAAACTTTGAAATTGTCAACGACTATCAAGTTCCTGGGATGAGTACGTCTCCTTTTGCTCATTTCCTTTTGAATGTTGATCATGTTCATTAGAAGATTATTATTTGTCCTTTTTTTTTCATCTATCTACTTTTGAGATTAAGTAGTGCTATTTTTGGGTGAGAGAAGTTTTAATAATTTTAAAGTATTAATCTCACTTCAAATTTATAGTAAAGTAAAACAACAATAATTTTCATTAAATGTCTTTTCTTATTTTTATGAAGCAAATAAAATTTGAATTCGTTTCCCTTTTCGCAGCTGAATTAAGGAAGAAATCTTCGAAAGTAAAGAAGTCATCCGTGAAGTCCCTCTTTGGTATATTCACTTCATTTTATTTTTCTAAATTTGTTTGTTTATGTTGCTCATTGTATACATTTTTTTTTTCTTTGTTTGTAACACTAAGTGTTGTTCAACTATCCTGATTAACACGTAGATGGTGATTCTGAGACATCTGAAGCATGTGAGGCTTCTGACTCAAATGCAAGCGCAGTTAAAAAGTTTGATGATCAACCTACTAATTCAGAATAGAAACAATAACTCAAGTCTATATTAGTGTATTAACCATTTTTCGTGCGTATTGCAATTTTTGCTCTTATTCCACATTTTCATTCGAAAACCTCAATATGATTGATTAGTTAGTCACCAAACCTATAGAAATGTAAATCTCTCATTTAAGATAACTTGTCCAACATTAACACTTTGTAAACAAATAGAAACCATGCATATATATATATATATAT
>Ga0209700_104265_pt1 | contig 26079 bp, 13 predicted proteins | sample SiratroredBW_FD_187528 | JGI IMG/M metagenome (GOLD analysis project Ga0209700, IMG submission 187528) | Root nodule microbial communities of legume samples collected from California, USA - Siratro red BW (SPAdes) (version 2) | ecosystem: Host-associated > Plants > Roots > Nodule | place: USA...
ATATATATATATATATATATATATATATATATATATATATATATATATATATATATATATAATGAAAAATAAACATCAGCAACTCTATTTTTGTGTAGGTCCTATCCTATACACTTTGGCTTTATCTTCATTTCAACTTCAACTCCACCACAAGACAAAGCCATTGATTTCCATGTTCTTTGAAAAGCTATTCTTTAATGCATGTGGGAATTCAAACCACTCATTTTCTCCTCACACTTGATATATGCAATTGATTATTGAGGGAACAAGATAATGCTTATTTGTCCAGTTCATTAGAATTTGTCTTAGAGTGATCTTCAATTCTGCATACAATCTAACTATCCTTTTCACTTCTTTTCACTATGTTCTCTGATTTTTTTAGGAAAAAGAATTGTGTTTTCGTTATAGGTTTTGGTCTTTGTAGTTTATAACTTTTGTCCTTCCGCTCTGACTTTATTTAAGAAAGTATTTTTGACTACGTTATTTTTTTACAAAACTTAGTTTTAATAATTCTCAAACTTTAGAAAAGAGAATTTAGTTTGTCTTTTAACTTTATAATAGTGAATCATCACTAAACATCGAATGGAAGCATAAAAAACGAATAATTTCACATATTTTTAAAAATTTAAGAATTAATTCATCAATTGAAAAAACACATTTTTTTCTTTTTTTTTTATTATTCAAATTACTTAAAATTAGAGACAGACAATGTATATAAACACATGATGGGTTGGATACTTTTACCTCTTAATTGTACATGTCTATTTCACAAATGTAGTAAAAAGTGAATTATTACAAAAAAAATCTAAAATTAGTGTTGAGAAAATATTTACATAATTCGTTATAAATAGCAAGTAGCGACTCTAATTTGTAATCAGTGTCGGTTAAAATTTTCTATGACTTCTGGGTTGCCTTCTAATAATAGATGTTATTTATGTAGACTAAACTCATCTTAAGACAAACTCTAAATATTAAACACTAATTTATGAGAATGTAATGTTGACTTGACCAACTTATAAGTTATAAAATTTAATTATTTATTAATTGATAGTGGCGTTAAACCAATGTTAAATAAAATTTATTTTTTAATAATAATTTAAATTGTGGCAGTTTGGATGATGTTAACAACAATATTTTAAAAAAGTATTGTGTCTCCATCTTCAACAAAATAAAAAAAGATAGAAAAAAAGTTGTATTAGATGAAGGAGAATAGAAGAAAATGATAGATGAAAAATATGAGTGTGAATAAAGGAAATGAGTATATATATATATGAAAGAGATGAGAAGAAGGATATGAGTGAAGGAGATGAAGAGATTTATTTAGAAAATAACAGAGAAAAATTGTGATTGAGAAGATATACCTTATTTAAATACTAAGTCCTTGGAAATGTACATAGATTCATACTATATAAATTAGCATCGACCTAATCAACATTGACTTTAGTAAGTATTAAAAATATAATATAATACCATAACATTTATCAAACCAACACTTTTATCAATAAAAAAAATATGTTTTTTAGTGTTAACCAAGCTCACCATATTCAATTAATACTATTATTTTTATATTCATTCTTGCATGTAATAAACTGACACTAAAATCTTATTATTTATTTCAAAATATAAATTTAGTGTTCATTTAAGTGTTGCCCAAGCTGACACAAATTATGTTTCATTTTTATTTTAAAACTGTGTTAGCTAGCTTAGATTCGCTTAAGAAACTCTAATCTTTATATTTTATTTTGTGTCTTCTTAAATTTGGATTGACCAACTTTAAATGAGTCTTCATCTTAATATATACTATTTTCTCACCATTAATACCTAACATACTTATAATACCTAAATTACTTACATACTTATAATACCTAAATTACTTATAGTAGGTGAATGGTGTATATAAGTGTTTTATGTGGTGAATATATTAGGATTTAGTTAAATCCTAAATAAGGTTTTAGTTAAACCCTAAATCCTTTTATCCATGAAAATTGAAAATTGAATACACTAAAATATTAATTAAGTTATATTCAAATTCAATTAATTAAGTTATATTCCAATTCAATGATTAAATAAGTGTCATTGATTATGAATTATTTGTATTTATTTAAACTTATATATTTACAACTACAAAGTATATATATATTTTATTTTTTGTATTATTTTAAATAACAAATTTTTAATCTTTAGTTTTTGTTAAGTATTTAACATTTTCAGTTGGAGTGAATCTTCTCCTTTTAGGAGAAGAAAAAAGTTTTCATCACCATTTTATGTTTTTTTTTATAATTTTTTATATATATAGTTAAATTTTAAGCGAGTTAGCTACTCTAATCCATTTTTGGTATGCCAAATACAAAACAGGAAATAACATGACGTATTGTCCCATCACTATAAAAAAATTACCGATGAGACAAATTCATCGAAAACATCTAAAATATGTCGGTAAATTGATTGTATATAAATTTACCGACAGATGTCTGAGTCCGTTGGTAATTACCAACAAAATTAGGATAAATCCGTCAATAAATTTAGCGACGGATGATATCCATCAATAAAATCGTCGATAATAATATTTTACCGACGGGTAAAGTTTCATCGATAAAATTCTATCGGTAATTTAATTTTTCTTGTAGTGTATTTATAAGTTTGACGTTAATTAGCCTATTTTGATTTATTTTTAGGTGCTGGCCTGATGTGATCTAAAAAATTTAAAAAAAATATAACTTGTTTTTTTTATTTTTCTATGTGTAATTTTGACCTAGGGAAGAAATGAGCTTATCTATTACTCTTCCACTATCTTAAGAAAACTATGCGGAACCCTCAAGTCAAAAGTACAAAATAGAAATCGAAAACCTCTATAATAGAGGAAGGACTTGTTTATTTTTTCATATCACATTATGGCCAAATACAAAATGGAAAAAAAATAGAAGAGATTGTCCAATAATGTTATCCTTATGATTAAAAGAAGCACAAATGCTATAGGAAATACTCAACAATTTTTGCTTTCCAAACATAAATTTCACAATTGCTAATGGCATTGTTTCCTTGTATAGTGTTCGTCGGTACTCAAATGTATCTGAATGAAGAATCCCACGGTACCAGCCTATATAGCCCTATGGTCCCAAAGTTTGCCCGTATGAAAAGTCTAGGTTTGAAGAATGTAGGAGAATGTACTCTTTAAATAAGTCTTCGTATGTCTTATGAACATCCGTGCTAAGTCTTGATAATTAAACCATAACATTTTTTATGAATATGAAATTGCATTTTACATTCAGAACATCTATTTCATTTCTACATTCACTGAATTCAGACAACCTTTCATCTGACAAAATTAAATTGCCTTTGCCTTCTTCTTTGTACAAGTACAAGTATTGGTTATTGCTCCCATATTTCCTTGGGACAATCGTGTTCCATGTGTTGGTTATTGCTCACTGATTTACGTCCCTCAAAGGTTTTAGTCTTACAAGTCACACCCATGTGACTGCATGTGAATAAAATTTCTAGAGAATGAAGGTGGTCCTGCAAGAAAAAAACGAAATAGTTAGCAATACTTGTGATAGAACCCGATACACACTCTAGCTAAAATACGTTCACATATTCTTCATCTCGAGTCCAACCAAACATGATTGAATAATACTTTTAGAAGTGTTACTTAGTGATTGATTTCTTTTTCTTCTGTACCTTTATTACATGATGTTCATCACTACATGCTGTAATTTGTATATAGTATAGATGAATACAAAGTATTATTTGAAGAGAAGTGAACTTTGCTATGCATTGATGTTACCACATATTGTTTTGGTATGTCCAATAATTTTGGTAGCTGTAAGCCGTTATTAAGATTATCCTCAATGTTTCTTGGAATGTTTCTTGAAAAAGATGTGTAATTCAAAATAACATGGTGCTATGCAATGCCTTTTAATGACCAATCTGCCTCGAAACTTTGATTGAGACCGGCAATGTGTTAACTTGTAGAAAAATTCTTCTCAATTATGGACTGGTCTATTTTCACACATTTAAGTTAGGAATTACACTGTATCAAATTGCCACCAAAATTAATTCTTAGTGCACAAATTGAATGTGTGCACTGCAATATCTCGAAAATGTAAAAGTAGAACACTAATGGGTACTGTTGGGTCTAAAAATAGTGACAGCTGGGGTGGAAAGAAAAGGACACCCTGATACTGAAGCTGGTTTTCTCAAACTGAGTCCCTGTGAAGAACTAAATTTCTAATAACTCAATAATTTACCTAATTTTTGAAGTACTTTTACATGAGTGTCACTTGCTATATCAGGCCATAATTGACCAAAATTTTATGCATGCCAGTAAGTATTGTAGTCACTGATCTTCGTGCCATGTCATGTTTTCAGCAAATCATCATACCTTCTTGAAGAGTGGAACCAGTTTTGTGAAATTTTATGATATGAGAAAACAATCATGTGATTTATAACACTGATAACAATAGCCAGAGTTTGCCTTTAGGCTGTTTCTGTTGTGAAAGGAAATGGTCCATTATTAAATGAAAAAAAAAGTTGAAAGCTCGGAAAATGATATATGAAAGACAGTGACAAGATCTTTTGCCTTGTAGCTAGTTCAATGAAATGAGGAAAGGGACTCAACTCTACCAAAGAGAAGCTTTGCGTGAATAAACTTCTAATTTTTCTACCCCAATGTGAAAAGTCTCCCATCAATAATATCAGTCTTTCCCTTTAGGTCTCCCTCCAGTAAAAAAGTAAAGTCAACTAAATTTTTGTTCCTTCTTCAACATGTTTTCATACAAAACCTCAAGAAATTTCTGCAACTTGCGTCGGTAACAACCCCAATGATCCATCTATTCTTAATTTTAGCTCAAAAAAGCATATGATATCATTTCATTGCTCCTATCCTTTACTGGTTTTCTTCCTGCATTGATTCACTGCTGCAATGTTTTGTCCCTTGGATGGGATGTTGGGCGCAAATCAAGTTCTTTTATTTCATTTTCAAAATTCTGTTTCTGCTAATTCCAGCACAACTATTATCCCCTTTTCCCACCTATCTCAAATCACAAACAATGATTTTACAAGAACGGTTCTTATTGATCATAATTTTGAATAAAATATAGTAATAAATATACTAATAAGAACGAAGAAAAAACAAAGGGCCCATATAAGATATGAATTATAAGACTTAAGGCTAGTACTTCACGCCATACAAGTATTACGTTTCCAAATTGACAAATGATGAGTGGGATCCTATGTGTTCTAAAATGTAGTGTTCTATAGATATGATTATAACTGAACATTTGTTGTCCTCTTTCCATTATTAACATATATATATATATATATATATATATATATATATATATATATATATATATATATATATATTGACGAGGCTTGAGACAGAAGAGAATTGTTTTGTCGTCGTTCATGGGATGCTCTCTATGATTGAGCATATTGTCCAACAACAGAAAAAGTATAGGGTGATTGCTTAGTGAAAAATATAATGTTACAGTTTCCATTTTATTTTCAAATAAATAAGTATACATTTAATTATCCTATGTGTCTAAGTTTCCGAACTATATTATGTGTATTCGTATCTTGAAGTGTAGAGAAGTACGTACATAGATGAAAGTTGTTTGAAAACTTTGATGTCTACATCAGTAAGTACTGATGTACAATGGGCTCAGAGGCATATCTGTCTTTTGCCAGATTATGAAGAAAATGGCAAGGGGATAAAAATAGGCATTTAGAAGATTTAGAATAAATATGAGAAAAATAAAAAATAAAACGAAATGGTCCCAACAAGACCTTCAAATCAAACTGTTAGGAAGACAGTGTAGGAGAAAAGGGAATGGTGACTTAATAAGGGGTGTTTCAAATCTGAAAAAGCAAAAGAAACAGAAAGAAGGCAGTATTACCCCCCAGAGAAGAAGATACTTTGGCCAAAGTACAATTAAGGATGCAATGCAATGCAACCTTTGACTACCTTGTTCATCTATCTACAACTTTCTTGGTCTCACTCCAAATAAATTTGGCCTCAAAGCACCCAAAAAAGTCATACTTTTTTACTACCTCATGACAGTTTAGTGAAATTTGTGCTGAGTTCTTACATGTATTTTATAGAAACAAGCTTGATGTTGATAATTATTGTCTCAGAGTGATAAATAGATTTTTTGTTATAAGAGATAAAGTCTAAGAATGTGATTTATTATTTTTAATATTATTGGAAGTTATATAATCACCACTAAAAGATAAAACTTCACAAACGAACTCTTACATGCAATATATTGTGTCATTATAACAATTTGATATGAATTAACATGATAAAGATTATATAATTGATTAAAGATAAAACTTATACTTATATAATAGTGTGTCAACGATAAGTATACTAGCTAAACTCAACTTCAATCTAAACTTACATTTTCTTAAGTAATATCTTTCATAAAGAGTTCAATCTAAAGACGTTCAACTTTTTAAGAATATTTGGAGTTAACTTTAGGATTTCGGTAAAAACGTTTTACTTGTTATACAAATAAAGAATCTTGGGTTTCTTCTAAATTAATTATCAGGGTTCTACTTTTCTTTTAATTTATTACCAATACATTTGAAAATTGTTAATTTAATGACATAGTACATAAAGGAGGACTACATCTCACCACATGAATTCTCTGTATAAATTTTATGGATAAAAATTCATTTCTTTATTAAATATGGAATAACACTTCACGTGCTTTCATTTAGTTGTTATATATATATATATATATATATATATATATATATATATATATATATATATATATATATATTTTTTTATTTTATTGTGATAAAAATATTTCACATATATATCCTCACAGATTATTAAATAAATTGTTTCCATCATCATATAAATTAATAAAAATTGGATAGAATAATGTTAAATAAGTTAATAATAGACTCATGCCCACTCAATTATATCTTTTTGGACAAATTTTGAATATAATTTTTATATTAAAGGATCTCCCAAAACTATATGTATACATAAACATATAGTTGTAGACAAGTCTGTTTTGTAATTTTTTATATTAGTATTTTTTTTATTTGGATGTAACGCTATCAGTCAAACTCTGATGTAATTTCTATACTAGTACGCTATGTATTTTCATCCATGTGGACGTAACCATACCTTCTCGGACTTTTTTCACATACAATTTATTCTTCTAGTGTGTTTGTCAAAATTATATGGGCACAATCACTCATGTGGATAAACCTCTCCTATAATTTGTACTTTTATACTTGATAAAATATTATTAAAAGAATGTAACAAAATTAATTTCACATTACATTGATAATTTCAATCACATTTTGAATACAAGAAATACTTAAACTAATTTATTAGTATTTTATAAAGTTTATTTTCCTTGTGTTGTATTTTTTATTTAATAAAAATGCATAATTGGTATGTCACTTTTTAAAGACTGACTTGTGCCAAAAAACTTACCAATTATTGGATGTCTAACCTTTATTTTGTTCAACTTTTTAATAATTATAGCTCTTCTCTACACCTTTAGTATCTTTATCTCGACTTAATGCTTTGAGCATCTATAGTTTGACTTTACTCCTTCTTAAGCTTTTTTAGCTCACCATCACACTTTAAGATAACTCAACAATGTCTTAAAAACTTCTAGTTTGGTCTCATGCCTTAAGCATATGTATGATTTGTCCTTATGCCTTGAGCATTATTTCTAGTTTGCTATCATGTCTTGTACATCTCTAACTCAACCTTAAGCTTAAAGAATATTTAGTTTTGCTTATCTTAAACATCTTTAACTTGACTTTGGGACTTGAGTATCTTTAACTTAACCTTATGTCTTAAGGTTTGACCTCATGTTTTAAAAATCTTTACTCTGACCTAGTGCTTTGAACACTTTTAGCTCATATTCACACGAAAAGTCTCTTTAACTTGGTTTCACCCATTAAACATTTCTAACTTGGATTTCATATCTTGAACCCCTTCGATTAGACTTTCCACCTAGATAATCTATAACTTTAACCAATTATTAAAGATATTTAGTTATATAAATGTAATTGACTTTAGAAAATAAGGACTAAATGAAATTTTAAACTCTTTTTACAATCCATAAAACACAACATAATGTTATAAGACAACTCTTTCAAAATAAAATTTAACATTATGATATTAAGATTCATAAAAACCCATTGTTAAGAAAATTTCATGTTATTTCAACTAGTAATTATTTATAAATAATGATATCATAAGAATTAAATACAATGTAAACTCTAATCATACTTAATTAATCATTACAAAAACTACTAAAATTATCATCCACATGAAGATTAAGTTTAACTTAATCTCAAATTTATAAATACTTTATTATTATTATTATTACTTTACTTATTTACTTAAAAATTAGAACATAAGGTTGATATATAGTCTCCTATCCCCATCTTACCGTGAATATTTTAACTCAAACTCAAAACAAAATATTAACGTCTTTCCTAAAAAAATTTGGCACAAAGATATTTCTTATAAGAATATCATGTATCTTTTTTAAAATACGATGGACTATACTTAAAAAAGAAAATACTATTGTGTATTTTTTTTATTAATGATACAATTTTGATAAAAAAATGAATATTTTTTTTCTAAGATAGTGGAATGTCTAATCGAAATAATATGTCAACACAAAATCATTTATTTTTATGCCCAAAAAGAGGAAATGCCTAAATATAACAATCTAGGTGATGTATTAAAAAAAAGTACTTATTTGTTAAATTGGTCAAAACATTTATTTGTATCATCATTGATTTAATAAAAAAATGGATTTTATCTAAATTAGTTATAAAGACTTACGGAAAATTAAATATATTGTAATTGGTTTTCAGTTTTAAAATTAAGTGAATTTTATTTATTATATTTTCCAGTAAAATATTCAAATTTTAATTTATTTATTTGTTATTTTACTACTAAAGGTGTAGCCCAATAGTGTTTTAGCTTAACATTATATTAACATAATTATTGGTGGTTTTATTTTATTTCCATGCCCTTTTATTTCCATTTGTCTCTGCCCTTTTATGTAAATCGAAGGGAGAAGGTGAAACCCCTGATCATCAGGGATAGTACAGATTCATCATTGAATCCAGTTAGAATCTCCCCTGCTATTTTGACAATATCTATAAACACTTATGCCTTATGAAAATATCTATGAATATTATGCTTTTTTTTTTTATTAGATGATGGAAAACAAAAGATTAGAAAATATTTTAGGATTCCTTATCCAAATCGAAGTGTAAATGCCACCCTTTCATATTGGCATCTAGGAATGGGAACCCATCTGTCTTCAAATTTTATTTGATATTTGTGTGATCTTGCACATGTCTTATTGAATATGTGGTTTGCTTAAAGAAAGGTATAAAAAAAACAGGGCATTTTGATCATCATTCATGAAGCTGGCCAACCTACAACAACAACAAGCAAACTCAAATTAGATATTAATCTAAATCCTCATTATTACCCTTCCCTCTCTATTCTGTGTGCAAACTACTAAAACATAATTAGATGGAAGATGGTTGCTTTCTTTTGCAACCATCACATGAATAAATCTTGATGACCTATGAATATTTGAAGGCTAAGATTTAGATTTAGATTTAGATGGCCGATAGTGAAAGATGGAGTGATTTTGCTGACCACTCTATTATGTTGATTTCTTTCTTTAAAAATTACTATCAAATAGTGTTTTCTGTCAAATATGAGGAATAATTAGAGATGGTATGAATGCATAAACTGATTTAATTATAAATGAGAACATTTACAGTATACTTGTAATTTTAAATAAAAAATATTAAAATAGATAGTTTTTTTTTTTTTTTTTAAAAAGTATTGAGTAAACTGAATTCCCAACACCATTTCAAAATAAAAAGAAATGTGTTTTAAATATACAATTTTGAAGTTTAATTTTTTTTATCAAAAATTAGAAAGTATGATTTGTGGGACTATTTTATTTAGTTTCTAATTTATTTTATATTTTAATAAAGCCTTGCTTGCGTTTACAAATTTATTTTTTATTTTGTTTAAATAATTTTTTAATAAATAATATAAGTTTTTTCTTGCATAATTATCATCAAATACAAAATTTATATTGTTTATTAATTTTTTATCCAAATCACAACTCCATTAACAGAATAAAACAAAAAGCAGTAGGTATACTTTTCCTTGATTTTGAAAGAAAAATAATGCATACAAATATAATTTCTTTTAAATAAACAAATAAATAAAAATAAATCAAAGTTGGATCACAAATTACAACTTTTTAACCTTAATTAAAAAATTAAACTTCAAAATCATACATTAGAATTGGATTTCCTCATTTTAAATACAAATTATTTGCATATATATATGTATATGTATATATATATATATTTTAAATCTACCCATTTTCATACTTTTTATTTGAAACCACATTTGTATGGTAAGCTTTTCTTATAATTGAGACATTATTTCGAATAGATAAGTTGCTTTTAAACGTTTTAATATTGGATAAACTTTTAAACATTTAATTATAAGACCGACATGGTAATATTTGGTCACAATTCCCAGAAGTTACCACAGCAATTCGAGCATAATTGATTGGTAAAAGCAATTATCATTGAAAGATGAGAATCTTAAGCTAAGAGAAATTGCAAACACAATCTCCCATAAGTGCCATGTTACTGAGATTAGACCATTAAGATAGCACTTTAAGTGCTACTATTTCATTAAAGTGTGGTCTAACAAGATCCTATATTTGTGCCAAATGAGAACCACTTGTTCATTGAAGAACGTGTCTCTCAGCAAACTTATAATACATTACATCAACACAATCCATGTGCAAATGAAAAGTACTTAATACAAGACCCCTTGTTTTGTTGAAATTAAGTACTTCTTGTAGAGGCATGTTTGGATTTTTTTGGTTTAAAACTTCTTTTTCACCCTTGCACATTTCTTTTGGATGTGATCCATGTACCCCATCAATGTAAACATACTAGAGACAAGTGACGTTTTCATACTTTTGCCCTAAAATCATTTTGAAGGAACACATTTAAGTATCTTGTGATAAGTGTTTAAAAGGTATTTAATTTTAAAATCGAGAAGGTGTGGATACATACTCTAAAATACATATAAACTATGGATTGCAATTAGATTAAGCAAACAATTATGTACACCTCAGTGTTTAATTGGTTTGTTCAATCTATTTTAATATAATAATATTATCTCTATCTAGTGAATAAGTGTTAGAGACAAAAAAATATATGTAAAAAACTATTATTTTCTTTTATGAAAGAAAAGTGGTAGAGTGATATTTTCACTATTATTAGATAGAACATTAATAACATGTGAAATTGTCAGCAGAAAGTCAGTTGCAAGATTACTACATAAGTTTAAATTTAAATCACTGCTCATTCAAAGTCACAACCAAATTTATTACTGACATTAAAGAAACTGAACTTAGATTCATACAATTAGTGATGCAATTATGTGAACTAATAACATTTATAGATACAATTTCATCTTCATGAACTTTTTTCATTGTGCCTCAAATGTAGAAAGCAAGAGAACTAATATATTCTATATGATTTTTGACATAATCAAATGTAAGGGGCAGTAGGTGCTTGTTTGAAGTAGATTTATCTGGCCTGCATTGAAAGTGTTTAAAATCCCAAACTATGTGAACAGATTGACACATACTCTAAGTTGATAGTGAGCTCTTCAACTAAACTTGAATAGTTCAAAAAAAAACTCTTGGAGTAACTTTATCAAAGGGATGGATTTGTATGTTGTACAATATCATAAACCAAGTTGTAAATAGGGGCTTTTAAATCAGAAACACTTCTCCTGTTTTCTTTCAATCACCAAACATTCCCACCAAGATTCCAACCTTGCAAAGGTACCAAGACCAGAGAGAAAGGATGGTAATATTTTAGTTGGTAAAATTTTATTAAATAATTACAAACTTAGTGGGGGAGTATATTTTATCCCTGTTTCATTTAATCTTTTAAATTTCAAATTTATCTCTTGAAAAAAAATGAAAAAAATTTAAAATAACTTCAACTCTGTCATAATTGATCTCAATTTCAAGTTGATAATTAAAATGGTAAAAAACTATTTTGTAATTTTTAGATTAAAATACTATTATCAAAAGATATCCAAAAACACACTCAATATGAATATTATAAGAATAAAAAAGATATCAAATTTACTATTAATAAAACATATATAAATAGCATATCATTGACATTATGTATTGTTATACCTAAAGAGGTAGAGTAGGTGGGTCTTTTTTACACAGGGTGACCAGGTGAATGATACTTGCAGTAGGCTTTTTTACACTAAAATAAATGATAAAACAAAGTTAAGATTTGATATGGACGCAAAAGGGGAAATATATTGGTCAAAATGGGAAATTAAATCCAAAAGGGTGGTTTGAAGTTTGAGGTTGGACAATGACTAAGTATATAATAAGTGAGTATGTATGCATAGAGAGTCACAGTCAAAAGGAATATTTGTGCAAATGATTCCAAGAAACAATAAACAAAACTGGAGAAATTAAACAGAAAACAAAGCAGTCCCTCTACATATCCTCCTTTAACTTTTCTCCCTCTAACCGCTTTTCTCTGCTGGAAGACCAAATGTAAGAAGTGATGTGATACTGTTACTTGTTAGTACCACTCACTGCTGGTGCTTGGCATAATATGATCAAACCTAACTCTTTATTCACCCTGCCTAGGACTTTAACTTAGTAGACTCAAAATGCACATTTTTAGTTTATTTTAGATAGAGAATGTGTGTGTTTGTGTTACTACCAATATCACCATTGCTTCTCTCTACTGTCTCCAACTTCCTAAGCTAGGCCTGGCCTTGGATTTGGGGTAAAAGGCCTCGAGAGAGAGCGAGGCAAGCCTCACTTTATTCCCTTTCAAATTCGATACTTTGCTCTGTACCCATAACGAGGTTTTGTTTTGCAAAACAGAATCTCTCTCTCTTTCTCTCAAACTAAACTAAACTACCACATTCACTTCTTTTTCTTGTGCCTCATAATCTCTTATAGTTCTTACAACGTATCAGGGGGGGTTGTCCCATCTGTGCTTCTTTCTTTCCTTGGATTTTCATCCTCTCCAAAACACCACCATGTGAGTGAGTGTTTTCACTTGTACCACATTGCCTAAAATGGTGACAAACTCGGATTTTCTCTGTTCCCTCAACGTTGTTGCCTAAGAAACAGAGCAGTGCCCCCCACTTTGTTGTGTTCCACTCCCAGTTTCCAACTCAGTGCTTTGATCAACCAAACCTGTTATTATGTCTTTTTCAACCCTTTTAAACACAACCAGAAATTAAACTCAAACCCATGTTCTTAGGGTCCTGACCCTTTTCATCTTGTCCTGTTACTATTATTACACTTGACCTCCTCTTCAACAAACAAAAGTTATTATTAGATTGTTTTCTGTTGTTAACTCAGAAGGCTTTATGAAGTTGTCCCAACAATGAGAGATGAGCACTCGAAGAAAAGCAAGGTTTGAAAAAATGATTCCTTCAGATTCCTTTGCATTGTGTTCTGTTTCCGCCATTGCTTACTCTCTGTTGTTCTCTCTTTGAAGCTTTCATGGCCCAAGACGTTGGTCAAGAAGTGGTTCAATATTAAGAGCAAAAACGAGGACTTTCACGCAGATGACGTCCTTTACGCAGGTGGGTGGTCAATTTTCTCGTGATTTTAATGTAATTAAAGACGATGGTTGGTTTTGCTTGAATCAGATTTTCTCTCCTTCTTCTTCTGGAACTTGGGTTGTCTTTGGGAACCGTTTTTTTGTTTTTGTTTGAATGAGTCTGTAACTATCAAGACAAGATCTGCACTCTGCAGCTTGTGGTTTTTCTCCTTCCCTGGTTTCCACCTTTTGTTATAATTTTTTCAGGTTTGAGCGTTTGATTCATTCTGTGGTTTGATAAAATTTAAGTGGAAAGAGTGTGACTTTATTTACTTCATGATTTTTTTCTCTTTTTCAGGTGTTAATGAAGAGTGGAGCAGGAGCAGGAACTGTTCGCAGAGGGAGGAATGCACTGTCAAGAAAAGCAAAACAGGTTCAGTGCCCATACCGTTCCTAAATCCGCACCCAGAATTTCTGAAAACCTTTGCTTTTCCTTTTTTTCTTGTGTCCTACAATGTCTCTGGGAGTGATAAGTTGTATTTTAATGCAGAGAGAGCAAAGAGAAGGCACTCAGACAGAATGCGGCGAGGCAAGGTTGACTTTGATGCAGCTCAGGATACAGATGTGCATAACTATAGGTATGCTTCATATTTTTCATTGCTGTGCTTAATTATCAGGGTCCCATGTCCATTTTATTGTAGTCAGATTCAGAATAATTGTTATTCTATTGAGTTATTCTTTTCTCCTGCATACAGAATCTTTGCTGCCACTTGGAATGTGGCTGGAAAATCTCCTCCAAGTTATTTGAGTCTGGAAGATTGGCTTCACTCTTCTCCTCCTGCTGATATCTATGTTCTTGGGTAGATTTCTGATTGCATTTGTATAATGTATTCTCTCCATTCACCTTGTAAAGTTCAAGTCTGAACTAGTTTGCCTTTTCTTGCACTCAGGTTTCAAGAAATTGTACCTCTCAATGCTGGTAATGTTCTGGGCACGGAAGATAATGGCCCTGCCAGAAAGTGGCTAGCTCTTATTAGGAAGACCCTAAACAGTCTTCCTGGAACAAGTGGCGAATGCCACACTACTTCACCACTTCCTGATCCTATTGTAGAGTTAGATGCTGATTTTGAGGGATCAATGAGGCAGAAGGCAACCTCTTTCTTTCATCGACGGTCGTTCCAATCCTTCAGTCATAGTATGAGAATGGACAATGACATGTCACTACCACAAGCATACCTCGATCGCCGTCTCAGCGTCTGTGACAGAATGATGTCTGGTCAAAGAACGAGTGATTACGACCCCAACTATAGATGGGCTTCTTCGGACGATGAAAATGGCCCTGGTGACTCCCCAGTTGTAACACAATATTCACCAATGACATACAAAGGTTTTTTCTCTATGGAGGATAGAGATAGACAGACGGGGCACTCAAGATACTGTTTGGTTGCCAGTAAGCAAATGGTTGGGATATTTCTAAGCGTTTGGGTGAAAAGTGATATAAGAGATGATGTTCACAACATGAAAGTGTCTTGTGTTGGCAGAGGTCTAATGGGATATCTTGGAAACAAGGTAAGCTTGATTTTGATATTTTTTCATTACGAGAAGAGTTTATTTATTCAGAACATGGAGACAACATTCTCATTCCCTTGAGTTTTCCAGGGTTCAATATCGATTAGCATGTCATTGCACAAAACAAGCTTTTGCTTCATCTGTAGTCATTTGACTTCTGGACAAAAGGAGGGTGACGAGCTAAGGAGAAATTCTGATGTAATGGAGATTCTCAGAAAGACAAGGTTTCCCCGAGTTCATGGCATGGGTGATGAGAGTTCTCCTCAAACAATTTTGGAACATGAGTAAGCCCTTCATCCTTTTTCTTTGAATCTTTACTATGCATATAGATTTGGTTTGACACTAAATAAAATGCAGTTCTAAGTCTTAACTTTTTCGCATTTCAAGACCTAATCTTGTGGTTTACTTGGTGTAGTCGAATAATTTGGCTGGGGGATTTAAATTATCGGATAGCCCTTTCTTACCGTGCAGCAAAAGCTCTTGTTGAGATGCATAATTGGAAGGATCTGTTAGAGAATGATCAGGTTTTGTACCCTTACAGCTTGTTGGAGTGTTGCTACTTTTCTTGAATTATGTCATCCTAACTATTTGATAGCTTCTTCTTTCAGCTACATATAGAGCGGAGACAAGGTCGAGTTTTTGAAGGATGGAATGAGGGGAAAATATACTTCCCTCCCACATACAAGTATTCAAACAACTCGGATAGATATGCAGGCGATGAAAGGCACTCGAAACAAAAGAGAAGAACTCCAGCATGGTGCTCTTCTTTTCTTGCTAAATAGCCTTATAACATGTTCCTTATAATTGTTTGCGGGAATGTAATCCAATTTTTTGTTCATGAAGGTGTGATCGTATCTTGTGGTATGGTAGAGGCCTCCGCCAATTATCTTATGTTCGTGGAGAATCAAGATTCTCAGATCATAGGCCAGTCTATAGCATGTTTCTGGCAGAAGTTGAGTCTGTTAGCCGTAACCGAATAAAGAAATGCTCTAGTTGCTCCAGTTCAAGGGTTGAAGTAGAAGAGTTGTTGCCTCATTCACATGGTTACAGATATGCAGATTTGAATTTCTATTAAAGAATGCCATAAAATATGTCGATCAACCCGCAATTGAGGACCCTGAAGAAGCGAAGTGTACCATACAAGGTAATTTCTGTCTTGCTTGTGTCACCCACCTTTTTACAGAAGAATCAAACTCTACTTTGCCACAAAGTAATGCTTCTCACAGTTCAAAAATTCAGTGAAGACATGATGCAATTTCTTCACCTACTCCTCTTTAGTTACGAAACATTTTCCTAAAAGCATGTTTTATGCAATTGGATCCGTTCATGGAATTAGTACCTAAGATTTCTGTTCTTGGCTATATTCATTTCAGAATTAGTTCATAGATTTGCTGACAGCATTGCATTAGAGTGTGCCTTACTTCCCAATTAAGTTTTTGGTTGAGATCTCTTGCATGTCTTATTCTTATCCTTGGCTTGGTCCCCCCCTATTGTATTGTAGGTGGGTAATGCTCTGGCGAATTCTAGCCCCAACGTGATGTAAACATTCTGTTACTCTCAGCCGAATTAAGGTTCTTGTCCTTTGCATTTCTTTATTTTCTCAGCATCTCTGTAATTATTATTTCCCCCCCTAAAGCTCCTCCTTATCTCTTTGTTGCAGCTGCAGAGTCTGATTTTGCTTACTATACAGAAAACGAGTCTTTTTGGCAGTTAATCACTTCCTGGCTCAAATGCAAATAGCATCTGAATTCTTATTAATAAGGTAATTTAGTTTACTCATGTTAGAATTCAGTGAGGAAAACTAAAAGTGAATGTATCATAAAGTAGAAATAGGCAATAAAAACTTCTTATCATTCTTCGATGTGTTGCAGAAACATGAAAAGAATTACTGCTGTGAGGGGTACTGATCGCTTGTGTTAGAAAAGATATGTGCAAGTTATGACGTATATGAAGCTTCTTTTTTCGTGGCAGCTAATGATTTCACCGAGAACCATTAAAGCTGAGGAGTAAATTTTTTATGGCTTTGTTTTCATCATGTTGCGGTGTTTTCTCTTTTGTGATTAAGATGAAAGTTGCAACCAAAAGGAAAGAAAGGAATGCGCACAACATAGATTGCTTTATTGGCTTTTATCAGTAAGTAATTATTTGTACCCAATTCCAAATTATGACCCCTTTTTTTTCTTTTACTTTCATTCTGATTCGGGAATGATTCTTCGGGCAACGTCAACACCTTTTCCGTCAATGTTTACTGTATAATGAATCGGGTGAATTCGGCCCATGCTTAATAAATCTTCAAATCCCACTCCCTTTTGGCATTGCCATGTTTTAGAATATTTCATGTGAGAATTTTGAAAAGTAGTTCTAATAAAGAATGACATAACTGTTATAGCGATGCAATAGAAAGAAAAGGACGTGCCAAAGTGCTTTGCTCATACACCTATGTTGATCCCTTTCACAGTATTTATTTTCGGACCTATAATTATGGTCCTCATTTAAGTTGTCAAATCTGTGTGCACCAATTCAGGATGCTACTTCTCTCTAGTAGAAGAACCCATCCGTTTCAAATAAATGTTCATTTTTTTTATAAATTATTTTATTTTATGCATGAAAGTTACATATATTTGAATTAAAAATGAAAATTTGCTGATGTGACAAAGATGGATCGGCAATTATATCATTATGCAATCCAGATAGAGACTGCAAAGATACTGTGGTCATTATGATTCTAACTTTCACTTTTTTACAACCTAAATGGAACCGAAAAACCGAAACAAAACGGAAGTGTTGAAAACTTGAAATTTGGAAAAGTAACGAGAAAGCAACAACTAAGAACAACTTGCTAACACAAAATAGAGGCTTAATGGTTTTAGTTACAACACAATAACTAGGCTTTCTGTGCCAATCCCACTCGCCTTTCAAAAATCTCTCTACCAACCTCCACGCGCTGTTCTGGAAAGTGAATCACAACTCCACCAACAGTGCCACGTGTCGTCCTCACGATCGAGCGTGGTGTAAACGAATTCTTGTCTTTCGCGTGGTTATTCTCCGAGGATCGTACGGTTCCAACTAGGACCTGGTACTTATAAGGAGATGTGCATTAAAACAGCATTGTTTATTTCCTAAGACCTACTAACAATAATTAAAACTTAAAACTATGTGGAAAACCAAAACACCAAGAACTCTTTTTACTTGGGGGAGACAAAAAATCTTTAAACCCGAAGACATTCTGGCAACGTGCCGTCTGGCTCTTGCATATTGTTATGAAAAAATGGCCATTTGATGAGATTCTCTGAGGCGTTTTTTGCTATCATGTTCCCACTTTTTTTAGGTATCACATTATTAACCACACTCCAGATAAGACGTGCGTGCTTCGTGGTTTCAAAAGTGTTTCTTATCTATTTCATTTGCGTTTGGAACGTTAATTTTCTAACTATGTCATTCATTCATGTTATGTGGATGACACCTTTGTCATACAAACAAATCTTCAAATTGGTTTTCATAGAGAACCTCCATGACATAGTAACTTTAATTCAAGATTTTATTTAAGGTAATAGAATTGATTACCACAATAAATAGTAATGCATATCAAAAAGCCTGTAACTGGGATTGTGAGTGTAAATACATGAAATAAAGTGAAAAAAGATAACATGCTTCATCTTAGATCTTAGTAACATTTATTAATTTTGAAATCTTAAAAGTGAAAGATTTCAGTGTATTTGAATTAAAAAAAAAAATAGTAATGGGGTAGGATAGGAGGGGACACAAATTTAAAGTGGGGACAAGGGTTGACAGTTGACACAGTTGTGTTTCTATTTGGCTAAGCAAAGAAAATGCTTTTGAGGGACACAAAAATTGCGACTCTATCTCTACAGATGCCAAAGGGAAATACCAGTGGTGCCTGCTGGGGCTCTTGTTTCCAAAACTTCTTACTAAGACACTCTCAAATCATTCTTATCTTCCTTTAATTGCTTCCTCATTTTCAAATGTTATTTTTTTTTTTTTGTTTTAGATTTAGTTTAATTGCAATTTTACTTCTCCTACACTAATTTGTATGTGGTTATGTCTTTCCTGTTTTAATCAGTATATCTGTTTCTTTAATGTTTCAGATTCTTTAATCACGAAAATAAATTTGAAATCTAAGGATCCAAATCCTAAGATTTGGATCTGAAGTGGGTTGCTCAATATCAATGCTACATAGCTTTTATATTATAATATATCATATTATGTATATTATACTTTTCTAATTTTTTAACAAGACCTCCTTTCTTAGATATCATTACACTACTTTCCTTTTCTGTAAAAAAAATATTATACTGACACTTTATTAATATCTTATTATACATTACCAAGAGTCAAGATGCAAACTCAAAACACTTCAGAAAATTAATATAAATCAGCTAAAGTAGTAATTTATTTATAATATGATATAATAGTTTATCTAATTTTGATATATTGAGTCACCTTTAAATATTAAACTTTACAAATTTCTTGTTTCAAAAGAAATATTAAATGTTACACATAAACTTAAAATAACTAGAACAATTTTAGACAACTTTGAATAGTGTTTTTTCTTCAGTTAACATTTTTGGAGATTGAGTTCAATCCAGTTTTAATAGAAAATAGTGACAATGGGTTTTGATCGATCATGAAATATTGAAAGTTGGTAGCTGTAAATCACGTGGAAGATGCCCTATATGATTCTCTCAGGAAATTAAGGTTGCTTTCCATGATGGACATGGCTTGCAAGTAATGCATAGGGATCAACCCCTAGGAGAGTTGCACTTTTCATGCAAGTAATTAAATTGCTCACCTACTTCATCATCTTCCTATTGTGGAGGTCCTACCAAGGCTTCACCATTGGAGTGCAAGGGCCAATTTAATGGATCATCTAGCCAAACTCATGCACCATTTCCCATTCAAACACACTTCAATTTTTATCATGGTAAAACAAGATTTCAGTTGTTAAAATGAGGTGTAGAAGTGATTGATAAGAGTGAAGGGAGATGTGTTAGGACAATTACTAGTGAGTTATTGTCTCCACCTTTTTCTAGCAGTTGATAAATTTTCAGTTGGTGTTAGTTATGTTTGACAATAACTGGTTATCCAAGGACGAATGCTACATAGTACAAAAAATAACCATACCAACTCAACTACAATGACCTCCCCTACAATAATTAAAGGTCAACAATTGAAACACATGAAGGAATTGTTTTTCTTCTGAACATCATCAGTTAAATCATTAATTATCATAAATGCTTAAATGTTGAGAAAACACCCTGGCCCATAAAATATTTAGCATACTGACTTTTCTTTTCCACTATAATTCATTAACTACCTACACTTTAATTTCTTGTTGTAAAAAAATAAAAAAAAAATAAGAATGCTGTAATAAATTCCCTCAATAATTGGTCGGAATCCCTTCTCCATTCTCGTGCTTGTTTGTTTATGCTGTTATTGTGTACCTCTTATCTCAACTGTAGTAGACTTAATAGAAAATGGAATATTTGATTGTTTGGTGGTGATTCTTGACTAAATTTATATGCAGAGAGAGGAATTTAGTAGTTGAAACTCAAATATTCAATGATAAATGTTTAAACTCAGTTTTATGAGTTACACGTAATGCATGCTAGCTAGGGTTATGTTGTGTGTGCATTTCAATATGGGTGGGAGAGAGTTTGGCCCTTTTGGAGTGGACCACTTAATCATAATTGCCAAATTGACAAGTGCTACCAAAAGGAAAGTCTTACCTGCAACTTTGAACTGCATTCGCATTGGAGTTGCATACTCGATATCGATAGTCGATATCCATATATAGGACAGTGTGGGGGCACTCATGAATCATGAAAGACTCTACCTAGCTTTAGAATCATGACTAAATGCCAAACCTTTGGACTCCAAGATCATCATTATATCATTATTTTTAACCATTATTTCACAATTTTAATTTATCATAATAATATCCTGTTCATATATGTTGTTAAGTACCAATATATATATGTGCCAAAGAGAATTATAATATCTCTTACATGTAACACTCAATTAAAACCAAATTATATTATAACACTAATTACATGTAACTAATTAATTTTGACTTTCGAGTTCAACCAATTAAACTTCCAAAAGTAAATGGAGATGGTGATGTCAAAAGTTGCTTGGTGTCACCAATGTATACGTTGGTCAAGTGGTAAAATGATAATGGAGGTGTTTAAAGATGTTATAGGTTGGAAATTTCACAGGGAGAGACAGACATATTGTGCAGAGAGAATTCTGATTTCTGACAATATCCACGCACGCTTGAAAGTTGCACAAAGGGCTATGATAAAAGTTCATTGGCTTTGGAAGGCGTCAAAAGCTAGCTAGATCTGACCTGTACTTCTACACTCCTATCTTACGCCAATGTCATCATCCATTCCTTGCTCAAACAACAAAAATTAAAGCACCACACACTCATGTATATACAAAAAGAAAAAAAAGCTTCTTTCCTTTTCTTTTTTTTTTTGTTATTTCTTTCTTTCTCACCATCTATTGCATTGCAGCAGATTCTTTCACCAATTTTCAGTATCACAATTAAGTTTCAATAAGGGAATTCTTTGCAAAGCAAGTGCAAGGGAATTTCTTTCTTCTAGACCTGTGACTCCTTAATTTCTAGGATTGTACAAGTTGTTCACTGGAGCTTAGTAAAAGTGTCTCTCCTGTGTAGCACCAAAACAGCAAAATCCAAAACAGATAGTATTAGGTATGAATATGTAACTCATCAGCAAGAGAATGACCAAATAACGAGACAGAATACGCAAGCTAGATCTGGCTAGCAAGCTAGGAACGGACCATAATAAGACAATGGAAATGTGTAGGTGTAAAGAATGAATTGGTCGTTATATGATGCATAAATGCATGTGTGGTGATGTCACCATCAGCTTTATTGTCTCATTGTATCTTAAATCTCTGATGTTTTTTGCTTGCAAAACAAGGTATCAGTGCCCAGAATAAGAACTTAATGTATGTTAAATGGTTACAACCGCATCGGTTGATAATTAATTAATTCGGGGAAGTCAATGCAACAAGGCAATGTCAAATTAAATTTATCTCTTCAGTTCACATCCCTCATTCTACATCAGCAGTGTTGCAGTGCAGACTGTGAAGTGCAGTCTGACTCAGTTGAATTGGATATGTATGAATATACAGAAATTCTACCAGAATAATTTTGGAAGAGTTATTATTTTTTCTTAATATAACCACTGAAGGTTGTGTTACTTCATAAAATTATAAGATAAAAATAAATAAATTAAAAATTACTTATATAATAAATTTATTATTCATATAGTGTGTGTATATATATAGTATATGTAGGGAGTGATATCATGGTTGGCGTAGGATGAGTACAGATTTTGCTGCTTCCATGATCCATTATTTGCTGCAGCCACGTGCATGGAGCTGAACCTAGTGTTTTCCTCCGTGCAAGTTTTTTCTATTCTGAGTTACTGTGACCAGTAAGTACTATTGCTATTAGAGAGCAAAGTCCTTTATTTGTTTGCTTTTGTCCCTTCCATCTTCTTACTGAGCAATTCAAATCACAATGCTCTCTTGTGATGTGAGTTTTAAAGGATGTACGTCATTCATTATTTCATCCCTGGAAGTGGGTCTAAATATCTCTTGTTTTGATATGTGTAGTTTATGGATTGATTTCTCCAAATCATGCATTAATGCATGCACAATGATACACAAAAATGTTCAGTACATGTATGTATTTATTATTATGTATTTATACATTGAAATCACTAACCATTCCCTGCTTCCAATTGGGAAACAAGAAGACAAGAGAATACTTGAATCCTTATACACTTATATCAGTAGAATAGAAAATTAGGAGAAAAATAAATAAACCTACTCAGTATTAGAAAAAGCAAAAAAAATGAAAAATTACAGAAAAGAAATACAAAGAACACTACTGCACATCATTCATAAAATTAAAACAAAAATAACAAATAACAAACTCCAATACAGAAAATATTCCAAAGTGAAGTCATTTTATCATTGTGTATTGACTCTCAAAATTTAGGTTTACAAAATTATAAGCAATACAAGGGGATTTGCAAAAGTAGATTCTAAAAATGAATAGTTTTGATACATCTATTTTATTTATTGTGCTTCATGTGTTGATGTTGAAGTAAATATAAGATAAAATAAAAGTAATACAGTTAAAATTTAGAATAGTTATACAATTTTAGATCTTTTCATCATTTTAAATAAAATCAAATTTCTGAAAATTAACTATCCTTTCTTTAATTTCTTATTTTATAATGTAATTATTTTATAAACAAGACAATCATAACTTAATAAGTTGTTCATAACATGCAATTATCTTGTGGTAGGTCACAATCCATTGTTATTTATTAAATCCTATATTTGATTGCTGATGAACTTTTCTGTATTTATTTTAGTACCCCTCTCTGTATTTTATTTTGGTACCTCTGGTACCAATTAAATATATTTCTTCATTTAAAAATTGGTGGAACTTCTTAGTAATTTTTTGAAGATATTGAAATTGGAAGGATGAAATATATATATATATATATATGTGGTTGACTTGTTAATACTTTAGGAACTTATGAAAGAACTAAAAGTAGAAAATTTATTTGATTGGAGGGCACACTATAAATTTCAATTCAGGTTTTGATTAAAGTTTATATATTGATTTTTTTTTCGTTAGCACCCTTATTAATAATAAATAAAACTATGTAAGAAAATAACAAAACTCATTGAAGAGAAAGCATTAGTATTTAACAAAAATCATTGGATTGGGTCAGATTATACAAGTGATATACTAAAAATGATTCCCTAATCAAGTCAAACTGTTTGGATCAATTCAATGCTAGAGTAAAATTAAACAATAAATAAGTGAATAATTTCTTTTTCTTAAACCACATTCTTAAATTTCTTTAATAACTCATTCATTCATTTATTTCTCATATGTACTTGAAATATGCTATATATTAAGGAAAAAAAATATTTTCACCCCTTTATTTTGAAAAAAAAAATCATTTAGCAATTTTTTTATTAATATAATAATAATAATAATATTTTTATATTTATTTATATTTATTATTTTTATATTAATAAAGGAAATTATTAAATGATTGTTATTTTAAAAGGTAAATCTCAATGTATACATTAATCAAAATAGAAGAACAGAGTATATTTATTAGTTTAGTTCAAGACATAATAATGAATTTATTGTAGTTAGTTAGATAAAGAAAAATTCAACTGTAATGAACAGTAAATGTATAGTTTAAATTCAATAATATGGAGATTTGAAAGTTACTAAAGATGAGGACAGTCAAAGAAACAGTTATGGACAGAGAGGATAAGAAGTAACCTAAATGGAAGCTAGGTTATATGCTAGTCCTAACTAGCATATAGGGAGGGAGGGGCTTAGCTTGGAACAAGTTAAAGTTAATGGTGATGGAGCTGAATGAAATTAAGTGGCATTGGTGTCATCATCTATGGTAATCTGTGCTTCCGCCATCTACCAAGTGACTGCTACAAAAAACTATGCAATTGTTTCATGACATCACCATCTTAGGTCCTCAGAAAATGTAAGATTGTTGTAACTTGCCAATTTAGGCACAAATATAGTTTTTGGGATGAGGAAAGAGAACACACTGTTCAAAGTACTAATAATTATCCATATTTCTGCTAAAGAGACTGTTAAATTAGGACAATATGTTTGAAGGAATTGAGCAAGTATTGAAATACAAAATTATTTTGTGCATTGCAATATAATTCAGTTTATCTAAACTTTATAGTAATTTTCTGACTTTGGACTGTCTCAGAGGTACTATCCTTCTAAGTTTGGAAAGATATATGTCTTTCCAAAATTTAAAATGGTCATGTTACCGAAATGATGAGACCATATTCCTCTAAAAAAATTAATTTCTTTTAAAAAATTATTCTCAAAAAGCATTTATTTATGTTTCTATAATTTAATTTTAACCATAATATTTTTTTATTTTTTTCATTCACAATATTTACTCTAATTCCACAGTAAATTCAGAACCACAAGTAAAGTTAAAGTTAAAGACATGTTTTTTGTCATTTTAAAGTTCAGAAGGTCAAACTAGTTTTGATAAAAAAAATAAAAATAAGAAATAGCTATTGGTAGAGGAGAGCTCCATGAGGGAGCAATTGGTAGAGGGAGCAAAACTAAAAGTCATAGATGAAAACTTTAGGAACCATATCCATGTTAAGTTAGGGAGAGAGGTTGGTGAAGACAAAAGAGAGGTGGCATTTTGTCTGGAATGTTCTTTTTGAAAACTAAAACTAGAGTTTTAATTTTGAATTTTTAGAAAACACTTCTAAATTATATTTTAAGAGAAAGAAAAAAATTAAAATCAAATATAGATTGTAAAATTTTAAGATTTTCATTATGAAGTACATTTTTTCAGAATTTTTTGAAATACGTCATTTAGAAGTTTTTTAATACATTAGTGTTTTTCGGAAAACAAAATAACAATTAAGAAAAAAAAAATTGCCAGTCCTTTAAGGCTTTCTGTATCCATTTATGTTTTTCTAAGCCTTTTTTATTTTCATGGGTCCGGCCCATCCAATTTTGTTTGTTTACAATTTTATAGTTTTTAGTCCTATAAAAACCTTATCAACTATAATTATAAGAAAAGAAACTATTAAGAAAATACCAAATTACTCATCTTATTTTCTGGACACCTATCCATTATATTGGTGTTCGGAATATTTCTGTTTTCTGCATATATGGAATTTATGGTTTTTCCCTTACTACTCTTTTGACACCTGTTAGTTTTTTTTTTTTTTTTTATTTTTTTTTTTTTTTTTTTTCATTTTTTT
>Ga0209700_104266_pt1 | contig 26077 bp, 26 predicted proteins | sample SiratroredBW_FD_187528 | JGI IMG/M metagenome (GOLD analysis project Ga0209700, IMG submission 187528) | Root nodule microbial communities of legume samples collected from California, USA - Siratro red BW (SPAdes) (version 2) | ecosystem: Host-associated > Plants > Roots > Nodule | place: USA...
AAAGAACTAAACGACACATGTTAAAAAGTTTTAATTTCTTATTTTTATTCTTTTATTTTATTTTTTTTCCTTTTTTATATTTGCAAAAAATAATTTTTATTTGCCCGGACGAAATTGGGTGTTGACAGCACTGAGGCCTTATTCCTATATGCGAGATAGGAGCCAGACATAAAACACAGGTAGACAACACATCAACTTTCTTTTCCCCATGTCATAGCACAAATGAAAAGCTATATAGACATTAGCCAAAATTGTTGGGACTGGATTTTCCGATCGAGTCTTATTTGCAATAAATACATCGATTGCAACATAGTCAACCAAATCTTCAACATTAGGGAACAACATAACACCATATAGTGTAAGAGCTAGAACATCCATGAAAGTCTCCCAATTTTCTCGGTCAGCTAACTGATGCAAATAGCTTTCCAAAAACTTTTGGGTAAATCCTCGTACACCTTTCTTGTTTACTAGGGCACTTTCCAGTTCTCTTGGGCGAATTTTCATTATCCCAGATAAAGTCGAAACAGAAGCATGATGTTCAACGTATTTGTATGGAGACTTCCCCTCCAAGTGTAAGTCTAAAATCTGCTCAAACTCTTCAAGTGTTGGCACCAATTGAAAGTCTTGGAATACTGCGCAAAGGCTGTGATCACGGAAGTCTGCACCTCTATGTCGAGCAAACCTAACAAATTTCCATATTTCTTCCGGAAAGAGTTTCTCTGAACTACCCTGAGCCTTCGTCCCAATGCCCTGATTCCAAACAAATTATTCTCTCTGGCTTTTATCGGCAGTTTTACTTTCAAATCCTCCTCAGATTTCATTTTGACTCCAGAACTTACATTAATTTCCATTCTTTTTTGACAAAAGACACAACTTTATAGTTTCTGACCTTAAAAGAAAAATAATTGAGACTATGTGAGAAAAAGAAATGCATGCATGCAATACAATGAAGAAAAGCCTGAGTTAAACTTCCTATGTCATGATAAAAATAATTGATGCTTTGTATGAAAGAAGAAATTAATGCAATAGATAAAAATGTTTTTATTATTCTTTTTTTTAAATAAAAAATGGGATGAAGGGTAGAGGAGCGCAACATATCTCCCTTTGTGACGTAAACAAGGTTCAATATGTGTAGGGGTCTAAGGCATTAGACGCACACTCACAAAGGTAAGCTCCTAACTCCTAAAGGTATAAGGCCACTAGAGCTATGGCTCCCCTCACTGCATTACCCACAAGAGTTGGTAGCCAACTTGTGTAAGCATACAAGTGAAGAGAACAGACTCTAGATGTGGTTCTCACAATAGCCAGAATGGGAAGTACATCCTCATTGACATTGCTACACAACCCCTTCTAATTCTAAGATTCCTCAGACCCGGGTATAGGGCCCTACTCATGATATGAACAAGTATGTGTGTGTGTGAAGGAAGAATTATGCACCCAACCCCCTACCTACAAAATAGCCAGAAAAGACCCAAGCAGGTATACAACATATATAACAGATATAGCATGTCATCTACCCTAGGGTTCAATTATTCCAACATCAATAAATAAACAACCATATATACAAAAAGAAAGGGAAAGATAAACATTAAAAAAGAACCACACTCATTTTACTTATTTAATCAAATTGGCCTGACTCTCAAACAGTCCCCAGTAGAGTCGCCATCTGTCACAACCGGGGTCATGACGGGGACGACGAACAAAAATAATTTAATTTTCAAAATACAGGATTCGCCACCATAGTTTATTAGGATAAACTATGGAAAATCAAAAAAACAAGATAAGGCAAATTCGTAAAACCAGATTTAGAGTCCGGGAGTCGGTTACTTGCGACCGAATTTTTGACCAAATCTATGACCGATTCTGTGACCGATTCTGTGACCGAATTTATGACCGATTCTGTGACCGATTCTATGACCGAATCTGTGAGATTCTGTGACCGATTCTGTGACCGAATTTGTGACCGATTTTTTCGGTCACTGATTTGGTCACCGATAGTGACCGATTTTTTTGGTCACTGATTCGGTCACCGATAGTGACCGATTTTTTGGTCACCGATAGTGACCGATTTTTTGGTCACCGATAGTGACCGATTTTTTCGGTCACCGATAGTGACCGATTTTTTCGGTCACCGATAGTGACCGATTTTTTCGATCATTAATTTCGGTCACTATTTGGCAATTTTCTAGTAGTCACTGTACTATGTACATGAGCAGGTGCAGATGCAGGTTTTGAAGCACCATAAAGATGATATGTTCTTAAATGAATTTTTCCCTTTTGTTTTGTATATATTGGTATATATATTTTGATGTAGTTAAAGACTTTATGACCTTGGATGGTCTTTCTTTTTGTCATGTAGATAGTTGTAGATAAGTTTGATGTACCTGAATACTTTATGTAGTAATTTGAACCTTAAATCGATGTTAATACTTGGTAGCCGACAAAACTTAGTTTAATTGAGAATCATTTTTAGATAGTCTCGCTCAAGCAGAAGAATCTTGCTTAAGCGACTTTTGAAGAAAAGTTCACTCTACAAGTCTCGCCTGAGCGAGCCCTTCCTAAACAAAATAGGATGTTCTCTGGAGTGTTTTCGCCCAGGCGAGAGTAGTTTCGCTCAGGCAAAAATCAGAAGTGCTCTCTGGACTATTTTCGCTCAAGCGACAAATTTCTCTTCGGGCGAGGTGGATTTTCATTTGTGCGAAATTTTTTTCGCCCAAGTTAAAAAAAAAAATTCTTGTTTTCTTTTCTTCCCTTCTTTTCTTTTCCACTTTTTTCTTCTTTCCTTCTTTTAATTATCTTTTCATGTATTAAATATTTTATGGTTTGAAATTATACTTTGTTTATTTAGAATAGTTTGATGGCAAATGATATAGAATTTTTGGGTTGTTACAATTATTTATATTTAATAGGAATAAAAATACTATATTTACTCATCATTAAAAATATTAATGATCCTAGTAGAAAAAATATATTTTGCATCAGTTTTGGAAGACATTCTACATCGTTTCCAGAATCGATGTTGATGTAGATGATGTAAAAAGTCATCGGTTCCAAAATCGATGTAGTATTTACATATACTATATCAGTTGATAAATCACCGACTAAAATACCAATCCTGAGAGCACGCATGAAGAGATACTACATCGATTGGTAGCCATAACTAATGTAGTATCTCATTTAATATGATGAAAATGAGGCGCTGAAAGAGATACTACATCGATGGTGGCTCCTAATCGATGTAATATTTCTCCTATTACATCAGTTGTTACTCACAACCGATGTAATATCTCTATTTAAAAAAATAAAAAAAATGGGTTGATAAATCTCTAGTTCATATAAGGAAACATCACAGAAATTTCAGAATTTTTTTACAAGTACAGATATGTGAAATAGAAAAAAAAAACAACTAAAAACTACTACAAAAATAAATAAAAAAAATAGTAAATGATGGAATTTTGGAAAAAAATTGAATCTAGAATCCCCTACAAAGTTTTAACAAAAGGTATATGTGGATCATGGAGGAGTTTAAATAATTTGAATGAGAGCTTAAACAAATCTAGGTGGTGGAAAGACTTGAGGGATATATGTGGATATAGGGAGAAAGTCGATTGGTTTAATAATATTATTAGGTGAAGAATAGGAAAAATAATTAAAATCATATTTTGGGAGGATAGGTGGTTAGGACAATGTGTACTAAAAGAAAAATTTAGTAGACTATATGTTATATCTATTCAAAAGGGATCTAAGGTAGAGGAAGTTAGACAATGAAAGCATAACCAATAGGAGTGAAACTTAGGTTGGAGAAGGAATTGGTTTGAATGGGAGAAACCAATGATAGACACGCTACACCAATTACTCCAAGAGTGCACGATGCACAAAGATAAGAAGGATGTTCATATTTGGAAAAGGGAGCAAGAAGAAGTATACACAATTAGATCTGCATATAATAAAATAGGAAATGGGCCCAACGAGGAAAATAAGGCTATTTATAATAAATCTTGAAAAATCAAAGCTCTGCCTATTGTTTAATTTTGTTCTATGAGAGTTATACGTAACAAAACGACAACTTTAGATAATCTCATTAAGAAAGAAATTCAAGTAAGTGATGTTAGGTGTGTTGTATTTATGATACCACTTGTTGTGGTTGTTGAGAGAATCTGAGGGGCATAATCGGGGAGATCTCACAAGAAGGAGAAATGGGCCAAACATACATAAGGGAATGACAACACCTTTAACCCAAAACCTTAAGGCAGTAGGTTTATAGGTCTTCTTTCTTATATATTGCTTAACTTTCTCGTTTTTATTCAATGTTGGACTTAGACTCGTACTTGGATTCCCAACAATCTCCCCCTCAAGTGAGAGTCCCCATCATATGAGTCAGTCACCATCAGGTCGGTGCGAACTATCGGCTCTTAGTCCCTCTTCTACACTCCCCATCGTATCAGACGGTCACCATCAGGTCGGTGCGAACATTCGGCTCTGATACCACTTGTTGAATTTATGATATCACTTGTTGTGGTTGTTGGGAGAATCCGAGGGGTATAATCAGGGAGATCTCACACGAAGGAGAAATGCACCAAACATACATAAGGGAATGACACCACCTTTAACCCAAAACCTTAAGGTAGTAGGTTTATGGGTCTTCTTTCTTATATATTGCTTAAATTTCTAATTTTTATTCAATGTGGGACTTAGACTCGCACTTGGATTTCCAACAAGGTGTCCCTTGTGTGAGGGGTCGACAGAAAGTATGAGTCACATGTAAATTGACAAGCAAAGTTTGGGAAATGTGTTATCTATAAATAAGTGTCTGATCAATACATCATAAATTTATAAAAGAACATTTCCTTAATTTTTACTAGTTGAGATTACCAGGAAAAACAATAATGTATGAAGTATTATGTGGGTGACTACTATATAATAAAGTTCCATTTAAGAACCAGAAGTTTGATGTTACGAAAGTATTCACCCTAATATTAGTTAAGACATGTTACAGAAGTATTCACCCTAAAACAAGTTAAGCCATGGGCTTTGATAAGGGGAAAATACAAAAAAGATAGATTTACATTCTTTAATTGGTGTGTTACCCCACTATCTCATCTGAAATCAATGAACTCTAAACAGAGTTTCTCCTATACACATATGTTCCTAAAACTTAATATTCATTCCTTGTCGTCTTCGTCAACCTATATACATATCAAACCAATTACCCCTATGTCTTTCCCACACACATTCCTAATCTTCCCATATCTTAATATTCATTCATTTTCCATATACATTACTAATATTTCTCCACTATGTAGACTCGTAGATAATTTCACTCGACTCATTTAAAGATCTTTATTGTCCAGAACAACGATTTTTATCAGCTGTAGCAAAGAAACTTGATAAAGTCAAAATATGAAAAAATTGAGATGTTTAGATACCTTCTTTTTTCTATAGATAAAATATTTAATTGATAAAGGAATCATAATAAGGATCAATTAATACGATTTTGAGTCGATATAATAAAAATTGTTTACTTATCTCATGATAAATAAAGAAGTTAGGAATCTAATTAATAAAGGAAGCATAATAAGGATCAATTAACACGATTTTGAGTCGATATAATAAAAATTGTTTACTTATCTCATGATAAATAAAGAAGTCAGGATCCACTTATGTAATAAAGTAGATCCCCTGATATTTTGAGTAGCAGTGTAGTATCAAATCCCAAAGATAGAAAGAAAGTATTTTCTCTTTGATCTTTGTAAAATAAGTGGACGTCTCTTCACAAACTTGAACCCTCCATACCTAACTTCTAATTCTATTTCTATAATAAAGATATATTAAACAGTTGTAGGTGTTTCAGTCCTAAGTTGTATGTTTCTTAAGCTTACATATTATATCCCATCTCATCCAAAAAATAATTGTGACATAGATATCCCATTCGTATAAGAAATTCCTTTTTTGCTTTAATTATCTCTTTCAACACTCTAATTGGTATCCTAAACATTAATATAAAATACAAAGGGGTTACAAATGATACACAGTTAATCAAAGTTAAATAAAAAACAACAACACAATAATAGAAAATAATAAAACTAAACAAATATTAATATTGTAATTCAAGGCTAAACTTCTTATTTCCTTTCTCCTTCCTAATCTAAAGTATTGTCAAATTCATAAAATTATCAGTGTGTAGTGAACATTTCTAACAAAAGCACATTAATGGAACTCAATGGAAAATAGGAAAAGAATGAGAATAGGTTCAAGCACAACAAGATCGAAAGAAAAGGAGTGAGAAAGAGATGGAAAATGAAAATGAAAGAATGCACACCAATTGAAAACTAAACAAAATCAAGCTAAAACCTCTGCCTAATTATAGACAATTGAGAAAAAAATTATCAAAATATGATAGATTTGCAAGAAAAAATGACTCCATAGCCCTTTTATTAAGACCAAATTGAGACATGTGATAGTAAACCTAGGAAAATCGTCACTGACCGACCATGCTAGTAATAAACACAAAATGAAGGAGTACATAAGAGAAGGAAACTACATTTCAGAGAGAGAGAGAGACTGTCTCAAGAAGTGGAATTTAAGCTTAACTCAACATTATAAAATCGACTTCTAAAGTGAGGTTTGCACCCATTTATAAACTATTGAAAGGCCTCATCTCTAGTCCATGTGGGATCTTCAACACACCCTCTCACGCAGAGACTACTCAACTCGTGCGTGGAACTATATTGTTTAAGGGTGGCCTGATAGCAGCCCGATAACGGGTGGCCCGATAGGCCCAACAACCGTGCTAGGATAAACTCTGATATCATCTCAAGTGGAATTTAAGTCTAACTCAACCGTACAAAACCGGTTTGTAAAGTGAGGTTTGTACCCATTTATAAACTATTGAAAGGTCTCATCTCTAGTCGATGTGGGATCTCCAATACACCTCCTCACGCCGAGAGACTGTTCAACTCATGCGAGGGATTATATTATTTAAGGATGGTCCAATAGCAGCCCAATAACAGGAGGCCCCATAGGTCCAACAACCGTCCTAAGATATTTATTATCCGCTAATGATTCTCATATAATAATAATTATTATTATTTATCATTTATTATTATGAAAGCAAAAATGAAGTTGGACAACATGAGAATGAAATTCTCACAGAGTGAAAACTATTTTTATTTTTTATTATGTGTATCCACTTATTTACTTTTCTGCTCACTTTTGTTGCTCTCATCTCTCTTTTTCAATGCAATTGTGTCTTTTGTTTTATATTAAGCTTAGGGTAAAATACTTAATGGATTAGACTTTCACATATTTGAATTTTATTATTATTTCTTTTTGAAAACTAAAAAATTAAATCTAAAATTAAAATAAAGGATAAAGAGAAAGATTATGTTCTCTTTTATAGTTTATTTTCTTTTAGTGACATTTTAAAGAAAATCATACTATAATAAATTAGTGTTATTTATAGTAGAGTGTGATAAATCGGGTTGTTGGTTCAAAGATGATACCATCTCGATTATGAGCTCAACAATGAACACAAGGGTGGGTGACAACCTCCAGTCTGTTGATGGTGGTTGGGAAAACATAGAAGCACCACGTCCTTTGAGTGAGGCATTGGAGCTCGAAGGTGATCGATGTCCTTCCGGCCACGCAAAATCAGGTAACTGGCGATCATACGAGGTGGAACAACTTATTCTGAAAAAGATTCAGACGTTGGTGGATGGGATGGATGGCACGCGGGATTGTTTCAAGAGAATGGCAAATAGCATCCAAAAGAAGACAAAAATGGTCACTAATAAAGAGGTACTGGGGTATTATGCGTTGGAAGAAGAATCCCATCCTATTTGGGCAAAGTCCCAACGGCTACACGATAAGAAGAAAGGTTCACCATCTAGGTTTTTATTTGATGTGGGAGTGATTCTTCCTGCACCTCCATAATGACTTCCTGCACCTCCATACTAAATGCAATTTTACAAAATTACCCTTTTAAAATTTGTTAAAAGTCAATGTTACCTTTTCTCCTTCTTCACTCTCAGCTGCACTTGCAATCTCAGATCTCCAGCACTAGCGAGCCTGCACCTCCATACCAGCGTTCGTGCATTTCGGATTGTTGTTCCACGTCCATTGTTGCACTTCCACCATTGTAGCTTCTCCTCTCTCTTGCACATATTGAAGAAGTGAAGAAAGTCGTGAGTTGCAGAGGCACGAACACACCAAACACACCACTAAAGGCACCCCACATATCAAATTGTCAATTATATAATCAATTGAAGTAAAGGTAAGGTGTATTGTATGTTTAATTTCATATTGGAGTGAAAGATTTAGGATGTGATGGTGGAGGACGCCGATGGTGCCAATTTATCGTCGGAGAAAAATATGTTGCAGGTTGGGTAACCCGCAATGCATTCGAAAGTTCAAATGTATTGTGGGTTACCCAACCCGTAACATATTTTTTTCTCCGACAATAAACCACTACCACCGGCGTCCTCCGTCATGAAATCCTAAAACTTTCACTCCAATATGAAATTAAACATACAATACACCTTACCTTTACTTCAATTGATGATATAATTGACAATTTGATATGTGGGGTGCCTTTGGTGGTGCGTTTGGTGCATTCGTGCCTCTACAGCTCACGATTTTCTTCCCTTCTTCAATATGTGCAAGAGAGAGGAGAAGCTACAATGATGAAAGTACAGCAATGGACGTGGAACAACCATACGAAATGCACGAACTCTGGTATGAAGGTGCAGGCTCGCCGGTGTTGGAGAAATGAGATTGCAAAGAGTGAAAAAGGAGAAAGGGTAACATTGACTTTTAACAAATTTTAAAAGGGTAATTTCATAAAATTGCATTTAGTATGGAGGTGCAGGAAGTTGTCATGGAGGTGCAGGAAGAATCACTCTTGATGTGGATGTACAACGGGCTTGTGAGATGGGCGACGTGGGAAATACTTCCATTGGGCCTAAAGCCCATTTTGACAACAAAAGGATAGTAGACCCTTGCACTGTTGTGGGTAACAGCAGCTGTGTAGGGCTCACACTAGCAGAAGTGGATGTCCTGTTAGAATGTCCTGTTAATAGTGGCGGGTAGGCCTGGTATAACAAGGACAATAGGCATTTCTTGGTCGACCTTAGATGAGTAGGAGTAGGAAGAGTTCTGATTTTCTTTTTTGTTGAATATGTTGGTTGTGTGCTCTTTGTTGTAGGAGCAATTAAAAAGGGAATTGACACTGAAGGAGATTTTGATGGTTGGGAATTTCTTACTTGTTGCAGCACTTGGGAGATTTTTGGTGGTAGAAGATACAATTATATGTATTTTCATTAAAACAGAGGTGCGCTGTTTAAGTATATTTGGGTGCTCTATCATAGTAGATGTAATTTGATTGACTATTTATTGTTGCCCCATGGCAATGGTTTTCTGTTTTTGTTTAGTTATGGCACTTGATGCTCTTATTTGAAGGCACATGTTGCCAACCTTTTCTAGATTAGACTAACCTCATTATTTTCATTTTATATATATTTTTATTACTGATAAATATATATATAATTTTTTCCTTTATCTTATCGTGAGTTATAGAAAAAAAAAAGTGAAAAAGTAAAAGGAAGAAGAACAATCATTTTTGTTGTTATTTCTTAAATTTTCATATTTTTCAAATTTGTACATGTAAAAAATTTTCTTTTTGTATAATCAAACTATATATTAAACTTGCATAGTCTCTGGAAACTTGTGAAAGCTTTCAAAAAATAAAAATACTCATATGTACTTATTTCTTACAGCCATTTTAATATAAATGGTTAATGTATATGATAAAAAAAAATAGTGTTGTTTACCCATGTTATTATGAAATAGTTGTAATATCCTCGCCTCAAGTGGGAGGGTATATGTTTAACATCCCTAGTTTGGAAATAATGTTAATGGAAGGACCACAACCAAATGGTTTAATGAAAATATAACAAATTAACACAAATTATTGATAGGGAGAAGAAAGAAAAGTTTTGATTTCAACTTATCCTTCACAATATGATAATCAATTTTAATATGTTTTGTTTGTTCGTGGAAGGTGGAGTTAACGACAATGTGACAAGCAGATTGACCGTCACTTAAAGTACAAGAAGCAATGACACTTGCATGTTGAAATCGTGAAGAAGATACTTAAGTATTTGAGTTTCCATATAGCAGTTGTTAAGACTATACATTAGTAGAAAAAAGATATTTAATCGCGGTTGTATAAGGTTTACAAGCGCGGTTGCGCAATCGCGGTAGATGTAACTGCGATAAAAAGTACTGAAGATAACAACGCGGTTGTACAACCGTGATAGAAAATATAACATACCACCGCGAATCTTCAGAACTCGCGTTAAAAAATGGCTCATATTATGTAGGAATATCAAAAACTGGCACAGACCAGCGCGGTTGTAGGGAGAATCGCGCTGGTAAGCCACATACAAACTGGGTTGTTAATAAACAACCGCGTTTATTAACAACCAGCGCATTTCCTCTTAGGTACACAAGAATTTGTTGATGCCGTCAGCTCCATATCAACCCTTCCCAAGCTACCGAACCCTTTCGATTCACCCATAGTCTCAACAGCATGCCGAAAATCAGGAACAAAGCCAGTAGCATAAGCTTTAGAATATTTCCTAGACTTCCCCATATTTTGCGAATGAGAGTACTTTATGGATTCCTTTTGTCTAGCAAACTCTATAGGTACAGTTGGTGCCATAAGATAAAACTCCAACAACTGCACATATCAACGCCGACACAAATTTTACTCCCACACAACAATCTCTGAATAAAAACCCTAATCCCCGAAGCACAAATCAAGTCTTATCCTCCAAATTTTAAAGTAAAATATCATAAAACCCACTGACGGGTGTACTTCTCTCATACCCTATTGGCTTAAGTCAGTTTATCATTTCCCAATTCGCTTCCAATACAAAAAAAAATGTCGAAGGCTTTCCTCTTCGAGCCGAAATGGCAATCGTGACTTAATCAGATGCAAAATTCCTCAAAATCCCTATTTGGCACAGGGAAGTGAGCAACGACACGCTCATTATTTAAAATGGAAGAAAGAAAGAAAAAAATGAAGGAATTGCGAAAAGGGAAAGGAAAGCGAAGAGAAAAAAATGAAGCATAAACCCTAGATCTCGAGAGTCCAATTGAGAACCTGGGTGTGACCTCCAAAATGCAATGTGGGTGAAACCCTAACAGTGACGACTTTCCATTGCAGAGGCTGAACACCTTCTCTTCTTAACTCACCGCAACACAGAAAGAGAGAGCAAATTGCGAAACGCTGCGATGCCAAAAGGGTTAGATCGCTCTCTCCCCTTTCTACTTAAAGACTCTTTCTTTCCACAATCTCAAGATTCCACGGTCCACGCTCCATCACGCCTCCATCTTAATCGCACACTCACTGATGTTCTTCCTCTTCTCTCTTTATATATAATTTGTTTTTGATTTCATCTTTCGCAAGAGGATATGAACGCGGTTGTTAGTGGGAATCGTGTTCGTATCCTCCTGCAAAATAATTTAAAAATTGTTTTGCAGATACCAACGCAGTTGTTTCCAGAACCGCGTTGGTATCTCCCTTCAATTTTCAATTTTAAAATATTTGTGCCTTAGCATCGTGGTTAGCACATCAACCGCGCTGGTATATTTGTACTTAATTTAAAAAATGTCACCGCGTTGTTTTTAATTGCGGTTCCATCTTAACCGTGATGATATCCCGCCGTAGAATGTGTTTTTTCTACTAGTGATATATTCAGCTTTGGAAGAGAGGATCAATAAGTGGTGGATTGACACCATGAATGAGAATTGACACCATTTAAATAAGGATTAACAAGAATCATATCATGATCTTTTCCCTAAATGTACGTAGTATGAACTTAAGGGATTTTAAGATTCATTCATAGTGTTATGCCTTTCACTTTACTTCAAGAGCAAGGATCTTTACCAAACATGTAGATAATGAAGCGAAAACAATGGTGAAATGTTTAATTTGATATTTTTGTATTTTTAGTAACAATTAAAAACTAAACTGCATAGATGCAGAATTTTTAATACAAAAAATTGAGAAAAAAAAAACATTAGGCCAAATGCAATCGGAGAAGGCATTCGGAAATATTATTCGGAAAAGACTTTCAGTCAAAGGCTTTTAGAAAAAGCTCTCAGACCATGCATTCGGCTAAGGCTTTCGGAAAAAGCTCTTGAACCATGCTTTCGGCTAAGGCTTTCGTCAATCGGTATTGGGTTAGGTCATTAGGCATTGGGTTAAAGGCATTTGGTTCTTGGTTACGTCATTCGGTATTGGGTCAAAGGCATTCGGTTCTTGGTTGAAAGTGTTTGGTCTTAGGTTTATGTGATTTTGTAAAGGTTTAAGGCACTCGATTTTGGGTTTACGACATTCGGTTCTAGGTTAAAGGCGTTCAGTAAAGTATTGAAAGCATTCAATAAAGTATTCAAAGCATTTGGTAAAGATTCAGAAGCATTCAATAAAACATTCAAAGCATGCGATAAAGGTTCAAAGGCATAGGTTCGACGAGCGACAAGAATCAGTAACGATTTACACACCGAATTTTGCCCATGGCAGCAATTGTTTCCGAATGATCATGGTATCATGGCAAATGAATTTCAAAGTTTGGTATGTTCTGTACCCTATTCTTGCATTTAATTTCTCTCAAATATGTTTTCTGTAGAGAGAATTCTTACTGTTCTTCACTCATATTTCATTCAAGAAAGAAAAGAACAAATAATAATTGTACAATGAATACAAAACAGAGACACAGAAATTGGAACCAAGAAAGAAAAGACAACAGAGACCAACATTCATTCTCACATAGTATCAAGTTTTCAGACATACCTCTTGAAGCCTCCAAAGCCTTTTTCTTACTACTTTCTTGCTTTTCTTCTGCTTTTGTAATGCTTTTTGAAATACTTTCTTCTCTTTTTATGAAATCGCATCACTCTTGATGTGTGTAATTCTCAGTGCGAATTGCTCTCGGTGAAATTAGATATTTTGTGAACGTAATTCTCAGAAACTCCTAACATATGTCCCTTCCCCATTTTAAATGCAAAAATCGTTGATTTAGTACATTGAACTCGGGTTTAACGAACGAGAGCCTTTCTGTTGCTTCCAATGAGTGCATTTCTGTTTTTTGTTAATTCAACAGTGCACATTCTACTTTTCTCATTAAATAATTGAATTGTGAACAGTGCACATTCTATTTTTTGTTAAATAACTGAACTGTGCAACTTTCACTTTTGTCAAATAACTGAACCAGGTAACCTCTGACCAGTGTCAATTTTGTCTCAATCAAATAAATTAATTTTGCAACTTTTTTTTTGTGTACAATTAACTGAACCATGCAAATCTCAATCATCCAATAATTGAACCTTGCAACTAATATATAATGCAATAATTGAACCATGCAACTCCTATATCATGCAATAACTAATCCATGTAATAATTGAAAATATAATTAATTTAACAAACCCTGCACAATATGACACCTATTATGAAGAGATGGTAAAAAAGAATAAAAGGGCGGAAAATAAAATTGGACAACTGTCCAAAAATAAAAGTGGAGGTGCATATTAGAAAGTGAGGGTATGAATAACAAAAACTTATCTTTTATTTCTTATTTTACTCAGACAAAATTGAGTGTCGACAATCTTTGATAAACCGATGTTGTCTAGTTTAGCAATATTGTGCTGATTTTTACAAAACCTATGCTGAAACTATTTCTTTTATTTGCTCTCTGACCCTACATGGTTCCTCACAACATTAATTATCAATATATATGACTTTAATTGTATTCTTCATTCTCCTCCACTTCAACTTAGTGTGAAAATATCTTGTATATAAATCACCTGTCTCCAACCATTTTGTTCTAACCTTTTGTTTTAACATAACCTCTTGTTCACTACTCACAATAAATCTGCCTGAGTTTAGCCAACAAGCCTCTCCTCTCAACGATTACATGTTTATCTAGGTCACAATTTTCATCAATTCTATAGATGTTCCTAATATTCAATATTACCTGTTTTTTAATTCTATTAATGTCTCCAAAACTTTCCTATTCCAAACTCTTTAAATTTTTAAATTTCTCCTTCACCACCCTTATTTCAATGTCATCTAGATTATGACTAGCTCACAGATTCTTTATAATTTAAACAAAACCAGGATGATTTTCCCAAACATTTAGGTTTTTAAACAATGTGGGTTCCAATTAGTTGAGTCGTGTTTAGCTACCAATGCACAATGGTATGACACTGATGTATGCATAACATATTGTTTACTATGAAGCCACTTGTCCAACCATTTTGCAAGATACTAATATTCTAGCCACCTACTAATATTCTAGAATCTTCTTGACCTGTCAAAAGCATTTGGAATACATTTAGTAAACATGTTATAACATGAAACAAATTCCCAATCATCAATCATTCATTACTTTCACTCTCAGTTTTTCGTAAGATAATATAGATGGTTTAGGATCTCTGATGTATTTTTGTTTACTCTTTGTTTGAGTCCCATAACAAATAATGGCAAAACATTAAGTTTGTTGCGTATATCTTTCTTTGCAGCAATAAATAAGACCTATAAAAAATTAATTTGTGTGTAGGTGCGGAGTGACTGGAATCAAATGAGAACAAATGGAGGAACTAAGGGCGCCAAAATATGTACAGAAAGTTGCAACACTTGTAGGTTTGTAAAGCATTATGAAAACAAAGCATTATGGTTTTTAAAGTCACCATAGAGGATATCAATAGGTTTGTAGGTTTGTGTAACAGTGAAAAATATTTAGCGTAATTGAACATCTCAAACCACTTAATCATATTTTGAATAAGAATTGAAATATTCTTAAAGTGTTTTCTTTAATTCATTTTTATGCTCACAGAGAAAAATGAAAGAGTCAGATAAAAAATTATCTACACAAAAATTATGAACAAGGTACTAAAGAAAATAAGAAAGATGGGACAACAACTCTAACAATATGTAAATATGTTTTCAGATGTAGCAAGAGGGTCGCCCCTATTTATTCCTCCATAAGTACGAGACTAAATATTGCTCATAACTATTTTTGTTAGTTTTTTTCTTTTTTTTATATTAGATGAGATTATAACACTAACGGATTTCAATCTATATTTATAGTTTTATTTGACTGTAAAATGGTTAAGATATTCTAAATACCCCATTTATATATTTTTTTGCTAATAAATAATATAAAATATAAAATATAAAATTCTCGTTAATTAATTAATTATGCCTTTTCGGCTTGGAATCTTATAACAAAAATAATCTCTATCTTTTAACTGATCTTTTAACTTAAACCTTGTAGTTTCTATGAAACCAATATGACAACCGATCAATTTTACTTTTATTAACAACGTGAACGATATATTAAAAAGATTGCTTTTATTTTCAAATTCTAAATAATTTATTATTCTATAATTAAATAAACTGTATATTAATTTTTTTTAAATATGATATTTGGATTTTTGTCCATTTAACACTTATGATAATTTTGTATGCTTGCTAAAATATTGTTGTTTTTTATGTATCTTCAAAGAAATATATATAAGAGTCTAAGCAGTGATTAAACAATATGAAAATTAAAGTTATGTTTAGTTATTTAAAGTATATAACGAGTTATTTATTATTAAAAAAATCATTTAAATATGAAGCACGAATGTTTTAATCTATTTAAGAAAAATAAGTTATGTATTTAGGTAAATCTTTTTTATAAAAAAAATATATTAAATAAGAAATAAAAAATGTGGTTGAACTCGTATGTATATATATATATATATATATATATATATATATATATATATATATATATATATATATATATATATATAGTAATCTCAAATACTATAATGTACTATCAAAACAGATTAAAAATCCAAATCTATAATATCTGCTTCTGATTGCATCGTAACAATATTAATTCAACTAAACAAAAATATATTTTCATCTTAAACACAATTATCTACGACAGAGGGTGGAAAAGTAAAAGGCAAAGTTCCTTAAAATTAAAAATGCTTGGTGAATGTAGATGGAAATAAATGATTTATGAGTTTGATTGGTACAGCGTTGAATATGTGTAGAAATGGCAGATATGCGGTGGAACCTCCAAAGTTCTATGCATATGTCAAATTTGACTGTCAGATTGAACAATGCATGAGTGTATCTTAGCTCTGTATGCAAAATTCACCGATAGTTTCACTTAAAAGATATCAAGGTATTAATTTTAACATTGAGATGCTGAATTAGGTTACAAACACGAGAAGCGCTGCTGTTTAATGCAAAAGATTTGCAAAACACGAGATGCTCAATGCTGCATTAATGCATTGAGCTAATATATATATATATATATATATATATATATATATATATGTGTATTGCTGTTTTATGGCTTCCATTTCCAATATCACAAACTGGCATGCTGCAAAGCATCAATGCATGCCTGTTCCAGAGACGTTAAGAAAAATGGTCCTTTTCTAGTTTCAACCAATTCTTATCTTTTCAAAAACCAAAGCAGTAATGACAGAGATGGTTCTTGGATACAAATGGCAGCCATGCAAGGGTTAAGATTCTAACGTTTTATACATAATACAACAGATGCTGCTGCAACACACTAAAGGCTGCTCAGATATTTTGCCAATGCAGAAATAGGGTAATGGGGTAATATAGAATCCTGAGATGGTTAGTAGCACAGGCACAAGTTAGAGTCACAAAATTAGTTAAGGAATTATTCCAACTCATGTAGGTATTCAAGAGTTTATGTAAAATGAAAATTAACTTTAAATTTTTACCAATATTACTTTTATTTTGTTTTACTTTCTAAACAGTTAAATGTAATTATTTCTCGGTGGATGGGCATCCCAAATGCCCAGAAGGCAGAAAACCTTATCCCAAATGCCCAGAAAGCAGAAGACCGAGCTCCATACTTGAAGTTTCCAAATCTGAACATCGGATTATTTGTCATCTTCGCAAGTATGAGCATTCTTCCACTTTTATCATTCCAATACAACATCCGATCTTTCATAAAAATTAAAATCCTTTTTTCTAGTAATCATCCTATATTGTAAATATTATTTCTCAAATTAAGTACGTAATAAACGTTTTTTTTAACAGCTAAAAATAAATGAAATTAAGAGGCACACTTTAGGAGTGCACCAACTCTTATAAAGTTGGCAAAACCAGGAGCAACCTCTGATACAACATAACGAAAATCGTGCAAGATAGACTAACATATAAGATCCCAAAAAACATAAGGATATCTACCATAGAACAAGTACTCCCCTGTAAAATAACAATAAAGAGCTAAAACATCAATGAAAGTTTTGCCCCTACAATAATCCTGCACTCTGTCTGGATCCATTATTGCACTCGTTCCGGGAATAGTCGAGTCGCACGAACATAATTACCTACAAAACAAGCACCCTCCTAATGTACTCTACAAGATTGAGGGAACAAATTCCCCACACTCTCTCGTCAAAGCCCCTTCTGAAAACCCCTCCACACACTATACCCCTAAACCACCGAAAGAAGACACTTAATAGGTGAGAAATGCCAATCAGAATAAGAGACAGAGTTACACTTCAACTTGTACTTAATCCAAAGCCACCCCTTAAGCTGTCCTAGACTAAAGATCTCTTCCACATCCACTATCCCTCCTTTAAATACTACCTTATTTCTATGACTACAGATCTCGGATACAATAGCCACCCACATACTTTTCCATACTAAATTGACCCTATTACTATGACCCATTAAATGAAAGCTCTGAAAATGAGAAGTGATATCCTCATGCCTAACTGTCACATTCTCAATCCACCTCTCGCAGTAATCTCATACTTTCTGTGACACCTTACATGAACTGATCAGATGCTGAGAGGTTTCATCCCCTTCTTGATATAAAGGGCAACATACGCTCCTAAGTTGCACTCCTCTCCTACCTAAATTTACCCTAGTTGGTAACCTGTCCAGAAAAAATCTCCATGCACAAACTAACGCTGAAGAAGGTATTTTTAAACTCCAAAGTAACTGAAATACCTCAAAATACTGCATTGCGTCCTCTTTACTCAATACACTGTAGCCAAACTTAACTGTATACTCTTGCTCATCCTTCCCTACCCATGTAAGTCTGTCTTTACCCTCCAAATTCCACAGAATTTTAGATATTTTATCCAACAACTGCTCTTCTATACATTTTTCCCAAACAAACCTCTCCCTACGCCAACCTAGATTCCGACTCTGACATCCACCACTTGTAATTTGCCCTGGATCAACAAGATCACTCACCAAACTATCCTTACACGTAGAAATTAAAAACAACCTTAGAAATTTTTCTTTCAAAACTATATCTTCAACCCACCTATCCTCCCAGAATTTAACACTCCTCTCGTCACCCAAAATCCACTTAGATCTATAATTAAACCAATTACCTTTTGCTCCTTTACTGCAAATCCACATAGATCCTTCCACCATAAGGATTGGTTCCTATGTACTAATGTAATATCTAAATTTCTCCACGAACCGTACCTCGCTTCTAAAACGTCTCTCCATAGGCCCTCTTCTACCGACTCAAGCCTCAATTTCAACTTAGAAAGCAAAGCATCATTAAAGCAACCAATGTCCTTGATACCCAAACCACCTGCAGCTACTGGACAACAAATCTTCTCCCATTTCACCCAGGCAATCTTTCTTTCTTCAAATCCCCACCCCCAAAGGAACCGTGCCAGAATTCTTCTGATCTGGTTGCATACAACAATAGGTGCTTTGAAGAATGAGAAGTAAAATAGAGGTAGAGCACTGATAACAGACTTAATAAGACATATCCGACCCTCTAAGGATAACATCTTACCCCTCCATCTAGACAGTCTAGACTTAATTTTATCAAGAGAACTCAATTCTCCTAGGATTGCCGCCAATAGTCATACCTAAATACTTGAATGGCAAATCCATCTGCCGACAGTTTAAGCACTTAGAGAACACAAGTACATCAAGTTGTGAGATTCTCACTGACCCCACCACACTCTTATGAAAGTTAACCCTAAGACCTGACACCACCTCAAACGACCTTAATATTGCTTTAACTACTAATACATTATGATATGAAGGTTCGCAGAAAAATATTGTGTCATCTGCAAATTGCAACAAGTCTACCTGCACTCCTTGAGAGCCCACCTTGACTCCTTTAAACAATCTAACTCTTTTAGCTTCCCTGACTAGCCCAGTAAGCCCTTCAGCAACTATGAGAAACAAGAACGGCGCCATTCACCAGTATCGATATTGTGGCCGATTCCATGTATGCTTTAACCCATTTAATCCATTTGCAATTGAATCCCAATCTGCCCAACATATAGTATAGAAACTTCCAATCCACCGAGTCGTATGCTTTCTCAAAATTGACTTTCACAATCACTCCACTTTCCTTTTCCTTCTTAAGGTAATCCACGGTCTCGTTTGCTACAAGAATGCTATCCAACAAACCCCTCCCACTAAGGAACGCAAATTGGTTTACATCAATAATACTAGGTCATACCTTCTTAAGCCTATTAGCCAAGATCTTCAATAAAATTTTGTATACACATCCCATAAGTGAAATAGGTCTAAACTCATTCAAATTGGACGGGTTATCCTTCTTAGCAATCAGCATTATGAATGAAGCATTACATCCTCTCGAAATAAAACCAATACTCTGGAAGCTGCGAATGGCTAGAACGAAATCCTTACCAATAACCTCCCAATACTTTTTGGCAAAAGCAAAATTGAATCCATCTGGTCTAGGGCACTTTGAGCTACCACATTGACTCACAACTTCTAAAACTTCCACCTCCGATATATTATCACACAATAAAGCGTTATTAGCTGCTTAAATACTTTTAAATCCCACACCGTCCAAATTAACCAAACTCAAAAGATTAACACCAAATCTACTCTCGAAATACTCATTAACCTGACCTTTAACTCTAGGCACTTCCTCACACCAAACACCATTAATTCTAAGTCCCATTATCATTTTTTGTTGTCCTCCACCTCAATCTAGAGTGGTAAAACTTAGAATTTGTATCCCCATTTTCCAGCCATTCAACTCTCGCCTTCTGTTTTAATATCGCTATATCTTTTTCCTCCAAACTTCTCAGTTGGCTTAACAAATCCATCGTTTTGACTCTCATGTCATCACTAAGGATCTCATCATCATCCTGCCGATCTAATTCCTCTATCTCTGCCAGCAATTGTTGCTTTCTATTTTTTGTGCTATTAACAACGTCCTTGTTCTAATGCTTGACCTCTACCTTCACCCTTTTTAACTTATCCTTTAACCCTTCCAAACTGTTCCCTCGTGATGTGGAAGCTTCCCATGCATTCCTCACCACATCATTAAAACCTTCCACATGCTGCCACACATCAAAGGTACGAAATGGTTTCGGGCCCCAATCCATAATACTACTTTTTACCACTATCGCGCAATGATCCGACACCTGTCTGCTCATAACATTGTTTTGCTCTCGGCCATTGCATCACCCATTCATCAGACACAAGAACTCTATCCAATCTACTCCTAGCAGTCTCATTAGGTCTGTACCATGTATACTTCCTCCCTACTACAAGGATGTCCTTCAGATCACATCTCTCTAAAAACTCCCTAAACCTAGCTATATCATGATTATTCACCAGCCCATTACCGATCCCTTTCCTTTCGGATGCGACCTTAACCGAATTAAAATCACCAATCACACATTTAATAGAGTTGTTTACACTTGCCAACATATCTTGTACTTCTCTCCATAACAACATTTTTTCCTTGCTAGAACAAGGAGCGTAGATATTCATAATGACTACTTTGACATCTTTGCCTGAAGTAATGCATTTATACTCTCCTTCTACTAGGACATAACCTTTTCCATCCACAAATTTGGTGCAATTAAAAACCTTGTTATCCCACATAGTCAGTATGCCCCCACCTTCGCTATCAATCCCTCGATAAACCCAACTGACATCTTTGCTCCCCCAAAGACCAAAACACTTAGAAGCACTCACATTAATAAGCTTTGTCTCCTGCACACTCACTAATCCAGGTTTTTCCTTACCAATTAACTCTTTCATATACTTCCACTTAACATCACCCCCCAAACCCCTAACATTGAGACTTATTATCTTCATAACGAGCGATTCCCCTCCTCACGTGATGCTTCCGTTATCACGAGATTATCCCCCTCTTCCATCTCTGAGAACCGCTGCATAACATTCTCTTCACTTACTTGGCAAACTACAACTATCTCCTTGGCGATCTCCCACAACCTAAGTTCCTCTGTTCCCTTGACAGAACTCCTTAACCTCCTATTGCCATCAAAATCATTGGTATCAATAAAAGAATGAATAGAGAAGGTGTAACCAACCTGGATCTCAAACTCAAATCATTGCACCCGCTTTGGATAGGTCGTTCCCGCATAGAACTGGACTCTCCTTGCCACAACCTCCTAAAATTAAGAAAGGCTTGTGGGTCCACTGTCTCTGTAAGGATGATTTGAAAGCGCCCATGATCATGAATGTCAATGGGCTCATCTAACACCTCCTCCGACGAATGCACTCCAAATTGAGCAAGTTGCAGGCACCCACTATTCACAACACTATTATGGTGTTTTCCATGTGTCTTCTCTGCGACCTCACCTACATAACCACCTGTGTCACACTCAACTCCACTGAATCTACCTTCACCGTTGCCTTCCGCCAGCACCATCCCTTCCACTCGAACCAACTCTGTGCACAGCAGGACTCCATCTTCGCAAGATGAAGTAACGTCGACATTCCTGGTTGTAGTGAGAAGCTTGACCGCCGAGTTGCCTCCATCGTTGCCGGGAATGAGGCCTGAAGTCATGCCATCGCCTGCAAGTGTGCATACTGTATCATCACCTTGAACATGGTGTACTTGCGGGGCTCCCTCACCAACTACTCCACCTTGAATGTTGGCTGCCTCCTCCTCCAAGGCACATCCGTCGGCGTTGCAGGCAGCACCGGGAAGCTTGGTCACCTCCCTCTCTACTCGTTTCGGCTCCACGCACCGCACGTCTCCGTCGTCAAAGGATGATGTAGCGAAAATGGTTGTCACCCCCTCCACACGAACGTACTCCGAGCACCGTTGACACTCCAATCGTCGGTAGTTACCGCCAACGTCATCGGAATGGTAACCTGAGGTTGCTTCGTTCCCTGTTAAGGCACCTGCTACATCGTCAACACCAATTAGGGTACATGGTGACGCAACTGCTCCTGAGAGTTCCATCCCCTTGGGACCGAATTGGTCTTTGGGCCCAGACAAAACATTGCCTGCTGCACCCACCCCACCAGCCCACTCAGTATCTACGCATAGCAATAACCTAGAAGGAGAGTTAACGCTCTCTTTATATATCCGTTGGAGCATTACCCTATTTGTGTTAAATCTTTCTTCCAACTCTACACACATCGGGTCCTGAGGCACAGTTTCCACAAATGGGTTTTGATGTACCAGTGTTTCCATTTTCATGCAACCTTCCAGCGACCCATCTCTGCCATCCACCAAGATTTAACTATTTTCCAAAACAGGTTGAACCACGTGACCTCCCCATCACAAATCGGAAGAACTCCGACCATGGTCAACCTCCATAGCAACGTTCACAATAGCATGTACATCATCTACATTCTTCAAACCCTCTTCCAAGGATTGAAAACTGTCTCCCACCCTTGATTCCATTGCGGAGCTCGAGTCTGAAATGGCATATTCATTGAACCAATTGTGCTTTCTACCTTCTACGAATGAATATTCCTCCTCCACATAGATTTGATAAACTCTATCATTAATCCATATCTCCTCACAGATTTGTACCTTGGACGCCACAGCTAATCTTACCTTCAACCGAGCAAACTCCACGCATTCCCAATTCAAAGTTGCTTCGTCAACATCAACAAGAGTTCCAACTGTATCCAAGACCTTTCGGAAACAATCAACTGTCCACAGAAACAGAGGAATACCTCTACATCTCGTCCACACCTCCTTGTTCCCCACTGCCATACCTCCATCCCAAGGTTTGATAGTTTCAAATATTGAACCCAAGCTTTCCTTACTAATTTTAACTATGTCAGATATTTTCACTCCATCCTGGCAAGATAACAAAACTTGTTTATCACCCAGGTATCTCACTCTAATAGAGCCTAAACCATCCTGTAACAACTCTTCATGTAACAGCTCCATAGACATATAGTCCCTCAAAATTCCAACCCAGTTATCCTCTAACCAGGGCAACTTCAGTGGTTGCGTAGATATAATTCGGCCTTTCCACTCATTCTTGCTGGTCTGTGAATTCCTTTTACTGTTAATCCTCTTTTCTTGCTTCTGATTACTCGTCTTCACCCTCCATTGTTTTACAATCTTGCCCTGTTGAACTTTTGGCATAGCCCTGGGTACTTGTGGTACAAACTGAGTATGGTAATAGCCTCCATGTTTGCGATATCTTGGAAGATTTACATACAGCTTCATCGATCCAATACGAATAGAATCCAGCTCTGCCTCCAATTTAGATATATTCTTAACATCACAGAATCTCACAAAGCCAAACCTATTCCCCCACCTATTGAGCTTCCTAGATATGAACACTTCCTCTATCCTTCCCCACCTTTGAAAGATTTTCCACATGTCTCGTTCACCAAAACTATAGGGAAAGTGAGAGAAGAAGAATGTGGTCAGCTGCCACGGTTTAGACTGCCTACCACTATTAACCTATTTAGCAGACGAATCCACCATCAGTGCACCGTTTTAAGAAACCCGAATGCAAGTACTTAATAGACGTAATGTTATTTTCCATAAAAAAGAAACTAAATTGATTACGAATCTATGAAATTAATTAATCAACTTACCGAAGACTCCTTCTGTGTTATGGCACCCCATCTGAAAACTAATTCAGAAGGTTTTTCAAGAAGTTGTAAATACCTGTGAAGCCCATATACGAATATGAGTACAAATACAACACAGACACGACTATATATATATATATATATATATATATATATATATATATATATATATATATATACTTTAATATAATTTAATATATTAAAAATATATTAAACATTTCAAAGTGAACACTATAATCGTGCTTACCGCAACAATCCAAATAGAACCAAACATAATTACATCTACCTAAACAAAACTAAATAGATTCATATCAATCCAAACAGAATCGATTAGAGCCCAAATCGTATCCATACACGTTTTAATCCACGTCTCAAAACCCCATACCGTATCCTTAGAGTCCAAACCTTAGAATGCATAACCACATCTTTAGAAGCTACGACGTATCCATAGAAAACCTTAATCCATATTTAGAACCTAAGATCGTATCCCTATATGCCAAAATGCCCAAGCCATATCTTTAGAATCAAAACCGCATCCATAGGAACCCAAACCGTATCAATAGGAACCTAGACCGTATCTTTAGAAGTTCATGTCGTATCCATAGGAATCCTGGCCGTATCCTTATAAACCTAAACCGAATGCCTTAAAAACCAGGTCATATCAATAGGAACCCAGGCCATATCAATAGAAGGCTAAGCCAAATCCATAGGAACCCAAATGGTATCAGTAGGAACACAGGCTGCATCCTTAGAAGTCAAAATCGCATCCTTAAAAGCTAAATCGTATCTTTAGAAGTCAAAATCATATCCATATACACCCAAGTCGTATCCTTAAAAGTAAAAATCACATCATTAAAAGCCAAATGGTATCTTTAGAAGTCAAAACCATATCCATATACACTCATGCAGCATCCTTAAAAGCCCATGCCACATCCTTAGAAGCCAAAATCCAATATTAAAACCCCTAAATTGTAACCTCATAATTTGAAGCAGCATGCTTAGAACCTCAATCCGCATCCTTAAAACCTCAAACTATATCTTAGCACAAATAAAATGTATTTATACTCTCCAGTTGAGAATGCCTTATCCATACGCATGGCTGAGAGTGTCGTATCTTTGTTTCGAGAGTGAGAGAACTGTATCCATACATTGCAGTCGAGAATGTTGTATCCATATGCATGGACGAAAATGCAATATCTCTTTTTCGAGAGTGAGAGAACGACATCCACACGCTTCAACCGAGAATGATGTATCAGTTGTAAAAGACGACTGAAAAATTAATAAACTAAAATTCCGAAGGCATGATAAAATATCACTGTCCTTAAGGACTTATATGTGATAAATGTGCAAGTCCCCAAGATACAATAGGAACTTCTCAGTTAAAAATTGAGGATCTCAGAACTAGCAAGAAAGCTCTTTAAAGCAAACATATCCAAGATATTTAAAAAAAATAAAGAAAGAGAAGAGAGAATATGTGAAGAAGAGAAGAAGAAGAACTCTTGATGTTGTGATTTCGGAGTAGGAAGACCCTCTATTTATAGAGGATGGGGGCGAGTGGTTTGGAGAAGTGGGAGAAACAGATTCACTCACGAACGGTTGAAGATATTTCGTCCAACGTTCGAATTCTGGACTTGGATCGGAAGAGGAAAATGCTTCAATGCTCCAACGTTCAAAAAATTGAGTGCAGAAGAAACTGATTCAACCTGAAGGAAGATAACAACCACCCACGTTGGCTTCAAACGTCCAAAATTTTGGGGCTGTTAGGGTTTTTCCGTTTTCGATTTTTAAAACAGATTTGCGATACTCTATTTTCACAACAGTATCCATACACAAGGTCGAGAGTGTCGTATCTCTTTCCAAATAGTCTATACCTGAGAGTGTCGTATCTTTTACGAGAGTGCAGTATCTCTTCTTCGATAGTGTTATCCAAAAAGCCATATTTGGTTTAATTTTAAATATATAAAATTTCCTAAAAAATATAAAAATATATAAAATAAAGAATAAATAAAATAAAAGATATAAAAACACCAAACACCCAAATACTAAACAAACAATTTTTCAAACTAGAATTATGTGATTCCTGATTTTTCATTGTGAATGGAAATACATAGGAGCAAGATCAATCCTAGTCGGGCTCAAAAGTAATATATATATATATATATATATATATATATATATATA
>Ga0209700_104267_pt1 | contig 26069 bp, 8 predicted proteins | sample SiratroredBW_FD_187528 | JGI IMG/M metagenome (GOLD analysis project Ga0209700, IMG submission 187528) | Root nodule microbial communities of legume samples collected from California, USA - Siratro red BW (SPAdes) (version 2) | ecosystem: Host-associated > Plants > Roots > Nodule | place: USA...
AGTGTGGGAAGCAATAAACTTCAATTTCATTCTCTAACCAAAGTAAAATTTATTATATTTTTTATGTTTTCTAAAGTGATAAACAAGATAAAAAAAAAGTCATATATTTTTTTCTTAAAATGAAACAAAAGATATTGATAAACAAATTATATATATATATATATATATGTATATAATTTTTTTTTTGAAAATAAGAGAAAAATAAATGTAAGCAAACAAATAAATTTAAAGATAAACTTTGATTGATTTTTTCTTAATTGATAAAAACACATATTTTTACAATAAAATTCTAATTTGATTAAATTTTTTTTAAAATTTTCTTTAAAAACAATTAGAAATATTTTTTATTTTTTTTAAAATAAATTTTATTCATTTAGACAAAATCAGGTGTTAGATAATAAAAAAACAAAACTGAAAAAATTACAGTCAGAAGTTTTAGAAAGGACAGACTAATCAAGAATCAATATTTGAATTTAAAACTAAACCTCAAGATTCGTTAAAAAAAAAAAGCAATCCTTGCACCAATTACTTAATGCAAAGAGAAAAAAACATAAACAGTAAGAATTATTACAATTTAGAAATTCTTAGATGGAAAGACAAATATCTTTCTGGATTTTGTAAGGTAAGGGGGAAAATATAAGAAAAATAAAATAAAGTTTTGACGAATACTGACAAATTCATTTAAAAAATTGTTCGAAAAATCAAATGATTTAGGGTTTGTACAATCTGCAAAACATTTGATTTTTTTGAATTACTTCTGATTTATACAAACTCAAATCATCCGATTTTTTGACCTTACAGATCGTATAAACAGCAAATCATTTGATTTTTTGATGTCTTACGAATTATATAAATCGCAGGTCGTTTGAAAAATCGTATGAAAAATCGTATGACTTGAGGTTTCTATAAGTCGCAGGTCATTTGAAAATTCGTTGCGTTTTCTATAATCTCCAATTTCAATTTTTAGTGAAAAAGAAAGGCACTTCCAAGATCTCCTTTCTCAACAGTTGGATGGCACAGGAGGTCCAAATTTCAATGTGTTATGGTTACCAAAGGTGCAGGAGGTGGACGAGGTGCTGGACAACGGGATCGGCGGAGGTGCGAGATGGGTTCGAAGGTGCAGGATTTCAGCGTTAATGGTGATGAAGGGTAGAGTGGTTTTAAAAAAATTATAAAAGTCAAAATGGCATTTTCTACTTTCCTATGGAGACGATATTGAGGTGCAGGAAGAAGCAGTCTGACAGGCCCAACTGGCAGATTACTCAATTTACTATAATATTATACATTTAGGCTTGTGAAGAGGAAATTTATCATAAACACTAGTAAAGAAAAATAAAAATTAAATTAACTTCTCTATTAGAATTTAATAAATTTGTGACATATTATACGTTCCACACAATTTGGACTCGTTAATATAAGAGAGATAAACATACTTATTCGATCTTGATCTAGAAAACACACGAACTAGATCAAGCAGAGTTCCGAAAAAACTAGCATAAAGAACAGTAAGAATCTGTGTAAACACAGTAGAATAATATCAGGAGACAAATTTTAAGCTTAAATTATTCGTGATACATACAAAGCTCACCATAAATAGTGTAGTACATAACCCTCTATTGATTTTAGGCACAGAGGCAAAGGACTATGAAGAAAACCTTGTAAACACCCGACCTCAACGTTGAAACAGGAGTTGGGTCAAGTAGACAGAGACACAAGTAATGAATTTAAGTTCTTGGGGACTTTTACATTTTCAACATCATGCAACATAGATTGCACGACTCTTGATCCTAAATATGGTAAACAAATGAGTGTTGTGAATGAAAAATTGGTACAAGATCACACACACTATGGCTTTTGCTCCACCTTGGCTCGAATCTTCTGCTCCAAAACTGATACTTCAGTCTCAAGGTTGAACATTCTATTCAAAGCATGCATGTTCTCAAGGGTCTCATTCAGAGTCCTGCTATCACTACCATCACACCTCAAGTGTTGCATTGGCCCATGAAGCATCTTATTCACTATACCTCTGCTAAGATCATCCACTGCTCTTTGTGTCTTCTTGCTGATATCATCACCCATCTTACCTAGGCATTTTTCAAGCTCAGCCACCCTTATTCTCTCTGCATAAGCCCTCAACTTTTTAATGGTAGGAACAGTTTCTAGTGAGTCCCTCCAAGCCTCAAATTGCTTGGATTCTTCACTAATGATTGCTTGAGCTTCCATGGCTTTTCTTAGCCTATCCTCTTTGTTAGCTGCCACAACCTCCTTAAGGTCATCCACGTTGAACACTCTCACAGACTCAAGATCTGAGACACATGAGCCAACATTCCTAGGAACTGAGATATCAATGAAAAAGCGACGGCCTCCAACTTCATCAGTGGCAGGAGGAAGGTCCTTCACATCATCCTTCAAGAACAATGGACTCTCTGATGCTGTGCTGGTGAAAGCTACATCTGCCTCACCAATGCATGTCATCATTTCTGAGAGTGGTTTGTAGATTATCTCAACATGCTTGAGTTCTTCTCTGATTGCCGCAACTCTCTCCTCACTTCTGTTGACAACTACCATCTTTGTGCACCCTTTTGCCACCAAATGCTTGATCACAAGCTTTCCCATTTTCCCTGCTCCAATGATCAACATCCTTGCATTTTCATGAGAGGCTTCTGGTAGCTTCATCAAGGCCAGTTCAACAGCTGCTGAGCTGACAGAAACTGCACCAGCAGCAATGTTTGTCTCAGTTCTCACCCTCTTCCCTACAGTGATTGCATGCTTGAATAGCCCACTAATGTTCCTCCCAAAGCCATTCACTCCCTGTCCAACCTTCACAACTTGCTTCACCTGGGCAAGAATTTGACCTTCTCCCAACACTAGTGAATCAAGACCTGCAGATACTTCGAAAATGTGCTGTGTGGCATCTTTGTTGTAAAGCAGAAACTGATGCTGGCAAAGATCTGCAACTGGGATCCCACTTGTCTGCAAACAAGGACAGAACAAGAATGTCCAATATCAGTAAATGCACTAGAAAAAGCCAATTGGGTAAATAAGTTGGAGTAAACCCTTAATGCAACCCTTCACATTATACACACCAATCATTTTACCCCTTAGATGTATTAAAGCTTCATTTTATCCTCTATTTCAACAAATTTCACACACTAAAACATACTTTTATAATTAAGAAGTAAAACAAATTTCACTCAAATTGAAATCAACAACTTATGCATTTCAGCTCTTATATAAGTTCTATTATTTAACTCATGCACAGATTAACTTGAGAATAAGTTAATTTCAACTTTTATACAAGTATATTATTTATGTTAGTGGAAAAGGAATTGAAAAAAAGAACAAACATAAATGACATTTTCCAAATTGAGGGACTAAAGTGAGGTTTAAATTAAGAACTAAAATGTTTGACACACGCAATTCCATGGAATAAAGTTGAGAGAAGACCTACTTTGGACATCCATTCGGTGACTTCTTTGACTCCACGGTGCTTGGACAGAGCAACAACATATATCTCCATTCGGTTGCAGGTGCTCAGAACAGCTGCTTCTTCAATATGATTCAGACTGCAAAGCTCTGCTATGGCTCTAGGCCATTCTGCTTCTGGTATAGCAAGCTTTTCACGCATTTCCACTGGTGTAGTATGCACACTCAGTCCAATCACTATAATGCTGCTCTTTTCCTTCGTATACCCTGTTCAAATTAATTGCATAAATCACTTCAATTAATTGCACAAACTATAATAAAGTTGCTAGCTTTACATGATTATGACCCACTAAAGCTGTGTGGATTGTTGAGCCCTTCTTCATTTTTTCTAAAAACTCCAATCTTCTTTTATTTATTTATTTGGGATTGGAATAATCCTGCGTTTCTTAATTCATATGTCAAATAAAAGATATACTCTATTTTTACTGAACCAAAAATTTGAGATTAATTCCTATCCGTTGTTTCATTCGACTAATCAGAAATTGAACCTGTCATATTTCTGACTCATTTTATCAGACTTTTGTCTCACTTTATAGGTAAAAGATATGTTGTTTATTTCATTCAAGAGCTACATATTACTGTTGAAAACAAAATTCACTATTTTGGTTTTTCCCATCATCGTATTGAACTCCTCATGTCAAGGTAGGAAGACAAACCAATGATAAAGTAACAGCAAAAGGAACAAATTGTAGTTTAGAATAATAATGTGGCATAAGGGAAAAACATAGCACCCTTACCGTTATAACCACATAGCAGAAACATGGTTTAATCTAAGGAAAGAAAAACCATGTATTTGTATCCAATCACACAGTTTAACCATAGTAATTTGTGATTGAATGATAGTTTAACTTTTTTTTCCTATAAAAATACGACGGAACAAGTATAATAACATATTTGTTCATTTTTATAACAGCATTCATAAAAAACAAACATATGACCATGATTTTGAGAATGAATATATGCACAGAACATAAGGTTTAAAATATTGTGAAAATTGAAGTAAAAAGAAGAGTTTGTTAGTTAGTTGGTTAGTTACTTACGATCAACTGCAGAGGTTTTAAGCTGCTCAAGTGCAGAGATAGAGGAAGGTTTCTTAGTGGGATCAACAGAAACATCAGAAGCAGAAACCTCACACCGAATGGCCCCTCTGTGAGTCTGAACAAGTGTCTTTCTGCTTTTGCCAAGAAGTGAAAAATGGGTGGTGGAGATGGTGGTGGCGGCATTGGAGGAAGCACATTTGAGCAACAAAGCCTCCAACTTTGCACCGGAGAAGCTGGTTGAAACAGCCATTGAATGTGAATGAGTAGAAAAAATGAAACCCCAGAGAGAAGTTAGGTGGAGTTAGTTGGAGCTGAAACAAAAACCTCTCCTTTTTTGTGTGTATTATGATTTTGGGTTTGGGCCTATGTGGAAATGATGCAAGAGATGTGGAAGAAGGAAAAGGATTTGGAAGGATTTGAAGGAGTGATTTCTCTGAATTCTGATTGGCTGATACACCCCACGTTTTATCCACACTCCCTTCTAATCTCACCCTCTCAAACCTCTTTGGCTTATTTGGATTTTTAGTACAAAAGTTTGATCTTTTAGGTTTAATGGGGTCATGGGGAGTTTCAAGTTGTCTCCTTTTTCAACATTATCAGCACAGTCATTAAGTTAGCAAAGAGGGTTAGCAACTTCTACAATCTATACTGCATATTTTATGATTCATTAAAACGTTTCAAAAAGGTATAAGTAGTGGTATAATCCAACAAAGTTTATGAATTTTCTTTAAATTCAATCAATAATAAAAAATGTGATTGAAAGAGTTGTGTTATAGAAAATACTGCTTCAGTATTTCTGAACACCTTGATACATGATACTTGCTCACTGTTATTTTACGTTGAAATTTGTTGAGTTGGGTATAAAATTAGAATGAAACAATTAACTATACATGATAAACATGGTTTGGACTGTATATAAGGTCTAAAACCAGTCTGAAAGATTAAAAATGAAATTAAACCGATTTTATTTGAATCTTCTGTGACCCATTCTCCTCATGCAAATCAAGGGTTGTGGTCTTTTAATTTGCGTAAAGCGATGAAAAGGTTACTTGAGATTGACGTGAAATGAAAATTACGTATTACATGCATATTTTAGGTGTTAACAAGTTTCATCTTGGTGGCATTTATGGTTAATAATAATAATAATAAATAACTGTGCATGAGTGTTTGAGAGGGCAAGGGAATATTCTGAATAATGATTGGGAAAATGTGAGAAAAGAGAGAGAGAAGAGATAAGGGGAAATGGATATGTGGTAGGAATTGGTTCTTTAGATTTCAGGCTTGTGTTTGCCACAACTTTGGTAAGAAATTGGTGGCTAACAATGTCAATTATTTATGCATGTAAGATATTATAATAGTAAAGTTTTAACAGAAAAATTTAACACATTTGACATGATAAATATGTTCACATTTTTTTAACAAGTAGTGATAGTAGATTGAAATTAACAAAAATTGCTTAGTTTTGAAAAATTAGACTACAAAATGTGAAATTCAAATTAAGCTCTTATTAGTGTGGATTATCCAATAAGTTTACTCAATTGAAAAAGTAACCATTTTAATGACTTCTTATTTTTTTTTTCTTCTTTTCTTTCTTTTGTAGGACTGGAATTTTAAAATTGAGTTTAAAAAAATCCAAACACGGTTTCTGTCAAATTAATGAGTGATTGGTTATTGTTATTAAGTTAATTCTTAAATATTTAAAGTTGTCCAAAACTGGTCTTGGTCGATCTCACTTGTCCTAGATATTATATTATACCTCTTATTCTTACATTCAAGTTTTTTATTCATTCTTTTATATCCTTAAATAATATTATGCAATTGACATAGATAAATACTTTCAAAATTATTCTAGAATTTTTATTATTCATTTAAGAAAGTTTTATACCATATTTACTTTGAACTAAAAAAAGGATATGGAAAAGAATATAGAAATTACATTAAGTATGATCTATAAAAAGATATTTTGATAAAATGATAGTGATTTAAATTACGCATTTAGTCAAAGATTAATTCTCTTGGATCTTACAAGCAGATTAATTTTTTTTACCATTTTTACAAATGCCAAACCAAGTTATTTTCTTTTATTTATAGTTTTTAAATAAATTTTAAACTATAAAGTTTTGATTAAATCTCTATATTTTTTTAATAATTGAAAAAAATATTATTTTACTTTTGAACTAAATTTAAATTTTATTTAACATTAATTTATATTTTTTAGGATAACATTAATTAAGTATTATTTGTTATAGCTATTGGAGATATGACAGACAGTGAAAACGTAAAACAATAAGTTTTATTTTAACAATATTTAAAACAGTAAGTTTGGAAAAAGTAGAATCACTATCAAAGCTTTATTAAGAAAACCCGTCTAAAAATTGTGCTTTTCGAAAACTAACTTTTAGATTTGAAATTGATTAGTGTATGGGAGGTTTAAAACCACACAAACACATCCCTAATTAATTAAATGCATTATTTTATAAGTAAGCATAATTTTAAATTATGTATCCCACACTAACACATAATTAATAATTGATCCATATAGAGGAAGAAAAATATATTTATGATTATTTAGTTCAGTAAGTATTCTAGTCTTTAAGTTCCATAATAAGTGGTATCCAAAATAGTTTCTCGCAAGTCAATAAAAGTTGATAAATAGATGAAAGAGTATAACAATGTTACGCATTGACATAATCATCATCAATTTATGTATAGTTTTTTTTTCACAATTAATATTAATATATGCATGTGTATGAATGGAAGAAGGTACATTAACAGGGACCACAATCCAATATTTACAAATTTCTTTATATTCGCATGTGTTTACGTATATTTCTAATTATGCAGGTAATTTTTAAATAAAAATATTTAAAAATTACTCTTTGAATACATTAAAAATAATTCATAAAACATAATATAATAAAGTTGAATAATATTAATACAAATAAAATTAGATTTTGTAAAAAAAATAAATGTAAATAAATTACACTGCAAAGTATAAGTTTAAATCAAATTAGTTTATCTAAATAAATTAATTTTGCAAATCTAAATATGAACTCATAAAGCAATAAAATTAAATTCTAAAAAATTATTTAGTTATTAATAATTTCCTTGTTAAAAAAATTATTTTGGTCATTTAATTTAAAATAAAATAAAATAAAAATTATTGTTAATAGATATAAGAATACTAAGTTCTCAACGCAAATATCATAATATTACACATAATCCATGACTGCACCTGTTATAATAAGATTAGGGGATTGTCACTCTTTACATAAATAAGAAAAGGTTGAGGAAGATAAAAAAAAATGATAAATTTACGGTTCGTATATGGAAGAAAAGAAAAACTCCCAAACCTCAATTTTCAAATACAGAACAAAAATTCTCAAACTAAAGCATGAAAAGATACAGAATGCGAAAAAAGGACAAAAGCGTCCTAATAAAATTGAAAACCTTTCTTTTTTATCTTTTTATTTTCGAACATTGGTCTTATAAATTGAGGTCAAACACCGAGTACATTCTCTAATAGAAAATATTTCTAAGTTAAGGAAAGTTAGATCATATTAAAAGGTTAGATTAGCCCTTTAACCGTATGGACTTAGTGATATTTGTAGTGGGCTTGAAATTGTAAAGTTGCCTTGACAATCGATGGCTTCTTTCCGCACCTCCATGATCTCGTCCTGCACCTGTATAAAATTTAAAATCCCAATAATACCCTTTTGCAAATTACCAAAATGGATCTTGCAATATTTTGAAACAAAATGGGATACAGTAACGTTCTCTCCGGTGGTGGCTTGAGTGTTTCGCGGCGGTCAGGGGGTAATTGAAGGTTAATGAAGGGTTTTCTGTTGATGACGGCGTGTAACGACGGCAATGAAGTATGTATTTTGCGTTTTAGTTTGAATATTGGAATGTTGAATCCTTCATTTCACCGAATTTCTCAGTTCGGAGAACATTTATTTTGAAATTGTATATCGAATTAGGTAAAATCCAGTGTATAAATTATATAGTGGAACTAAATTAGAAGGTTCAATCTGATATACATTTTAATTTTTTTAAATATCATGCAATCAAATCTGATATTTAATTTCTAAAGAAATATATACCGGATTGGCCACAGTGGGTGGATGGGTGGAATCCGGTATATATTTATTTAAAAATTGTATACCAGATTAGGTGTATCTTGTTTAAAAAAAAATTTAAAATGTATATTAGATGAGGGTTTAATCTGATATACATTTTATTCCTTTTCCTAGGCATCGACAATGTACAGCCTCTCTAATCTTAGTCTTATTCTCCTTTTCAACATTGGGAAACTAAAATTAAGGTGGTGGTTAAGTCTGCACATATTTTATTAAGAAGAATTGATGGGTAAATTACATGGGATAAGACTTACCAACAAATTGGTGTTAGAATTTAATCCTCATTTTAATATTATTCTTCAGGAAGAAAAATGCTACAACCAACCCTTATTCCCACTAAGTGCACCAAGTGGATTTGGCTTTATGGATTCTATCATATTTTAATGTTGAATCTTTACTAAAGTTTTCATACAATCTCATATATCTTAAATCCTTCTTAATAGCCTCCCATCATATCAACTCCATGTATCATTCTATTTTTATTAGTGAATTAACAAGACACATGCAACAATCTCAGGTCTTTGCCAGCGTTATCTCTGGTAATAGAGACTTCAATTAGAGGTTTCACTTATTCGCCTCCAAAGTTGAAGTCATATTCTAATAGGTAGACATGTTGTTCACCCAAAAGGTTTTTTTTAGGGGTGGTGATATTTTGACACCACTTTTCATCTTTGACATCATTTAACACTAATATATATTATTATTTTATTTATATATAATATTTTATTAATAAAATGTAGTGTCAAATAGAAGTATAAGTGAATAGTAATGTCAAACTAGCATTTTCCTTTTTTTTGAGACATTTGATTAACTCAATGTCAATGTACAATTGAATGGTGATAAGGAAATTTTTGTTGTCTCATTGTTGGCCCTGAGGAATCTTTTCAGGTATATAGCCTAGAAAATGACATTAGAATGTTGTTATAATCCGGTATGTATTAATTTAGAAAACATATACTGGATCGTATCAGATTTGGTATATGAAACTTTTGGCAGCTGTATACCGGATGGGGTGTTATCTAATATATATTTTGAAAACATTATATATCAGATCCAGTATGCATTGTTTTCAAAATATATACCGGATGACACCCTATCCGGTATACAACTGCCAAAAGTTGTAGAGGGCTTTGAACCCCGCTGTCGACGATGCATTCTCAAACTTTTTCCACACATGATCTAACAACCGTACACATACAAGACAATGTCGGTGACAAGATATACAAAAGCCAGCAAGAGAGTGCAACTAAAAACTCCGATGAACAACGACAAAGAATGTGAAGGGTGACTAAGCTCGACAGAAATGCAAAACGGAGGTGAAGGGAGTGAAGGGCAATGTGGGTTATATAACTTTACATTAAGATTAAATTGGACTTTTTTACTATACAATGGAGGTGCATGACGAGATCATGGAGGTGTTGAAAGAAGCCATCTAGACCTCCTCTCCATTTTGTCTTCACTCACAACGATATCAAAGTTCTTTGACGGGGTGCAGGAAGCAAATGTAGGGTGCAAGAAGCAATTGCTTTCCTTATCAAAGTTCACATCCGGGCTTTTTCTTTCTCTAACCCCATGTTTTTAACCTGCACTTCTTGAAGGTGGTGAAATGACCATTTCGTTCTTAATAAATTATATAATGTAAAGCTTTCTCTCATATTCCACCTTCGTCTTCTTCCTTTCGTACGCCAACGTCCTGCACCTCTCTTTCCTTTGTTTCTCCTTGAATTTTTTGTTGAGCCTATGTCACAATTGCTTGCCACCGTCAAAAACCATATTAGTTACCCATTACTTCATAGTACTGTTTGAAGAGATTGATTTATAATTTTTTTTTCTTTGTTGTTGTGAATGTTTATTTCGGATTGGATACTCCAAGAATTTTTCATATTGTATAATTTAAAATTTATTTTCAATATTTATGTATAGTCTAGATTGTATAATCTTAATTGTGTTTTTGTGAAAGTTACGCACTCATTCTCTCTTTCATGTATGACACAACCAATTAAATACTTCTTCATAAAAAAAATTGACTTTGCTGTTAAAAACTACAACTAGATTAAGTCTTGCATTTAACAAACATACATTCGAATTCCCATATACATAATTACTATACTTATTTTATATTACATAAAAAAATATACATATTATAATTTTATATGCTTATAATATATATATATATATATATATATATATATATATATATATATATATATATTTTCTTACTCTATACATTGTAGTTGGAAATAGATTGATAAGAGGATTGTTGTGTGTGTTCGTTGACAAGAAAGTTATCACTAAGGGTTCATTAAGTATTAAGGAAATATTCAAATTTTGGAAGTAGAATGTGTAATTCCTCCTCTGAAAGCAATATTTAAGAAAAAGGTAAACATATCAACAACGAATGTAACATTTAAGAAAAAGGTCAACATCCTTCTGACTTTGATCTAAATTTTGATTTGATTCATGTTCAACAAATAACAACAAAATATGTGAAAAAAGTGACACATAAATTATAAAATTGATTTTCACAACAAAGTAGTTTATAAATCAAAATTTTCAGATTTTATAAAGTTTTCAAAACAATAATATAGTGACTAGTCAAGATAAATGAACATTTTCATATTCTTTTAAAACATTCAAGATCATTTCATCTTAAAGAATGTCCACTCATTTAAATCCCTAAGGATTAAACCTCCATCAAGTTTTCCAAAACATATAAGATAAGATCAAAACAACAGACTTGATGCAATCAAAACCATAAATATAGTGAAAAATGAAACAATAGAATTTTGAATCAAAATCATGAATAGAGTGAAAACTAAAAAACAAAATCTTGAACAGTAAAAGTACAACAAACCTTGTACATTAAACTAGTGAAAATTTCAAGGAAAGATTAGTATTATAATAGAATTTAAAATTCATGGGGTTAGGGATACCACATTGGAAATAGAATTTTCAAACATTTAAAAATTATGTCTCATTTCCCTTACTTGATTGTTGGGAAGTCAAAAACTGACTCATCGGTGTTCTTCTTCTTTGCTTTCACTTTCTTTGGTGTTTTGTGCATTGACACCAAATTTCTTATCCTCTATTCATAGAGAATTTGTCAATCATTACTTCTAGGTCATTTTGACGTTTCTATTTGGATTCTAAGTATGATTTGACTTCTAGTTTAGTTTAGTTAATCATAAGATCAAAGATAAGAGGAAAAATAGGTATTGATTCGTGTTTTTTTAGTCAATTTCACTTTCACTCTTATCTACAACATTTAATGCTCGTAGATTTTTATTTCACCGTGTTTATCTCTTCCTTCAAGTTAAATCTTTTAATATTATCCATAATTACAAATTCTACAACTATTTCTCAAAATTATTAGAATCAATTGATTCAAGAACTCATAAATTGGTTTAAGAATCTTATTTTTGCACTTTCAAAGGTTTTTCAAATTTGATTTTCTCACACTTTGATTTGACTTAAAGTTAATAAATAGATGTTAAATAAATTAAAATTAGATGGAAACTAGCTTACAACTATTTTATCTTGGTAAAGGTTTGATGTATTCAAGGTCTGATGTTTGGATGAAAAAATACCAAGATTATAAGATCTGATTTCTCAAAATATGACTTCTTAAAGCCACCTTCCAAAATCTAACTTCCTAAGACCATCTCCAAAATTTTTAACTTCCTAAGGCTATCTCTCAAAATCCAACTTCTTAATTCATCTTCCAAAATATAACTTCCTAAGGACATCTCCAAAATATTTGACTTCCTGAGGGCATCTTCCAAAATTTGACTTCCTAATACCATCTTCAAAAATTTGACTTCCTAAGGTCATCTCCCAAAATCCGACTTCCTATGATCATTTCCAAAAATCCGACTTCCTAAGTTAACTTCCAAAATCTAACTTCTTAAGGTCATCTCCCAAAATCTAACTTCTTAAGGTCATCTCCCCAAATTTGACTTCCTAAGGTTATCTCCAAAAAATTTGACTTCCTAAGGTCATCTCCCAAAATCCGACTTCCTATGATCATTTCCAAAAATCCGACTTCCTAAGTTAACTTCCAAAATCCAACTTCTTAAGGTCATTTCCCAAAATCTAACTTCCTAAGGTCATCTCCCCAAATTTGACTTCCTAAGGTCATCTCCAAAAAATTTGACTTCCTAATGTCATCTCCCAAAATCTAACGTCTTATGTCGATATCCCAAAATATGACCTTTTAAGGATATCTCCCAAAATTCGACTTCCTAAGGCCATCTCCCAAAATCTGACTTCCTAAGGTCATCTCCCAAAATCCGATTTCTTCAGGCAATCTCCCAAAATCTGACTTCTTAAGGTCATCTCTCAAATTTTGACTTTCTAAGGCCATCTTCCAAAATCCGACTTCCTAAGGCCATCACTCCAAATCTGATCACCCAAAGCCTGGTCAAATTAAATATTCATATCCGTGATTTTCTTTGGATATTCATAATTATATTTTATTCATAATATTTATATCTTTACAATTTTATATTTTTGCTTTAGAGCGAAAATTATGTCAGAAATAGTAATATATTACAGTTATAAATTTCAGAATGTTGCATCAGGATGTCGTTTGGTTCACCAATCGTGGCAAGGTTACGAACCACACTACGGTGAAAATAGGTAGGAAATCCACCTTGGTTAGCTAGGCCAAAGATATTAACTAAAACTCTTATACCAAACTAACACTGCAACGTCATTAACTAACATTGGGACATTGTTTGGTTTACCAATCATGACGATGTCACTAATCCCAATATGGTGAAAATAGTCAGATTACCCACCTTGGTTGGCTAGGGTAAGGATATTAATTAAAACTCTTACTCTTAAAGAAAAATTAGAGAAAATAAGCACAAAGATATTAGAAATTACTTTATTCAACTTGTGTCAAAAGAAGTACATGGATACATATTTATAATAATAGGGGAGCAAAAGACTTTCCTAAACTTTCATATGAGACTTGTAAGACTCCCTAACTTTGGGATATCCAGATGCTCTTGCATCAAAATCATATAAGGAAAAGAACATATACAATTCTAAATTAAAAGGAATAAAAAATAAATAATGGAGAGCAAAATCTTATGCTTCAATGAAGTGTGTCACACCATTTAAAGAAACTTAAAGATAAGTATTGAATAAAATCATCACTTAATCCTAAGATCCAAGATAAAAACACATACAAGAATAGGACTATCTGAAATCTAAAAAATGCTCTATAAAATTTATGTTAAATTCAATTATATCAAAAGTTGTTTATGAAGACATGGCTACTTATAGTCAAAAATGCTACCTAAATTCAATAATAATGAATGTAGAATGAAATGTAAATCTAACTTAATGGTTTTGTAATATTTGGATGAAACTTACAATATAAAGGAGGGGAATTCAAATTTCAAATAAAAACTTAAAAAATTCACTCATTGATCTGAAATTAAGAGCATGCTTTTCACACTCTATCATACTTTTCGTGCTTCTCTTCAAATGTGTTTTGTTTTTCTTTTGACCTTACTTCTTTATTTTTTATTATTTCCATTCCGTGGTTTATTTAGACTGTAACTACAATAATTATCAATTGCACCTACTTTTACAGTCTAAATATTTTATTTATAAAATTTACGATCAAAACACTACTCTTTTCTACAACCAAGGTTTGATTGGAGAATAGCTAAACCTTTACATATATCAAGAAAGAAAAATAGTTCAATATCATGTCAAGTGTGAGGCTTGTGACATTGTTTCAAAAGCTACTTAATAAATTCTGCAACAAAACTACGGTGGCAAAGCTTAAAATGCTTGGCTTGATGGTTGGCATACATGGAGGGGCCAAAAGGCAACTATAAGGAACAACTAAATGAGATCCGATTCATAAGATGTTGGTTGTGGTATATCTAATTAAACCAAATCAGTGTTCCACCTTTCATAAAAAAATGTTGTCAAATTTAAACTGAGAGTACCAAGAAATCTAGAAAAAAAAATATATATATTGACAAGTCTGAAAGAGCCAATCCAAAGGTCATAGCCTTAAAAAAAACTGATAGTTGAAGCTTGGGTGGGAGAAAAAGTCAAAGGGAAAGGACGAAAGTGTTGAAAAACTCGAGATTTATTTACTTAAAACAGGTTCACTATTGAACTAAGTTTAAGAAAAAACAAATCATTCTATAATTAGTGGAACTAATTTTGAATTAAGATAAATCTCTTTTTACTATATAATAAATTTCATGGGTTACTAAATTTTTTAGTCTGAAACAAAACTCAATTGGGCAGGAGTACACATAGGACGAGTTCTTCCTGTATCCTAATATGTTCTTCCTGCATCCTAATAAAAAATTTAATATCACAATTGTCCTTATATGAAAATCGGATAACACCCCCATCCGGTTGTCATTTGAAAAAAAATTAACAACCGGATGAGTAGGCCATCCGGTTGTCATTTGAAAAAAGATGACAACCGGATTAATTTTTCGATTTGGACTATGAGAATCGGATGAGTTTCATCCGGTTATCATTTTGATTTGAAAATGAGAACCGGATACATCCCCATCCGATTGTCATTTAAAAAAAATTAATAATCGGATGGGTGTCATCCAATTCTCATATAAGAATAATTGTGGTATCAAAAATTTTTATTAGAATACAGGATGAACTCGTCTACACACAACTCACAGCCCAATTAAATTGGCCCATTCACTCATTTATTGGTGGGCTTAGTCTGGCAGAAAGAAATGCCCTTTAAGTTAGTTAGAGTTGAAGCTTCGACTGCTGCATCTTCTTCCTGCACCTATATAAAATCTTGTATTTGCAAAAGACTCTTATGGAAAAGATTTAAGTGTCTTTTATTAAATCGGGGAGATGTTACAGTGACTTTCATATTAGCCCAATTCGGAATAGAAAAATGTATTTCAGCTTATACTTAGTAAATTTTAATCTGAAAACTATTTTTATATTATGGAATAGGTTAATTTAAAAGATAATTTTGTATTTTGAAATAAATTATTTCGGAAGTTAAAATAAAACACATTTCAGATTATATAATCCAAAAGATATTTTTAAATCTGACTTCTAAAATCTAAAAACAACTTCTAGAATGTGAAAATAATTTTCAGAATTCAGAAATGACTTTTCGAAAGATATTTTCAAATTTTGAAAATCATTTTTAATTTTCAAAAGCTTTTACCTTTCGAATTGTATAATCCTAAATGTTTTTTTTATGAAAATCATTTTTGAAGATGTAGGGTGAAATGAATAAAGGTATATTCTCTGGAGGTGTAGGAAGAAACTATAGAGATGCAAGAAGAAGCAGCGTCTAGCCAAATTTCAGACCATGAGAAATTGGGAATGTTAATCTCCATATGAGAATTACTAGCAAAAATAAGAAAGATGTTAAATTAAGGCTGAAAAAAAAGTGTTATGTTATTGAGTAAAAAATGCAAAAAATGCAAAAAAAAAAAAAAAAAAAAAAAAAAAAAAAAAAAAAAAAAAACTAGTTTTGGCACCCCTATAGACAAAATGTTTTTATCTTTTTGTTTGATCATTCAGAAGTGGTAATGTGAGTTATTGTTTTGTAATTGATTTTGTTTTTCTTGCATCACACCTAATAGCTTGTTCATATCTTTCTCCTTTATTAATGATAGTTTATTGTAGACATTCGACGTTATGATTTAAAAATTATTAATTATAATACTGAGATAGTGTGGAATTGGTCTGCTGAAAAAATTTTCATTCAACATATCTAAATTTGGTAGTTGAAAAATAATAAGATCATCTATACTATCACTCCATTGTATTTCTCTTCTCTATAAGATATTATCATTAAACAAGTTTTACTACTTTAATGGGTTTATCATTAAATTATTTTGGTTAAATTTTTAATTCAAAAATACTTTTACGTGTGTGTGTGTGTGTATATATATATATATATATATATATATATATATATATATATATATATATATATTTGTTTGATTTAACATTGATATTGAATTTTGAATTAATTAAAAGAATACTTATATTATTTAAAAGTATTCCAAATATTATTATATGTATATTTTACTTTGTTTTTCTAAATTATATAAATATTATTTTCATAATTAATCTATTTTTCTAGAATTTTTTTCAACATAATTTATGTTTCCCAATTGTAATTGTACTGTAAATTGTATATCATTTTCGTTCAAAATTTTAAAAGAAAAAGAAAGAGAAATTCGTGTAAAAAAATGCATAAACAAATTATTATTGAGCTAATTTTTACTAATTAAAAGGTTGCTAACGAATTTAAGGGTGAAAATAATAACTTTCATAATATTTAATATATTAATTTATTTTATGATGAAAATGTAACCATCCACGAAGTATACTTTTTTTAATATATTTTTTTCTTCTTTTCCATCTTTTTTAACTTTTAAAAATCAATTTTTATCATTTTCTTAAGAAGAAAGTGAGATGGTGATAAAATTAAAGATCAATTCTAACTCATCAAAATTTTACTTAAGATAAGTTTTTCTCTTAAATCTCAAGTATCCATTTTCTTGTGTTGATTACATATGAGAGTGTTGTTAACATATGTGATTATCAAATGAGTGAATGAATATGTTAGACTAGGACAGTAATGATATAATTAGTTTATCAATTATATATCTTGAAAATAAGTTATTACTTCTTTAATTTTTCTAAGTTTTTGAAACAATTTACTTCTTTAATAAATACATTAGCATGTGATATATAAGTCTAACAAATTTGATTATGGTAGCTTTTGAAGGATCCTAATACCATATCATTAACTAAATTTTAAATTTAATTTAACTTCACAAAATTAATTTTCATTGAACCAATTTTTTTTAGACATTCTCTACATTTTTTTTGATATCTTTCCACCATAAAGTGTTATGGCTTCTCACATTGCTCCCATAACCCATATTTGGATACTAAGATATCTTTCTATAATCCTAACTCATTTATAACCAATCTCCATTTCCATTTTCTCAATAGATTCATATTGAACAACTTTGGGTCCCTCATGCCTAAACAACCCTCTTATTTTCTTTTATACATATCTTCCCACTTTATCCACTATATCTTCCTACCCTTATGCCCCTACCCCCATAAAAATTCTCTTAATAGTCTTCTTCACATTTACAGGCATTTCAAAGATAGGAAAAATATACCAATGACACAGCTTAGATAATAAACTTTACTAGAGTAGCCATTCTTACAAATGATAGATGTCTATCTTTTCATTTAGCTTACCTTTTTTTTTTATTCTAGATATCATGTCTTGTCATAAATCTTTTCTTCTATGACTAGCTCCAACTTTACTTCTAGGTATGTAAAGGATTGAATTGGAGCACATCTATCAATTGACTTTTGGTGGACCCCAATATTCCTTAATTTACTTTTGTGAAAATTCACCTTAAGTTTTGAGGTTAATTGGTAACACCTTAAAATGATTTTTATGACCAAAATATTTTTTACATCATCTTTACACACAAAAATCGTATCATTTGTAAACTGCAACATAGATACATACACTTCCTTTTTACCTACCCTTGTTCCTTCTAGAAACCCTTTACTCTTAACTTGCCTAACCACATCTTCCAGCCCTTCATCCACTATCAGAAAAAATTGGGCTAAAAGTCTCCTTGTCTAAGTCCTTTTGTAGGAGTAAATTGTTTCGCCAGACTTCCATTAACAGGTATAGAAATTATGGAAGACTCTAGACACCCTCAGATCCAATTCAACAATTTTGCACTAAAACCCAACATATCCATCATATACTCAAGAAAAGCTTAACTCACTAAATCGTAGGTCTTTTCAAAATCAACTTTTAAAATGATCTATAATCACTTTTCAAAATTAACTATTCAAAATCACTTTTCTTCCTTCCTACTTCATCTAATTTCATTCACAATCATTATACTATCTAGAAGACCTCTCCCCTAATAAAATTTGACTGCTAATGATCTATAATCTTGTGCAACACCTTTTGGAGTCTTTTTAATAGAGTTTTAGATAATATCATATAAACCCACCCTACTAATGATATAGGCCTATATTCATGTAGCCATTGTAGATTATGCTAAATAAATATATTCCATAAAGTGAATCATGTGAAATATAATTATAGGCCTAAATGCGATTTAATAAAATAAAATGACCTATTGATAACTATGGGAGATTATGTACTTTCTAAATAGCTGATGGTAATACACTTGATGGATATTGGTTAAACAAACAAATTAGGATTTTGTTTCTACAGTGTGAGGGTTCTCCACAATTGACCATTAAAAAAGTGTGTGGGGAAAGAAAAGTGACTTAAAGAGATAGATTGGAAAAAGGAGATTGAAGTTCTTTTGAGTAGGTCTCTCATGGATCAAGGTAAGTTTCTCTCACTATCCTATATTATGTGAGAATCATATATTTTAAAATTTCGTGGAATATTCATGATTAATTATTATTTTAAATTATGATTGAATACATGTGGTATCATAGCATAGTTGTTTGGATTTGTGATTCTTCATTAACGATGTTTTTATTTTTACATTTTTATAAACCCTAATTTAAAAAATAATTATAGAAGGATTAAGAATTACATTAATTAAAATTATCGTCGTCTGTGTGATCATGGATTTTAAATCCTTGAAGGTTTTATAATGTGGCAGCCATATTTTTCCTTCCAAAAAAAATTATTTATGCACATGTGATAAAACTTGTTTTGAGATTGTGATGGGTCACATTCCTCTTGGTTGTAGAATTGCTTTGACTATAGTAAATATGTAACGATACGTCTAAAAGAAAAGGTTTTATATGATATTTTAGTTGCATTAATGAAAATTAATTTATAAATTGATTAAATCATATGATAAATTTGTAATCACCAAAATGATCAAATCTCTATGTTTTGGTTAATTTCAAATTAATAATTATTTTATTTCTATTGAAATTAATTGTATGATAGATTTGTAATCACCAAATTGATCAAATATTTCTGTTTTGGTTAATTCCATATTAATGATTATTTTATTTTCATTGCAATTAATTGTGTGATAGATTTGTAACCACCAAAATGATCAGATCTTTATATTTTATTTTATTTTCAAATTAGTGATAATCTTTATTTCAATTACCCATGAAATAGATGTTGAATTATAAATAATTGGTTTATGCCTAATTGAAGTTCATTATTATAAGATATTTATGGATGTTCATTATTATAAGATATTTATGGATTGTCCAATGGTTGATTAATTATTTTTATAACTAATGGACATGATTATTGGTAATGAGTATGCATTTATGTGAGATTGATTGGATCTTTCATAGTTCAAGGTAAGTCACTCTCACTATCCTATTTATGTGAGAATCATATATTTTAAAATCTTATAAAATATTTATAATTAATTATTTTCTAAATTATAATTTAACTTACATATACACCTTCAATATAAGACAAATAAAAGAAGCATTGTTCCCTTTGGTCATATATTATGGAATCGATTAACTGCCCTCATGACGTTCCCTTTAATAATATTCCAAAAATAATTTACAACTTAAAAAAAAAAAAATTCCTACTCCACGTCCCAAACCACCTGTTTTACTTCTTCATAAAAAGAGACTAATAACATGTCAATATTATTATTTCAATTTTTAACATTCTAATTTATTCATTGTGATATTCACCTAATGACATCTTCACATTTACAACTCCATTTTTGTCTAGTAAATCCCATTCAACAAATTTTCAAGAATGCTAGGTTGTTCTTTATTTCTTCCAAAAATGTTATTCTTATATAAACAATCAAAATATTGTCATTTTGAATACTAAAAACTTATTTATTTATATTTTGTTGTGATTAAACATTTTGTTTTAAGAGTTCACCGCAGCCTCTTTTTTTATAATGATAACATCTCATGAAAAAAAAAAAGGTTTTCACAATAAGACCAAGAATATATCATAAATACATTAGCTCCCTTCAATGTATGTTTTCTTCTATTTAGATTCTTGACTTTCATTTGTTTCAAGTTTCTCTCTCTATTTCACCACATATTAAATTTTGATATACTTTACAGAATGTAGTTTTTAGACAATTAGTCAATTTGATACATGCATAATCAACTACACAAATCCACAGATTATTTTAATTTGGTTCAAAATCTTAATTTTGTTTCATTCAATTCAGAATCATGAAAGTGCTCATACAACAACATACTTACCAAACTATAGGATAAATCATATACGACCATTTACAAAACATGTAGCGCAAGGGATAATCAAAACTACATCCCAAATTCATATTTGTAATCAAACAGTAAAACATTCAATAAGTTGTCGAAATATAATTCACTGCCAAATATAAAAAACATTAACGATTTTTTACTGAGCCCCCTTAATTAACAAAATCGATAAAGCCATTTATGTAACTGATTTCAGCAAATGAAAAAAATAAAATAAAATAAAATAAACTTCAATCATTGATGTCATAGTAGCCTCTCCTAGTCAACTAATTTCAGCTAGACTGATCAAAGAGCATTAATTAAATAAATAAATGTACGGAAAAATGGAGTGGGAGTAAGTATATTTCTGTCCATTAAAATGAGACCGTATAACCCATAAAAATAGTGAGTGGAGACTTCAGATTAGCAGCTTTCACTAAAGCCCATTATGATTCAGCAGATAAAGATGGACCAAGTGGAGTTGGTCCATAGATTAAATGGCTAAAAAGAAATTAACCATAATTAAACTTTTTATCATTTAACAAATATTTTTAAACAATTTTATTTAAAATTTATAGTAATGGGTGGTCTATAGTTAAACTTTGAGCCACTAGTCAATAAGGCTATGAACGTAGACACGTAACCAAGGCTAAGAAATGTTGTAGGTTACGTAAATTTAATGTTCTATACTTTTACCTATAATGCTATCTTGTCTTCTAAGACACAAAGTTGGACTATACGCACGATATATGTACGTATTGCATTGGTCTTAATGCCGTATTTCTCATCAACACACATGCACCACACAACTCAAGTCCAAATCATACATTCAAATGCTTCACTTCTTCTTACATATGAAACTCTTCAAATAGCATAATTTAAGCTTCTTGACTCTATCACCGCTGTTCAAACTTGCTTTGTGGATAATTTTGTTGCACCAGTGGCAAGTTGGCAGCATGACAGTGCCAGTACTTGCGTATCATGAATATATTTATCAGTATCAGATATTTTCCAAGAATTTTTTGTCCTTGCTGTTACATGACATAAATAACTTATATATGTTCCTTTGTATGAAAAATGTAACAAGAAGTGGATAAGGGTGATTTCATAGAGAATAGTTCGATAGGTTTAACAATTTTGTTAGAATAAAGTCTGATATTATATTAAGAAATAAATTTTAAGTCTACTTCAATTTTACAAAACTAACCTTACAAAGAAATAGATTTTAAGTCTACTTCAATTTTACAAAACTAATTTGTAAGGTGAAGTTTTCATCCATTTATAAAATATTAAAAGATCTAATTTTTAGTCGAGGTAGAATCTCTACCAAAAACTGCATATGTAAGATGATTTTTATGATGTGTTTTTTTTTTTAAGAGAAAGGTTTGTATGATGCTAAAACACAAAAGGACAAGACCCAAATGCCAATTTGATGTCACAGTCTTGACTGGCTTTGGTGATTGAATTGAATTTTATCTGGGTCAGTTGTCAGAATGTCACTATGCTCGTTAGCGTTTTTGAACATATAAGCATTACCAGTTTGACTGTGAAGCTCAAAGGTCATGATGTTGGTTCAAACTTGAAGTGAATTGTTCATGGAAATTTCCACACTGGTCTGGTCTTTGCAAACCCCACTCACCAAAAAAGAAAGATAGCTGGCCTATACCTATCTTTTTCTCTTAGTATCTTGTCTCTTTTTGGTTTTGGACATGAATTGGTGTTTAGTATCTTTGCATTACATTCATTGGTGTTTACATGTTTTTTTTTTGCATTCCTTTTCCCTCACTTTTTCCTCTTCACCCCACTAATGTTAATTAGTCGACCATTCAATATGAATTGAATCATGAGATCGTGTTTTTCCTTTTTTGCTTGGAAAGTTGGCCATTCAATATACATAGTCAACAGCAACAACAAATGGAAATAGGTCAAATGCCAATTATAGGGTACAAAGTAGGGAAATTTCAAACACTCCACTAATAACATGTCGTGTAGGAGGCAGCGTGAATATAAATTGGCATGCCATGTTCTCTTTGCTTTACTTTTACTTCAACTAACAACAAGCTTCATATATATATACAAGATAATCATCATCAGCATCTTCTATGTCTTAAACCCCACCTTAATTTTCTATCCCTATCCACGTGTTTTGCACAAAATCAGTGTACTCTAGTTGCCAATCCTTTTCTTCACAAATTATAGCTACCATGTCCCTCTCTTTTTCCCTTCTTTCAGTCTACCCTATAGTGGCACCAGTTCTAGACTCAACAGGTATTTCTGTCACGATTGGTTCCTATCAAGTTTTTTGAATTTTCATTTTTGTGTTTCAAGATATTCTAACTTATCCTATGGTCTCATAGTTAGTCTCATGTCAAGCCAAAGACAGAAAGATAGTTGTGTTATACTCGTGATGACAAATGTTAAATCAAAGTTGACCAATATATATACATCATTCATGATGGATTGCCTATGCTAATATTAGGTGTTAATTGAGGGTAACAAACTTTATGGCTCGAGTACATTAATAAATTAGAGTTCATACATTGACACTTGCATGCGTAATGTTAATCGAGTAATGGTTCTCACAATTTATGGATAGACATGGGTAAAATGGTTTTGTAAATAAATATTTGAAGATACCATAATATGGAGAAGGATTCATACGTAACATCAACAAAATTTATGTGAATATTTTTAAAAGAATGAAATAAATGTAGGTTATTTGGTAAGAAAAGATAAATAATTTAAAAAAGTAGTACATATATAATTGTGTCATTTCTCGTATATTTTTGTTTATTGTTCTTTTTCTCCTTTTGTTACTTTTTTTATCCCAACACTTTTAACTTTCACTTTATTTCTTATATTTCTACTCATTCATATTATTTTGATACAACTTTGTTTCTTTCTGTTATTACCAAAGAAAGCAAACGAGTTTAAAAATTTAAGATTTAAAATTTTGTACAGAAAAAAATAGAGGAAAGATTAGTGAAATTTATTGTGAAAAAAAGTGTGCAGAAATGAAAAGAATAGAAAATACAAGATATATAAGCATGTCAGGATAGTAAAAGAAAAAGAGATTTGGATGAAGTGAGATGCATTAAGGTGAACAAAAACATTCGATATAAATAAAATATCAAAGAGATAGAAAAACTATTTCTATAAGTTTTTTCAAATGATAAACAATTGTTGAATTTTGATATGGAGAGTAAGAACTACTACAAACAAGACTAAGGATTTTCTTCTGGATAGATTTATATCCCTAGTCCTTATTTATTTTAGCCTAAGATATGTTTAACAAAAACTCAAGAATATCATTGATTGTATGTTTTTTTTTTTTTTATTGAAATCAAAGGAAGAAGTGTAACTTTAAACTTGAGTTTTGAAGACAAACACTATAACCAAATGATTTTGCTTAAGTAAAAGAAGGTATAGTATATGTATATATATGCATTTTAATTTCAAAAAATAAAAATAAATTAGTGAGTGAAAAGATGCACATATCTTGCTGATTATTTTAGGATTTCCTAAAATCAATTCTAAAAAGTATTGACAATAAGAGAATTACTTTATACTTTATACATGTTATCCTCATCATATGTAAATTAATATGAGATTGTTATATATTCTTTCTTATTAAGATTTAAACATGCATGTGGTTCAACGACAATGAGTCCAGTATCTCTTAAAATTCAAAATTTAAACCTAATTTAACCTAAAACAGTACTAGCTCATAAAGCAAAGATAGTTTTCCACTTATAGCTATATCTGAAACAACAAACCACACCCTTTTGTTAATTTTTACAGCAGAGGGTAGATAGATGCATAGAATCCAAAGCCCTTGTGGATCCATGGGGGTCTGCGAGGTCTAAAGCTAGGGTGATGAAAGGTTAAATTGTAGCCTCCTCCACATGAGTGAAATGAAAAGTTGTAGAGTTGTGTTCCCTACAAACGGTACCAATATGCAATTGCCCCTCAAAGTCTCCTTCTCCTATAGCTTTCTATGTGTCAGCCCTTTAATGGATGTGGCAGAGAAGAGGATGGAAATGGTCCAGCAGCACCGCACCCGTGCCAGAAAAGAGAAGGGGACCCCCCTTTCTTCAAACAACTAAAGCCATTACGGCACTCATACACTAATTTCATCCTTCTGTGTAGTAGTTGTATGTGACTACTATATCATACTCACAATACCACACGATTCTCATTTTTTCAAACTGTTGAATACATAGTGCTTCTTTCTACATCCTAATATTTCTTTCTGCCTCCTTTACTTTAATAACAATCAATTCAGTTTAATTATCAGAGGTTCTTCTGGTCAGCACGGAATACATGTATAACTTAGACTAACATGTCACATTATCAACTGTACTTTTTCACTTATGATTTATGTGATTGAAATTGTTGTGATTCAAGTTTATTAACCTAGTTCTAGTTATTACATTATTCAAGAGATAATATGTTCGAATGTTCTCCTGATTAAAGAAAACTTTAGTAATCCGGTGGATCCTATAGTATCAGTAAGAAAAAATTTGATATCACCTTGTGAATATTAAAAATGATTTATAAATACATTATTTTCTTACCCGCGTGAGATACCTTTTTTATTTGAAAACTATTATCACAATACAAGAATGACTATAGATTAAACCCTTTGAGAAATAAAATTGTAACACTATACTTTTATACTTATTTAAGATGAAAATATACTTGTGAGGGGGTGCTGGTAGTTTAATTAGTAGAAGTAGATATTCATCATCGCATGTAGTGTGTTTATTGACTATTGATTTAAAAAAGGACACTACCAATATAATGTAGCAAAAATTATGTCTATAATATTCGCATATTTATAGAATTATATATATATATATATATATATATATATATATATATATATATATATATATATATATATATATATATATATATATATATAAAACTACTACTTGCAAATATTATTCAATATATTACTTGTGATGTGATAAGGTTTCGAAATATATATATTAGAAAATAAACAATTATTAATGTAGCTCTATTAGATATCTCTACTCTCTTATGTAAAATTATATGTTTTCATACCAAGTATAATCATAATATTGTAACATGCATACAACAAAAGGTAAATTAATTCCAGCAATCATACCACGATAATATAAAATTTCATATACATATATATATATATATATATATA
>Ga0209700_104271_pt1 | contig 26055 bp, 7 predicted proteins | sample SiratroredBW_FD_187528 | JGI IMG/M metagenome (GOLD analysis project Ga0209700, IMG submission 187528) | Root nodule microbial communities of legume samples collected from California, USA - Siratro red BW (SPAdes) (version 2) | ecosystem: Host-associated > Plants > Roots > Nodule | place: USA...
TAGGTGAAATTATGAATTTATTAAATTTAATGATTTTTTTTTAGAAAAATGAAATATAAGCAATAATACAATAAATTTTAGTTTACTTATAATTTTATACGTAATTTTCTCTCTCTCTCTCTCTCTCTCTATCTCTATATATATATATATATATATATATATATATATATATATATATATATATATATATATATATATATATATATATATATTCTCTCAATACAAGTGATTATAACGTGACAATATAAAAATAAGTTTTATAAACTAATTTTGAACATGTAAGAAAATTATAATTTTAATCATTTAAGGGTAAACTCACTATTAATTTATTCTCTAAAATATTTATCGGCAAAATCACTTTATTTTAAAAAAATCAAATAGAATCCTCATTTTTATTTATAATTTGATAAATAACTAATTGATATTAAAGTTTTAATAGAAATATTGGTATTAACTTGTTAATTGAAATTTAAAATTAGTTTGTTTTGTTTTTTTATTGTAAAATTGTTTATTTTATTATACTATACTTTGGTAGGATATAAATATTTTATTTACAAATGCATGTTGGAAATTTAATTATTTAGGGAGTCACATCTGACTTCATTATACATGATTACATTAAAAGTTTTTTCAAAAGCAGGATTCGAAATAAAGATGATTTATTAGATGTCTTTCTTCTTATAAGCTAAAAGATTCATTATTGGTCTATTTATGACAAAGGTATATCTTGCATTTCTAGCATTTTCTAGTTCAATAAAAATTTCTCTTTTATTAATCATCTGTGAGGTTGATGTATGAAGATATAATGATAACTAAATAGTAAATAGTAAGTTAGGTAAAATTGTAATCATAATTAAATTGAAATCATAATTAAATGTTATTAAAGATTCCAGATCATTGAGTCATGATTTTGTGATATAGTTGTGATTTTTAGCAACAATTTGCTTATAATTTCATGACATACATGTAATTTTCTAATAACAAATTAATTATGATTTTATGACATAATTATGATTTACTAGCATCAATTTAATCATGATTCCATGACAATTATGGTTTACTAATAACAACCATGATTTCATGACATAGATGTAATCTAATAAAGAGATTATTATGATTCTATGACATAGATGTGATCTATTAAAAAAAATTGTTATAATTTCATGACATAGACGTGATAGAAAAAGTTTTAAATTTTTCTTTACAAAGATAAAGGTATGAGAAATTTGAAGAAGTAAGTTTTTGAAAGCCCCTACTTGTAATCTACTAGTAAAACTTATTTATGATTTTATAACATAGATGTGATCTAATAAAGAAATTATTATGATTCCATGACATAAATGTAATCTATTAAAAAAATTTGTTATGATTTCATGACATATATGTGATAAATAACGGAAAAATCTCGAGAATAAAAGTTTAAAATTTTCCTTTAGGATGGTAAAGGTAGGAGAAATTTCGAGAAATGAGTTTTTGAAAACCCCTTCTATATAAGTAATGGAAAATTTTTGAGTATTAAAAAGTTGTAAGTTCCTTTTTATACTACTAAAGAAAAACTATAAATTTTGTAAGTCCTATATAAGTAATGGAAAATTTTTGAGTATTGAAAAGTTGTAAGTTCCTTTTTATACTGCTAAAAAAACCTCTAAATTTTGTAAGTCCTAAATTAGCTAATTATATTAATTGCATGACAAAGTTACAATAGTAACTAACTTATTTTTTCCAATCATGATTACATTAGAGTAAGTAACTATAAATTGAGACTTGAATCCATGATAAGGTCACAATGGTGATTAAGAATTTTAACACATGACAATAGGATAAAATTAGGGTATAATAAAATCTCGCAGTCAATTGTATTAAATGTTTTTAGCTAAATCTAAAAGATTAACATACTTTCTACTCCTAAGTAAACTACTTCAACAATCTTTTTAATATATTCCATAAAATCTATTTATAAGAGTTATTATGCTTAAATTTATGACATGAAAAGTGTTGCTAAAACTTATGCAGGTGTACTTGTTTAGATTTTGGGTGGTCACCCTTAGCACTTTTTAGCCTTTTACGACTCAAGGCTGAAGGGTTATGATCTGTTCTGGAATTAGATGGATTACCCGTTAAGTAAAATACATTTGTTTAAAGTTGGACCAACAATACTTAGGTCCGTTATTCCACAACATCTACATCCATTTAATGGGAGAATTTCAATAATATTATTAAGACATTTAAACCAGTTTAATATGAATTAATATACATAATTAATAATAAATAAAATGAATAGTGAGTAAAATTGAGTATAAAAACAAGAAATGTGAAAAGATAGAATATATAGAAAGAATACCTTAAAAAGAAAAAAATATATTCAAAGAAAACTAATATTCTAGCTTAAATATCATTAATAACCTTCTTTAACTAAATTATCATTACTCCATTTAGTGAGAGATAGTCTTAATCTTACTACAATTCACTTATTAAAAAAAAAAAACATTTGGTGTGATTTTGATCAAGAAAGACCACCAGCATTAACTATTAACTATATTGTTGTTGTCAACCGAGCAATAATAAAAAAAAAAACTATAAGAAATATACTATGCAAGAGATGGAAATGAAAAAGAAAGGTTTTTGAGAAGAAAAAAAGTGATGTCCAAGGAAGTAGGGTAGCTCACGGGGCCATTGTGGCATGTGGATGCAGCAACAGCAAGTCTCTTATATGAAACCAGTGATGGAAAAGTTCTTTCGCACAAGTGTAAGAAGCTATTTTCTAATTCTATTATCATTTTTATTTTATTCTCAATTTTTAAATATATTTTTAAAATATTAAAAGCTAACCAAACACATAAAATAATTTAGATTATAATATTGTTGGGAGGGTGATGCAAGCACATACGGCTCCTAATACATGAGGATAAAATCCAAAAAGCTTTATTAATCGTGGAGATTAACTTGGGAAGCATTGTTGCAGCTTGCGTGCAGGTGTCTAAGTTTCATTTACCATCATATTATCCCAAATCCCTATCGACCAATACAAACAAGAATGCAATCTCCTTTATTAATTTCTACAATGTTCCTTATAATAAAGAATAATAGTTCACACATTATGGACATAAATAGTTTTGACATAATTATATAATCATGTAAAATTATCTGCATAAAAATTTAAAAAAGATAATAGCTTTAGATTAACATTATATAGAAATTAAAATAGAAAAATATTAAATAAAATAATTTAAGTGATAAAGAGATAGAATGTTTATAAAAATATATCATTTGAATAACATTACTTAAAAATATTGATGTTTGCCGTGCATTTTGATGCGTGGCTTCTCTTTAAGAAAGCTTTCATTGACTAAACGACAATTTAGTGATGCCGTTGCAACCCAATTCAATGTTGTGTTGTCTTGTCACGGCTCTAGCCAAAGGCTTCTAAAACCTACGTTACATTATACCCTGTTTGTTTGAGTTGAAAACCTCGTCTCCGTTGTTTGTAATTTTTCTTTGTGCGCATCATCCTTCTAGTCTCCTCGATTTTATTCTCACCTTTTTTCTATTTTCTAAAATATTTATTATTTTAAATTTTTAATTATTCAAAAATAAATTTATGTATACTTAAAATTAAAAATATATTAAACTTTTTTTATTCATCTTTTAACTTTTTTTGTGAGTAAAACGAGAAACAGAATTATAAATTGAGAGAATATTTTAATGAAATATAATAATATTGATTAAAATTTATGTTATTTAATTTGTAACATTTATAGTAAATAAAAAACATTAAATTTTTAATTAAGTTAAAAAACTTAATAATATTTGATGAATTTAAGCAACCACTTATATACTTCCTGTTTACATGGATTGTAAATAAATGTAGATTTTGAATGTTAGGAATGGAAAAAATTTAGATTTTGAGCATTCCTATGAAGAGCGGATAGAAGGAGAAATATAAATAATAAGAATATGTGTATTATTATTTTGCTCTTTATTTTAATTATACTTGCAAAAAAAATGTACAATTAATTGAAGAACAATAATTGAGGGAGTGTTCACAATCCATTATGTCCTGTATTAACCTATTGTTTTACGAATTTAGGAAAGATCCCAGTTTACCTAAAAAATTGTTATTTTCTTTTTGTGTTTTCTTTATTTGTTACTTGTTAAAATTATAAAATTTGACTAAACTTTTTTTTTTTATGTATGAAATAATTCTTATTTTTTTAATTTAAATGTTTGACTCTTTTTAATAAATTTTAAATAATTGTAGAAAGCAAAATATTTTTAACCATTAAGCAAGATTCTCTCAATCAATCTAATTGCATAAAAGAAGTGAGAAAAATTAATAATTATACAAAATTAAATAAATATGAATTTTTTTTATTAAACCTTACAAATATTTATATAATTTATTTAACTATTTATAAATTTAGTAACTATGTTATCAGATAAAATTATGTGAATAATTTCACACAATATATATATATATATGTGTGTGTATACATAACTTTTTTAATATAATTTTCATTTAATTATTTAAATATATTAACTTTTTTAAATGTTATTTTTCAAATATATAATTCATAAAACATTCTTTAGTATTAAAAAAACTGATAGAGAATTATTTACTAATTAAATTTTTGAATAATTTTTACGCTACAATCTTTAAATTGGTTTGATGAATAACTTAATTTGTAATTTGAACGTACTGAAATTGAAGAATTTAAAGCAGAAGTGGAAATTGATTTCAGATATATGATTACATGCATTAATTAATTATTAAAGAGGTGTATTATGTCATGAAAGATGATCAATTATCTCTAAAAACGTAATGGATCATGCGTCTTTTCAATAACAAATCAATGCATATAATTATAGGAATCAAAAGTGATTTTATACAAAGTCGTTTAACATGCTTTATGCGAAATAAGTGAAGCCAATAGCTCAAAATTTTGTGTTTTATAATTGGATTTTAAGAAATAAGTTATTTAAATTCGAAATACTAAAAATGTTTTTTATATATTAATTATAGTTAAATGGAATAGTTATAGATTTAAAAAAGTTTTAAAATAATTTATATTTATTTTAAATTTACAAAAAATATAAATAAATTAAGATAAAAATTAAAATATGTGACACATAAAAATATATTGGTGTAAATAATTATAATACCACTTAATATATATATATATATATAATATTTTTATTCAATCATATTTTTAAACAAATCTTAGTTTTTTTTATTTTAAATTGAAACAAATTAATTAATGTTAATTTGATATTAGTAATTGTGATTCTATTTTGTTGTAAAATAATATTAACAAAATAAATTAAACTTATACATAAGTATAAAAATATATTGAAAATTTAATTATTTCCAATTATGAAATGTTATTAATAAAATAAATTTATATTATTTCCAATTTTATAAATTAATACTTTATAATAAATTGCTTTCAATTTTAAATCATATTTACTTTTCTTAAACTTAAGTTAAAATATTTTTATAATTTATTATTTTATATAATTATTTTATTTTTCTTTTATCATATCAATTGAATATAATATAAACTTTTTACTCCGTTCCTGTTGATTCAGATAACCTCACTTATGTTTTTGTTTTTCTATTCCTAGGAGAAACAATGAACCCACCCCATGATAGCAATTGGGAGGTGAAAGTGAGGTTGAACCATGATTTAGGCTTAAACAAAGACTGGAAAACTCGTGTCTTAACTAATCATGGTTAAGAGAACGGTGACCAAACGGTGTTAGCTATTGTGGAAATGAAAGTATGTGGGCCAGGCCTTCGACAGATGCCACGTGGGGGAACCAGCAATCGCCAGGCTTCGTGAACTTTCCCTCTGAGTCAGCCACGTGGACTCCGCAAATGGCTACTGGTGGATTGTATTACTCCTTCCCAAGCAACCATTGGCTCAACGGGACCACATTCTATGTTTTCCAACCATTTTTCTACCTTTTTTCTCCCTAAAAATAAAATCATTTCCAACACTTAATAATATCACTTTTTCTATTTCATAGATTTTTTTTTAGAGTGTGAGAGGTGGCTACGATGGATTCAAGGACAACCATTGAATTTTGCTATTCGTCAACTCTTTCTTTATGGCTAAACAGACCATGTATATGTGGTTGTAAGATGAAAAAGGCTGAAACGGATTTTTAAATTTAAATGTCTGCAAAAATGATTAATTATGTGTGTAATTATATATTTTTATTAAAAAAAATAGTTACAAGGTTATTCAAATATTTAACTATGGACAACTTCAATTCACTGGTAATTAATAATGTCGTGAGTATTATCCATTTCATGTAGTCAATTTCATATGTAAATATGGTTAAATTATTTTATAAATGATAAAAAAATAAATTATTTACATAATTTATGTATTTATAATTATTACGCTTCCAACATAAAATTGATCACTTGTGATGTTATAAAGTTAGTGACCATTACATGTAATTACTTTTATGTGTAAATGTGATTAATTTTATCTCAGCGCAATTAATGGTGTTATAAAGTTATATACATAAACATAGTTGATATTGTCTATCAAATAATCCTCCATGAATGAATTTGATGGTAAAAGAGATTCACTTTTAATAGTCAAACTTCTTAGCCCATGCCATGGACATAACTAATTCCATTCCTTTGTAAATTCTCGAAGTCCAACATGTGCAATTGAACATGATCTCACTAAAAAACAAAGGCAAAACACCCTTCCAACATTGAATAAGATCTGAATTGTTCACATTTTATGGAAGGTAACATCTCATAATATCTTCGATTACATCAAAGTTAAAGGGTGTGTAATAACAAAGATCTTATTGTCCTTATTCATAGTCTATTCGCTAAAGTAATAAAACAAAATATAATACCTTTTAAGGAATAATTATGTAAAATCTTGCTACGCCATGTAATATTTTCCAAATTAAGTAAGTTTTTTATTTAATATTAGATAGTAATTACAAAATAAATATGAATCATTGCAATAACTTTATTGAGTTAATGTTTAAAAGTATTCAAATCAACATAATAATCTAAGATTGAACAAATTAAATAAAAAAACCATAAATTATAAACATCAAAGCTACGAAACGTAAATATAACACTAATATATATATATATATATATATAATTAAAAAGAGGAAATTTAGAAAGAAAATAGAAAATACTAACTTAAAAAATTTTCTATATTATCCGTCAAAATAAATAAATTGTCTACTTTATAATTTTAATAATTAAGCTTTTTGAACTTAGAAGTTCTTTTAAGTTAAAAAAACAATTTGCCTTATTGTATTTTCTCATCCCTGTCACTTTTTTTTATGTTCTGACTTCAATTCAAAAATAACTTAAAAAAAAAACTAAACCAAACATATATCGAATAATATGGTGTCTGAACTTTAATGCCATCAGATAGTGTATTGGTGTCCAAGTTAAACGTATAAAAATTAACAAATGAGTAAACATAAAATATTATCACAATCAAATTAAAAATCTATTTTCTTAATTATTAGATATATTTGCCACCTTCTGCCCTCTTATTTTACATATAATATATTTTTTATTCTATTTCGATTATTCTTATTGTTTGATCTCTCACTGTTAAAACTTTTACAAATAATAAAATCTAGAAATAAAAGTAATGTGAAAACGATGGTGTGAGAGTGGTGGTAGCAATGAAACTCTGGGCCAAAGCGAAACCCAACCCAAGGGGAAAAGGCAAGGACTCTGGCGTTGGTTTGGTAAGGAGAGAGGTTAGAAGAAGTAAACGGCAGAGACAGTAAAGTAACGGTTCCACCTCCTCCTAATACCCAAACAACGGGTCCCACCGTCTTCCTCTCCTTCCCTTCGCTTCGCTTCTCTTCGCTCGTCCACTCTATAAGTACACCACCACCCACTTTCACTCTACGCCCCTTTCCTCATCTAAATCCTCTTATCCTCTCTCAAAATGGAGTACTTCAACAACGACGACCTTGAATGCGTTGGCGACTACTACGACGACGACGTTCCTGATTTCCAAGGCCACACCTCCGGCGACATTCTTCCTCACCAACCCTCCCATGCCGACTATCACGACTCCGACTTCGATTTTGACGACGAAGATCTCCTAACCGTATGCCTTCTTCTCTGTCACTTCTTTCTTTTTCCTTCCTTTTATTTCTTTCATTCAACTTCTCTTTTGCGACGACAGAGTAATGCAAAGACTGATACCACCGCTGCAGAAGCCAGAAACGGGAAAGACATCCAGGGAATCCCCTGGGAGAGGCTCAATTATAGCAGAGACAACTACCGCGAGACTCGATTGAAGCAGTATAAAAATTACGAGAGCCTCTCCCGTTCACGCCACCACCTTCATAAGGTTTATCTCTCTCTCTCTCTCTCTCTCTCTCTCTCTCTCTCTCGTTTTTGGTTCCGAATAATAGTAAGTAAATAAAAATATATTAATATAATTTCTACTGTTTTTCTTAGCCTTTATTTGTTTTTCGCAGGAGTGCTTGAACGTACAGAAGGGGAAGACCTTCTATGACTTCTTCTTCAATACCAGGCTCGTCAAGTCCACAATCGTGCATTTTCAGGTAGAGACTTTGTTCTTCTCCGCTTATTATGTAGATTCCAGAACATTTGAGGGTATAGGGGTCATTCAGTTGGATATGCCTTTTTCCTGCTACATGTTGGCTTTAAACGTTTATTACTGTAATTATAATTAAATAACTTTAAATTATGAGCATGCGTTCATTTATCTTACATGTTATCGTCTTTGTTATACTTTTTGTAATAATTTTTATTCTGGTTTTTACGGACTACTGGTATCAGATAAATGGGTTATTTGCTTTAATGCGTGCAGGTTTTCTTTACTGTTGTTCGCCTCACAGCCATACCTGGCTGAGAGTTATCTGACTGAAAAGTTTTGCTGTGCATAATTTTGCTATGCTAGTTTTGCAGGGTATGTAATTTGTATTGTTTTTTGACACACGGATGGAATTAAAGCCGACTTCCCTTGATATAAGGGTTTAAGCTTTGTATATTTTAAGATTAACATGTGGAAACCGTTTTCCTCTGGAACATAATACATCATATCATCAATTATTCTGTCCGGGAAAATTTTACAGTGCCCGGATTTCTTTAGAAAAGGAATTGAATCTTCTTTTAGACAATTTTCTGATAAAGATATTTCAGCAGTTTTTTTATACTTGAAGGCTTTTTTTTACCCCAGAATTTTATTCTCTCGTGCTTTTCTCCCCGTCCGTTTACAGTCTGTTTGTTTATTAAACTTTATTATAAATCAAAGGAGTCAATTTTCACGAGAATATCTTCGATAGATGCCAGATATTCTTTTCTTCAGATACGACGGTTTCATGCTAATTTATGGCTATGGATGCATAAAGGCTATGCTATGACTTGACATTCTTAAAAGTTTGGTGATTTCCTTTGAACATATTTTGTTCCATGTTTATTAATATGCTTACTTGCAATATAATGATGGTGCAAACACAGCACCTACATACATCCACATACCTACATAGTAGCAGAGCTTTATCGATTTTGTCCATTTTTTTTCCCAGAACTAAAATAATGATTTTGTGTTGTATCGCACTAATACTGTTTCTAAGTGGAACTACCAGAGTCTTACCCTATAAAAGTTAGCCTACCTTGATTTATTTTTCGTTAATTAGCAAAATCTGTTTTGAATTCTTAAGCCAAATATGTTATTGGGATTGTTGAACTCCCGGAGGAGAAAGCTTACATGGTTGACAGATCGTCTTTTATATTCTCTTTTACTTTTAACAGTACATTTAGCTTTCTTATTTACTGCTGTTGTGACTTAAGACTATAAAAGTTTTGTACTTGTACGGTTGAAGAATAATCTTTACTGCATTCTGCTGCTTGAACGATCTTGAATAATTCAATGTTTGTTTCCCATATATATTTGCTGCTTTTTATGTACTATCAACCCCTTTCCTTTATAAAAGCATATGTATGCGTGCATTCTTCTCTGTAATTGATATCTATTTGTGAAAATAATAGCTGTAGTCCTATTTTTTTCTTTCTGCAATTTAATTTATTGCTTAACCTGTTTTTGCATTTGGGCCCTCTATTTATCTCTTTATGTCAGCTTTTAAAGCAGGTGGAAAGTGCGCAGCGTGGCAGGACCTTATAATATGGTATGATAGGAAAATATCTGACCACATTTGAGAGGGCTCTAACAATATCTTTTATTAGTTGATCTTTTCCTTGTCAAGAGAGCTTTTACCTCTTCATCCTTCATGCTTACTTGTGTATTTCTACGTTCTTCTTGTCTATAGAATAGTAATCATTTAATTACTGTTTATTGTATGTTTAGTCCTTTTTGTACCTAGATAGTGATGTAAATGTTACATTTAGCATTAATATCGAGATAATTCATACTGTATAGAACTGTGGTTGTTTGATAAATTCTCTTGTATTTTAGAAAAATTGTTATTCCGCATCATCATCATCGTAAAGCATTTTTATTTGTTTACAACACATGATCAAGTTTTCTTCAGAACTTTTGTATTCTTACCCGCTTCCTATTGGAGATCATGAACCGTATATGTCTCGGTGATTGTTGATTTTCATGAAATTACAGTATCACTGGTGTGTTTACACATGATTAAAACGATAGCAGCCCTTTTCGTTCTCTGCCTGTCTTGTTCTCCCTCCAGTAATCGGAGTCATCGATTATAGTTTGGCCATCGGCATGCATCATGTCGATATTTAACACCCAATCACTTGACTTCTGCCGCTTTTGCTCGAATGGAAATGACAAAGATATACAATTCTGTGCTTTAAGTCCAATGTCACCTGACACATACAAACTCTGAAAATCAGTTAGGAGTCACAATATACTAAACAACAGCTTAATGCTACAATACTTCGATATCGTATATACCCTACTACTCTTAGTTCTAACAATTACATTAATTGTTATTTGATAGAAATATTTATGATTAAGGGGTCATGTTCAATTCTAGACCTTGGTGATTAGAGTGATAATGGTGGCTTGTTTATCATATTATATTTTCTCTTTTTCCCTGTCGGGTGTTGATATTGATGTCATCAATATATGCAGCTGAGGAATTTGTTGTGGGCAACTTCGAAGCATGATGTATACCTTATGCAAAACTACTCAGTTATGCACTGGTCCGCAGTATTACGAAGGGGTAAAGAAGTGCTTAACGTAGCCAAACCGATTGTTCCAAGCCTGGTACGTAGCCACTTAGTTAATCAGATTTGTTTCAGCTGTGCTCAATGCATTGAATATTAATGTTTTTGTTCATATGCAGAAGCGTCCTGGATTTTTGGCTCAGCCTGTCTCCAGAGTGCAAATAAGCACCATGACTGTTAAGGAAAATCTGATGGTGGCAGGGGGTTTCCATGGTGAGCTTATATGCAAGGTAGGTTTATCATTATTTCTTTCCAACTCAATCTAATAATTAACTGTATGAAGCGTCCCTTTTAATTGTGTGAATTATTCGTGGACCAGAATTTGAAGCAGCCTGGAGTCCAATTTTGTGGTAAAATAACTACAGATGATAATGCGATAACCAATGCTGTGGATGTTTACCGCAATCCAGCGTAAGCAGCTAAATGCAGACATTTTTTTAAAAAAATTTTGTTTTGGATAAGTTTATAACTGAACCTTCACTTTGCAGTGGATCGTTGAGGGTCATCACAGCAAATAATGATTCCCAAGTTCGGATTTTTGATGCAGAGAATTTTGCTTCTCTTGGTTGTTTCAACTATGATTGGTCTGTTAATGTGCGTAGCATCAACTGATATTCCTGTCACTACAGTCTTCATCTCTTAAAAGCAATTTTTGAATATAAATGTTTACATATTGGCCATTGCAGAATATTTCTGTTAGCCCGGATGGGAAATTGTTAGCTGTACTTGGGGACAGCACTGAGTGCTTGATAGCTGATGCTAACACTGGAAAGGTACTTCAATTTGCAATTGTTTTTAAGGTTTTATTTTCCTTAATTTTTTATGTGATTCCTGATTTTATATATGTTATGGTATCGCCCAGATTACTGGAAGCTTAAAAGGTCACTTGGACTACTCTTTTGCATCGGCTTGGCACCCGGATGGACGGATATTGGCTACTGGGAATCAGGACACAACTTGCAGGCTGTGGGACATAAGAAATCTTTCACAATCTATGGCTGTGTTAAAGGGAAGAATGGGTGCAATAAGAGCCTTACGATTCACATCTGATGGCCGGTTTCTGGCCATGGCTGAGCCTGCAGACTTCGTCCATATTTTTGACTCTCATTCTGGTTATGTACAAGGTCAAGAAATAGATCTATTTGGCGAGATTGCTGGTATATCTTTTAGCCCAGACACAGAAGCTCTATTTGTGGGCATTGCTGACCGAACCTATGGTAGCTTGTTAGAGTTCGTCAGAAAACGTTACAATTTTTACCTAGACTCCATCTTATAAAATATTTTTACTTCGCTGTATCCATGCTTATTAAATATTTATATCTTCATTTTTCAAGTTTTATTCGTACATCGTTTTCTATGTTATTTTCAATATTAACCTTATTCTATTATTATGACGCTACAAGAGGATTTGTCAAGAGACTTAGTGTGCAAGGGGGTTGATGTGAAACTTAAAATTTAAGACTACTTTAAGATATTATAATTACGAGTTGTAGTAAGCAGTGTAAATGGATAAATAGAAGTATTAACAGATCCATTAATTACTAATAGAAACATAATTACAATAAAGACTATAAATACAATAAAATAGAAATATAAGATTTATTATTGTAGTTGAATAAAATGAAAAAGTAAATTATTGAAGCCAGCATACATATATCTAAAATATCAAATAATTATTAATCAATTTTAGTGTAATATGTAAATACTGTTTGCAATATATTACTTTGAATTTCAATCCTTCGTAAATACAATTTTTAAGTCGTGTTATTTTGGTTCTAGTTTTTATTATATTAATAAAGCCTCCTTTAATAAGATCTTAAATTTTTTTTAATAATTACGTATATAGAGAAAGTGAACTGGGGTGTGCCATCTGCCAAAGTTGCATGTCCCCAACCATCAAACCAACCTGTCGACCAACCTCCGATGCAGTGTCTGACCAACACTTCTTCTCATGGTAATTATATACTATAACTTTATGTAAGTATTCAGAAATCAAAATCAATTTGACCCAAAACCATGAAAATTAAACAGGCTTGAATTCATTCAAAAGCGTGTAATAATACGCAATTTTCCTTGGCAGGTGGTAGATGGAGAAGGAACCAAATGCGATGTGAAATAGGAATCGACTATAACTTAACTTTCATTTCAAAAATATATTTTCTATTCTACACACGTTGGGTTAAAATAAATTATCTCGCTAAGAAAGACGAATGTGGTGTCCAAAGAATGATTATTTTACTGCCGCCCAAAACAAACCAAGATTTGACATTCATTCCATAACGTTGATTCACTTGCTAATAGAGGCCCCACTCTCTTGAATTAAGTCATGCAAGAAACCTCCCTCCACTTCTTCCCTTTTACTTTTCATTTCCCATATTAAATTGGATTATGTTATACCAGCAAAAACTCCTTGTGTTATTAATTAAATTGATGAAGGGAAGATGTTGCTGTGGTCGTAACATACGCGTTTTCTGACGGTGCCCCCACAAAAGCTTTGCCTGTTTCTGCATAATAAGAGCCCAATTTTATACGCTGGCTACCACTATTTTTTAATTTTTACACTAAGGTCTACATCATCCTTATTAATACAACCTCCTTAATGTTCTTGCCGGAGCATATGTGTCAGAATTTGAGCATGCCCCACGAGTTGGGTTTGCTTGTTAATTAAAGATTTGAATGGTGTCATAAAAGAAAATTCACGTCTTGTCCTGTTCAATCCCTTCTGCAACCGACTCAAGAACAGGTGATCGTGATGATCCATATAATTTGGTAGACGAAAGAGAGAAGGTAGCAAAATCTTCAACGTTAGGATTTATTGCAAACATTTGGTGTTCAGAACATACAATTCCTTCCATTCCTGCAATGCCATGGGATTGGGAACCTCTGAATCACGCAAATGGAAAGGACTCGCTACTTTACTCCCATTCCATTTTTATTTCTCAATATTAAGATAATTTTTTGTCAATTTAAAATTTAATTCTACTTTGCTAATCTCATTTTATTTCGTTTTCTCATGTTTTTGAACAATTAATTAACTTTGTTTATATATTTTTAGAATTGCTTCAATCTAATTTTTTGGTCAACTTTCTTGTAATTAAAATTTTTATGTTCTAAACGTTTTTAAATGAATATTTCAAGGGTCTGTGATGAATTTCACATATTTTAAACAATGAAAAGTTTCAAATTTAGTAAAAAATTGAAGAAAATTTTAAGAGAGAAGTTAGGACTTTTTTAACATTTAGATTTTTTTTTTAATTTTAAATAAATTTAATATTTTAATTAGTGGAAAAGTAATTCATATAATTTAATAAATACAATTAATAAAAAGCGAGAAAAAAAATTAGAATTTCATGGTTTAAAGTAAAAGAAAATAAACGGAAGGATTGAATTTTCTTAATTTAAAAAATAAATCATTATTAATTTTAAAAACTAAAAGCACATCAGCAGTGCATAAAAAAACTTAATTAAGATTAATTTTAATTTTTCTCAAAATCAACTAGTTAGCCTTAAATCCATGAACCCGCAACCAATATATGTTTTAAAATATCTTATAAAATGATTTATTTTAAATTATAAACATTCATTATTTTATAAAAGGTACTTTCTTTAATTTATGTTTTTTTACTGACGCTATAATAAGTAAGATAAAAATTTCAAAAACATAAAATTACATCACATACTACTATTATTTTCCTTTAGTTTCAGTTATGATGTATACTTATCAAGGGACCACTCTAACCAATATCATAAATGTCATACGTGGTGTGTTCAAACGTTACAACAGAAGTGAAGGAAGCTAAATACATTGTCCTCTTGTATAATAATTAGGACAGCCTCCGCTTAACCTCTAAATTGGTAACTTATATTTAAGTCCAAATTAGAAACTTAATGAGAATACACAGTTCCTAGTCTCAATTGGTAACTTATACTTAAGTCTAAATTAAAAATTAAAAACTTAATAAGAATACAAAGTTCCTAGTATCGAGTAATATGTGGTGATGATGATGCAAGACTAGTGTCTAAATTTTAAAAACAAATTATTTGCAAGTTTTTTTTATGATACAAAGCTGAAAATCACATGCCCCAGCAATGAAAATGGCCACAATTATGGCGCATGGTGAAGAGTCCTATTGTTTGCTAATTGTTTCTTTTAATATTGAGATGCCTTGTTCCTTTTTAGGTCATTAAATATAAATGAATATATTAGAGATGTTTAAGGGGACAAAACCGTAAAGAGTGATGACTCTGGGCCATGGATTGTAGGTGAAGTATTCTTCCTTTCTTTTTCTTCTTTTGGGGATGTCAGGTTTGGATCATCCTTTTTTTTTTCTCCATGACTACGCTTAAGTAGTAGTGTTATTTCTAAGTGAATGTGTAACCTTGTGATGCTTTAATAGATTTATGTTTTTTCTTTATTTCTATGTGATGCTCATATTTTTCATATTGAACTTAGTTATGTGATTACGTAATTGCCTCTTTACGTAACGCAAGGTGTTTTAAACAAGATTTGAAAGATGATCTAAACTATACCTACGTACGAAAGGAAAACTTAGATGCAATGTTGGGATTACCTAAGTAAAAAAGTTTATGATTAAAAATAACATTCAACGTAATTAGAGTTTCTCTCTTGTGGCTAGATTATCAATAATTAACTTTATTTCATTGGCTAATCTTCATACATGTGCACGCACTCTATTACCAGTGCTTATTCACTGCATAACTTACCAAACATCAATTACATAAATATGAAGAGAATGAATCAATTGGTTTTGATTCTTCCTCATTCATGAATGATGATAGAGTTCATTACTTGAGCATAGTAAAGCTAGAACTGTGTCATATATTAATCTTGCCTAGGCCAATTCATCCGTGACTGCTCACTACTTTAACTTCCCAATATGGAAATCGATTACATGTTCCTTCCACTTGGTATCATCCAGATAAAGCTCATAAAAACTTGCCTCCCCACTTGATCTTACTGTCAATGCAGCACTACTCCTTGTGCCATATACACCCTGCATGTAAATACATCAACTCAAAGGTTCCATTCCATGATTAATTGATTAATATGGGGTTCAATGAATTGTAAACGTACCAGTGGTGTTTCTACTTCAACGAAAATGGAGCTGAGATTGTACTCCCAATCAAGTGCGCATATACGAGGTAGTACGCTTTTGTCAGCTTTAACTCTGTCCTTCATTACCTTTTCAATCACCTCCTTCACACCAATCTCACCTTCCCCGTATTTGGCAACGTGTTCTTTGAAGCTTAATTCAAGGCGCAGAGACTGCAAAAACATCAGCTAATAACTCAATTAGGACTGTTTTGGTAGAGAAATTGTTCCAACAGTAAGGTTTTGTTCAGTGAGTTTTGTGCTTCTAATTAATGTAATAAGAAGGCGCATCTATTAACCTTGTGCCACGGTGAATCTAACTTATCATTTGAAAGTACATGCAGCCCTGGTGCAACCTCTTCAATGGTGATAGCTTGTCCCTTGGGCCTGTTGGAGATGTACACCATTGATTTCGATTCAATATCCGCCACGATCAAGTTGAATCCGTTGTAATAATGAGCCTCCGATTTTAGGCTGTCTGCAAACTCTTTCGGTTGCTTGCTGCTCTGCCATTATTCGTTGAGATTGAAACAAGAAACAAAAGTAAAATATCAGTTTGGAGATTAATTTTCAGCATATTATGTATACTAAGTTACAGATCAGTAATACTCTTAATGAATAATATAGTTATCCAAAAAATATATACATATACTTAACATGAATCAGGTGTACACAAAATAACATTAGTGTACAAAAATCTTGATTCTAAAGATACCTTGAGAAATAGGACGGGTAGGTCTCCACGACTTTTGGCCTCAGGGAGGGTATGAAGCTCCAAAACATTGGTGAGAAAAGCGACCCTTCCTTGTGTAGAACAAGCCAACCATGTTCCCATTGCTATTTCGTCTCTTCCTCCCAAAATATCACAATCTTCCCACCAACACGCCGGCTTCGTAGGCCTTCATCCAAGCAACAATTATGTACGTGCATGCAGATACCAAAAGTCATCAAGTACCAAAAACTTAGATAAAGAAAAATAAAACAGCAATAAGAAGAATGCTTGCCTATTGTGATATTCATCTCTGTTGTTCAAAAGTAGAAAAGGGTACAGTGGGTGGCATTGCCAAAGAAACAAAGCTATACACATTGTTCAGTTGTTGAGTTGGGTGCACCACTCACCAAACAAAGCTTCTACCAATAGAGCAACAATGTATGTTGGTAGTTTTGTGAGTGACGAAATGGCTTTATAGGCTATGAAGCTAAGTTGGCATGTTTCTTGTATCCGTTTTTTCATTAAAGCAGGTAGCTGATTTTAACACACCACCGTTACACAACTAATTAAGGCTAGCATTTAAGATCGAGGTGGAGGCATGCATAACAAAGAAAGAATTTATGTATTGCAAACAGCCGATTAGTTTGGTAAAATCTTACAATTCCTCAATTGAATCTTAGAGTCTTTATTTGCTTGCTGCATTATGTCCTTGCTCCCAGCTGTGAACTCTAAAAGGTAGGATGTTAGGTTCCATACAAAACGTGGGGCTCAAAAGGAGATCATTAAGTGTACAAAAATTAAATTCATTAAAAAATAATTCTCCAAAAAGTTGCAAGTTTTACCGACCTTATCTTCTGAATGGGTCGTTTCAGTAAAACACTATCTAAAGTTGAAGCATAAAAGATGATCCCATAACACTACTCCCTACGCTAGCTAGCATGTTAGTAGATTGATGCAATTCAAACTTGTATTAAGTTTGGGAAAGGGATTGGTGAACAATTCTTGGTAGTGGATAGGAAGAAGAGAAATAAATGATTAATACAAACATACAATCAGCAAAGTAACTTAACAAAATAAAGAATGCATGAATTGGATGTTTGTACATGTTAAAGTGTAGAAAATTAGGGTTCTTATTAAGTTTTTGGCTATCTCCAAAATCGAAGTCCTTTGGTTTGCTTTTGTGATGGGGAAATAGGATTGTTAGTGGCGAAGGAAGTACTTGATAGGAAATGGAGGGAATTAATATGGCATATAGAACCTGCATTGTAAGATGATCTTAATGTGGCAATGTTGAATGATTCATAATTGTTTGGTTTAATTTAGTCGCTGAGAGAAGCATGTTGAATTTAATACAACTATAATTAGAACAGCACTTCACTCCTACTTCTGATATGATGTTTCGGCTTGTCCTATTCCTATAATGAGCCACAATATTCGGAAGAAGAAAAGGTTAATGAATTTGTAATATGTAGGTTAGGTTTTTACTTTTAATCTTAGTGAGACGCTGTTAGGCGGCTAAACAAGTTATTAGGGTTCCTACAAACTACGATAATTTCAAGTCCCTGGATCATTTTCATTTTTTCCAAATTATAAATTTGATCTTTAAAGTTTCAAAGCAAAAGAGTTATGGATAGCAACTTTTGATTTTATATTTTTATTACCACGCTTCGTCTTTTATGGTTGTTTTCTTAATTTAATAGTAAGACATGTGCGTAGAGCAGCTAAAACTTTTTCTTTTTAATTACAACAACTAAAAATATTAATTTTAATTTTAGTAAGTTAAGAATAAATTTATCCCAAATTAAAAGGTTTAAAATATATTTGTTTTTTATAGAAACAATCTATCTCAGACACTCTATTCAAATATCTTATTGTTAGGCTAATCCGCCAATTAGGCAAAATGGTACCATATCACACTCTTTTATAACTAAACAGAGAAATCTTAACCAACCTAAATGAATGAACTTAATTTAAGTGCAACTTTTTTTTCTTCATTTTAAATTTCAACATTAAATAAAAAGGGGCATTTTAAGTTTTAATAATTGCAACATCATAAATTATTTTGAATAGTTGTTAGACCCAATAAATGCCTTACAAAGTTAGCCTCTTTTAAGAACTAATTACATGACATTGAATAAAAGGACAAAATAAATTCATATAGCATTTAATTTATAGAACTTATCAAGTTAATTATTTTTTTAATATTCATTTCGTTTATAATAAAGCATATTGATAACATTTTTATAATTGTTTAAATTTTAGTAAATATTATTTTATGCACATATTTATTATTATTAGAAGGAAGGATATGTTGAGTGTGTCTCTAATTCTAATTCTGACCTATTTTTTATTTGTTAAATACTAATACCTTAAAACTTATTCTTAAAATATAAATATTTCTTAATGTATTAACTTTTTTTACTAACATTTTTTCAAATAGAGATAAATGTTATTAGTTTAATTGATATTGTATTCATAGTCTTTCTTATACATGTACAGTTATATATATGATGAGTAAATCATAAAACTATGAAAATACATCTTATAAAAAAACATGTACACGGTTGAAGATGTTTTTTAAAATGATATATATGAATGTTAATTCAGTAACTTGTCTATCAAGTTACTTATCAAATTAATGCAACTGTGATGTTTAAATTTGTGCATAAAAACCTTTTACATTTAAATAGATTATTCAAACCGAATAAAAACTTTAAATAACAGCCAAAAAGGAAATTGATCCAAACAATGTAATTTACATTTTTAATTGATTTTTTGAGTTTGACTCTTGTGTACCTAAAAATAATTCACGAAATCACTGAGGAAACATATACATATCAGACAAACACGGTACAATTACACAGTAGTAGCGAAGCAATTAAGAACGTACCAGTTAAAGATCAAAAAAATTAATCTTGGTCTCTTGTTTTTTGTTTCTCCGTAATTCACCTTATTCAAATGTTTTGTATAATTGGACTGTACTGAACTATGAAACTTCTCTGATGAATTGCTGTAGAGTAGAATTTAGAGTATGAATTTCTCTGTAAAATGACGAGTAAAAACTGAAACGCGTGTCCTTTCTGTAAAATGAATTTTGTTTGTGTAAAACTGAAGCAGGTACTCCCCTGTGAATATACAATTTTTTTTTTTATATCAATCACAGTGACGTTACATTAGATTAGTCAAAATTCAGTGCATGCATTCTGTTATGAATTAAGTAACATTCAACAGAAACTAAAACGTAATAATTGAAATTATCAACTAGTACCTTAAACCTCTAACAGAAATAATGAATGAATGTAGGTAGTTAAGTAAAATGCGTTTTAAATCCAAATCAATTCTCCATTCTTTTCTTTTTTTTTTAAAAAAAAAAAAAACTTTCAACATAAGATTGATTTGAATAAAGAGGTAAAAACAAAAAAATTTCGAAAAAAAAAATAAAAGATTGGGCTCTACCAAAAAAAAATGAAAAGTAAAGAAGAAGATCAGAAAATAATAAGTGCAGATAAAAAAAAACAAGAAACTAAAAATAGCCCAATAAAATCTGAAAAAAGTAATTGTAATTGATAAAACGATCCAATAAAGAGAAAAAAAAAGTAGAAATCTGGGCTAAAAGCCCAACATTGTTGTCAAAAAAATGTAGAAAAAAACATAAGGTACAAATAGTAAAAGTTAGTTTTATTTTTTATTCTTTTTTTCTTATTTCATCTTTGACAAAATTGAATGTTGATAATTTTCTTTGACAAAATAAAAGAAACATTTTTTGAATCGCAAATCTTATCTATTTTTTTGGTGAGTTTTGAAGTGAAACATCCCTTTGATCACAGTTCCAAACAAACAATCTTAATTGTAGAAGACACCTTGAACAATGCAAATTGATAATAAGGTGTGTTAATACTATGAAATTATTTTTTGAACAAAATAAAAGAAGCAATTTTTGAATCTCAAATTTGACCTATTTTTGGTGAGTTCTGAAGTCAAACAATATTGTATTTGCTAACAGTGTTGAAGATCTTCCATCTTCGTCCAATGACCGCTACCGGATTAAGTTCAGTGTTACCTCACTTTTGATATCTTTTGATCAGTAATGCAGGTAAACAAAATATATAGGTCAGTGATAAAATTAGAATTTGACATATAAGAGGAAAAAAGTGATACAAAAATTTAAAATGAACCAATGAGAGTAGTGTGCATGACAAACGCATAAAGAGCCATGATTTGGTGTTGAATACGTGACACATGTAACATTTTTTATTTTTTGTTTTAATAATCATAATTAATTATACATGTTAAAACTTTCCGTTTATACTTCCTCTGTTTGTTTGTTTGTTATAATTATAGATTACTTGAATATCACTCGAATAATGAACTCAAATCTTAAAACATTATCATTCAATTCTCTTCGATACTTCAAAATCATAAGAATTGATTTAAAATAGTTATAGAATTTGAATTCAACTCCCATTTCTTATTATAATTGATTGTTTCCCAAATTACAATAATACCAAAATAGAAGAACACAAATGAGATTGCACAAAATCCTCCCCAAAGCTAGATGCCTAAACAACAAAAACACTAATCATAAAATATATTAACTAAGATAACGACTTTTTCAAGTAAATTAACTATAAAACTACTAAAAGGATAAAATATATAAATGATCAAGTGTAAAAAATAAAAACTTACTCAAAATCAAATTATGACGAGTTAAAAATGATTCATATATAATAACCTCCTAGTTAGTGAGATTTTTGTTTGAAAGATGAATAAAAAGTAACTTCAGAAAAGTAAAGAAAGTACACAGTTCAAATAATAGAAATTTAGGAAAATAATAAATTTTAAAATTAAATAACTAAATAATTAAAAACTATAATTTATATTATTGCATATGATCTGACATTTTAACATTTACTATTTCAAAATTATTTTTTCTAAACTGGAAAACCCTATTCCTATAAGATTGAACTAGAAATAGAAGTAACTAGTTCGGGAGCTATATCAAACTATCTAATAATGTAATAGGCGATGAACTTCTAAGTGAAATTTTGTGGAGCAACCATGTGTTGGCTAATGAATAATAATGTTAACTCTGAAAATAATATGATATATGATGTGTGACCTATGATCCTCTTAGAAACAAAGATGTTATATAGAGGATCTTTTTCTGAGCTATGGAGCTTATAAACGCCAAGATCCACGAAACCTGGAGTTTCAAGCAATGGCATGTTGATTTTCATTGAAAAACTGCAAATATCGTTGGAGGATCTAGCAATATTGATCATTTTCATGAATCCACATCCAAATATATTAAAAAGATTTGTTTATTTGCTAACAAAAGTTTTTATTTTATCTCACTAGTTAAAAACTAGTCAACATGCAGTAGTTAAATAATTATGTAAAAGAAAAGGCTTTTTCTATTATAAATGTATTTTTATGACCTCATATTTTTAATAAAAATTTCTATATTTTTAATTTATTGAACAATATCCATGGAATCCTGGTTAACAAGACTCATTTAATTAATTTCTTTCCTCTTCTTACAATATTTGATTTTAAAAAATCTACAGCCAATCTCTGCTCCTGTCATTATAATTCACGACTATTTTATTATTTGGTTTATTAACAACTGATAATAATTGTCGGTCCAATATAATTTTTGATAATCGAGTATAAAAAATGGATTGAGTAATTAAGGAATAAAAATTGCAATTTATCTCTCTCAACCATGATTCACCTGGTACTACAGTTGATCTTCTATGCCAACTTTATTTTGCCTATAAAAAAATACGATTATGTAACTTAAAACTATGTTTGAATTAATATTATTACATTCCATTCTCCTCCATTTTATTCCTTTCCACCTATATATATATATATATAAAAAATAAAATAAAAAATAAAAAAATCTTACTTAAACAAACATACATACATAGAATGCAACTATCACTTCAAGGTTGTTTCTTTCTACACTTCCATGATTTCCTCCTGCACCTGTAGTTTCAAAAAAGTACCAAGAATACCTTTTTAAATCTATAATTACTAATCCAAAATACAATATAAAAATTATAATCTAAATTATCCAATCTGTAATATAAAAATTTTACTTCAAATTGTTGTACGTTATATTATATAATCTAAAATATAATTTTTATATTTTGAATTATACAATCTTAAATATAATATTATGCATCTAAAATATAATTTTTTATTTTAAATTGTAAAATTCGAAATAGTATTAAATGAAGAAGAGTGTAGAATGGTTTATTTAATTTTTTATTAAGTGTAAAACTGTAATTTCGCCTCCTATATGGGGTGCAGAAAGAAACAGTCACTCTTCAAAGCGACGTTCAAAAATAGCAGGGAAATGAAACGGGCTGTTCAGGCCCGTTAGTTCCTCGCTTTGCAGTGTCGCGGTTGAATTGGACCTGCTTAGTAAGTTTCTCTTTCACTGTTCACATGTTTGTGGGAACTCCACCTAAGTAGATACTGCTTTTTTTCTTCTTTTTTTTTTCCTTCTAAATTTTAAAATTTGTTCTATAAGTTACCTAGTTTGCATCAACACCTTTCAATTGCAAAAGCAATTTAACAATGTTTAGTAGCATAGAAATATAAACATCATAGCAACATGATTCACAACGCAATGCTACCCACTTGACCAAAACAAGGGAAGAAATTTGATTGATGATTTAATTTTAATTATAATTTTGGGAACTTGGCAATTACAAGGCTTTCTTTGTAAACAATTATGCAGCCATTTTGAATTCTTCGGGCTATTATGGGCCACCACCCAGAATATAAATGTCCGAATTTAGGTTATCATAACTCCAAAAAAGGACATCCCTTGATGCTACTGCTTTTTATGAGAACGTAATACTTGGCTTCTGTAAACTAAATATCAGATGAGGGGACTGTATATAAATTCCGTAATCTATTTTTTAGAAAGAGAGAACCGTTGGAAAACAAAAGGGGTGACATTATAAGAAAGGAGTATAAATAGTAATAGCCATGGTTTCATCGTTGAGCCAAGCCCAATATATTTTAATTTAAACTTCAGGGGAACTTGTCCATTAAAAAAGGGACTTTTTGTGGTGAAAGGCTGGGTCAGGCCTCAGGTCCCACTTTGACTGTGAGGAAGTGGTGGTGGAACTTCTAAAATATAAATGTATAAATAAACCCTCCTTAGCTTTTCCTCAATCTTCACAAGAACTCCTTCTACAGTATCTCCTAGCTTTTCCTCAATCTTAAATTGTAATTAAATTTCGGTCTTTAAATTTTCAATTTTTTAAAAAAAGTAATCCTTAAATTTGACAGGAAGAAATGTTTACTGTGTCTAGATCTAAGCCTACAGATAACTTTTTGATACATCAATGAATTTAGAATTGAAAATCAAATAAACAAATTCTCACTTCATATTTTCATTAGCTTAAATGAATTGTACAGGAAAGGTGCTAACGAATAATTGATATTTGAGATAAATTATATAACTTTATAAGCAATTAGTTGGAGAGCAGGAATGAAACTGTTGTGGCATTGGAAGTAAGACAAAAACAAAAGGCAAAGTTGGCTTACTTTCTATTATTTTAAAGAATGAAAACAAGGTTTTGTCGCGTCTTTTGATGGCGAAACCAATATCCACGTGATACCCAAATTGCCTTTTGTTTTATTACGGTTGAAGCTTTAATAATGCAGAAGCCCCTCAACGGGTAATTGTGGATCAACCAGATAACCACTTATCCATACGCCACAGGCACTCATTAATTGCGGGTAAAGTTTGGGAAGGGAAGTGTTTGGTGTGAAGAAGGGTACTGGCAGAAATAAATAATAGGAAAAAGGGTTGCGTTTGGGTGTGAAACAGCGAAAGGTAAAGAAAAAGTTGGGGTGAGTGAGAAAAAGGGAGCACTATGGGCGCATGCAACTTGCTCTCTCTTCAGAAACATTCCAATCCAAAATGTATTATTAAAATATGGATTAGGCTTTAAGGTTGGTTCTCCTTCAATGGGGTATTCAAGAATTGTTTTGAGAGGGAATATAAGAGAGTGGTGGAAGAAGGGTATGATTATGTGGAAGCATGTGCAGTGCCGTGAAAAAGTTGAAATTGGCGTGAGTTGCGCCCCCACCAAATCTCATCATAATATCTCTGCCCGTCACTTGAAAACGACGCTTACATTGGATTTGTTACCCCATTTGCCCAATGGTTCAAAAAATTCAATGCCTATGCTTCTGAACAACGCATACTATTAATCCATCACTCTATCTTCCCACCTTTCCAGCTCAAATTGTTGAAAATCGGGGTGCAACGTGACAAACTCAATTAATTCTTCACCAGAAACCTACATTTCTATCCCTTGGACTTTCTGTGACTTGGGTTACCTGCTTTCGTTTCCTTTGATTTTTCGCTTCCAGCTTCCTTGCCTTGTTCAATTACTCTGCACTCTCCTTTCTGGTTGCTCAACAGTGGTCGTAGTAACTTTTGCGTCCTAAATTTCCACCAACTTGTCCCGTGTGACCACTGCTAATAATTAAATTAATTTCAAAACACTGCTCGTTGAATATCAATTCCGGCTCGCTACAGTGAATAGCATAAATGCTCAATTTCTTCTGACGTCTAACTTCGTACATCGTCAAATTTGAAGTCACCTAACCCTAATAGTCCAAATTTTTTTTTTATCTGTTACCGAGTATTACTATATTTATTTAAAATTTAAGGTATTAAAAAAAATATTCAGATACATCAGAATTATGTATAACTATTCTCATGATAAAAGAAAAACCATCTTAAAGTCATAGAGTCTTTAACTATAACAAAAACTTATATACAAGACAAAAAGAGATCGATTTAAGAATATATCATCTTTAAGGTACTCTTAAACCTGCATCTACACCTGCTCATGTACATAGTACAATCATCGAAGTTCACAAAACAACAAGAAAAGCAAGGGTAAGCTAACGAAATAATGTTTTTAGCTTATAAGAGTGAAAAGAATTGAAGTGATTAGATTTACAAATGCAAATATGAATTCTTAAGTCGAATAAAAC
>Ga0209700_104272_pt1 | contig 26052 bp, 12 predicted proteins | sample SiratroredBW_FD_187528 | JGI IMG/M metagenome (GOLD analysis project Ga0209700, IMG submission 187528) | Root nodule microbial communities of legume samples collected from California, USA - Siratro red BW (SPAdes) (version 2) | ecosystem: Host-associated > Plants > Roots > Nodule | place: USA...
GTATTTCATAACTTTTTTTTTTTTTTTTGCAGAATCTTTATATATATACACAAGTAAAAGTTGACACAAGTTGTATTGCAGATTAGAGCGAACCAATATTGCTACAAAGGAAAGCTTCGTTTGAAAACAGCCTACGAACTTGTAAGGGTCAGTAGAGAGATTGAGACAAGACTGCCTGAGGTTTGTGAAGTTCCTTGTGTGGTATGAGTAAATAACAAACACATTATTCAATTTAAGTAATGCAATATGTTCGTTTTGTTTAGGTTACTCTTCCTTTTCTAGTTTTACACGGTGAGGAGGATCAAGTGACTGATAAAGCAATTAGCAAACTGCTACATGATGTGGCTGCAAGCTCAGACAAGACACTGAAGATGTACCCAAAAATGTGGCATGGTCTTCTGTATGGAGAGCCACCTGAAAACTTGCAGATTGTATTCTCGGATATTATTGCATGGATAGAGAAGAGATGTCACTTTGGAAATACGAGATTGGAGAGAGAGCTGAAAGAAGAACATGAACATTTGGTGAAGTCTGATCTGTAGCCAATTGGTGAAGTCACATTTGGAAAACAAAGTGAAGGAATAAGGGTTAGAGGGCACGACATAACATCATTTTACGTGTTCTTTTTTCTATGCCCGTTGAAGCCCGTGTACAGTTTGAAATCAATTAATGAAGGAACACATGGCTCAACTTCCTATTTCAAGATTACCACATTCCTATTCTCCTAATCAATTTCTGCACCATGTAACCAAGTTTTCTTGATTCATGACCATAGCGGCATCAGACTATATAATAATTTCAAATAATGTATGGTTGTAAATTAGATAGTCATTAGTCGTCACTCCAACAGTGAACTTTCCGAGTATCCAATACCAATTCATCCCCTTAAAGCTATAATAAAAATTGAATTCCTTTTTCTTTGATATATCGTCATGTACTTTTTTATTCATAAGTTTATAAAATCTGTGCTACATTTTATCTAACAAAGTTGAAAAATGTAAAACTTAATAAACGAAATATTTCATATGTTAAACCATATTATAATTATAAATATACCTCGCCATTTATTTAGTATTTAGTAAAAAAATAAACAAGATTAAAACTCAAAATCAATCCAATACAAACAACTACTTAATTGGACTACATTATAATTGATTTTCTTTTAAAAGTCAGTGGTTGAATCAGTTTTTTTTTTTTTCTCTTCAAAACTAATTTAATCAGAATATAAGATCACAAAAGCTTTCGTAACCCTACTTAGCAAAAACCATTGCGAGATATGCACCTTTCAATTACTGTGAGAACTACCAAAATCTGAAAAGGAAAGAATGGCTTCGGATTCAGTTTAACGATAATCAACAGCCAACAACAAACCGTGGAAAACCCAGGCACCACAAATTCAACACCAGAACCCCAAATGGTTACCACTACACAGTTGCTCAACAATAAAATAAAATAAATATTTCTCTAATCATTCCTTAGATGCATAATGTTTGAGGATGAATTTTAATAGGTACATTAAATGCAATGGTGTTCAATTTTGGAAAACTAGAACTAGAACCAACTTTTCGTTGAAATGGTAAAGCAGTGATATTCTACACTAACTTTCAAATCCCGTTAAATGAAACATCTCATCTAGTACAAGACAGGTTGCTGAGTGAGTCGTAGATAGAAAGTTATGTGGCACGTTATCACATCCACAAAGCGTGATAACAGTTAACTACGACTAATTACAACATAAAATAGCCAACTGAGGCTTGTGGGTTTGACTCCAATACCGCGTAGAGTTATCGTCAGGTTCATCCCCCTTGAATTAAACAGGACAAGAAATCACCTTTCCCGTATTAATGAGATACACAAGCTTACTTCACTTGGTTAGTATTTGAAATAGCTGCGGCGGGCAAATGACCTACTAGAAAAACACATTTCCACTATGACCTGCTTGCAACACCAAAACACAGCACAAGACATTCATCAAATCAAAACTGAGTAACAGTAGAGCAACTGAAAAATTATTCAAGATTAATTATCATTGTCATCATCTCAGGCAAGACCCATATGGCAACAGATGGAAGTAGTTTAATTGGAACACAGGGATATGTTTAAACAACACCTATAACATGGGTTCTAATCTAAAGAATAAAATATGTAGTTTCCTCTATTTTCCTCTCATCAATAATTATCAACCAATCAAATAACTACTACTAAGTGGGGGTTTCTACTTAGCTACCACATAATTGAAGATCCAAATCTCTAAAGGGGAGAAAAAGGTAGATGACCTCTTTGATTACCCTGTTTAGCAACTGCCTCGGGAAATATCAAACAACAAAAATCTTGGACAAGTGAAGAATTCCCTTTTATTTTTTATTCAATAGAAAATAAAGAAAACAATCCTCAGCCAAGACTATCCTTTAAAAGGAAATAGTCGAGACGAGGGGTTGGAGGGTAGTCCCATTGAAGAGGTTAGTTTCTCGTAAACATGTGTAACAGTAATATTTCATTCTCTATTGAGGATATCTAAACTCTTTATTATACGATCTGCATGAAGATGGATAGGGGGACAGATCCTCATGTTGAGAGTGGACACAATGTTGGAATTATCCATCCAAAATAAAATTAAATCTCAAGTATTGGTTATAGATCTACTATAACAACAACCGTAGAACAGTTAGGACCCAAATAGATAAAAATAGGGAATCGTACCTTTCATGCAACCATTTCTTAAATAATCTTATTTCTCACTTCCTCAAGTTTCTTCAGTATCTCTCCAGGGGTTCTGTCCAATTCATCAGCAATTTTTCTCTGCAAATCCATTGGCAATGTTGGGAACTGCTCGCATAGATCCCCATCAATAACATCCTACACAATAAAATACGACTATCAGAAATTTGTCAAAAGTTAATGCGCAGCCAAAAAACACAATAAACAAATATAGACAGGGACGATACTCTTATCCCACAGATTGCAGAAAACACTTTCCAACAATTTCATAAAAACGATAAACAGCATAATATTGATTAGGTATACCTTAACAGGAAAATATGCAGATCTATATGCCATGTGGTCTCTTCCACACAGAGGTGGGTGATCCTGCCTCATGTGCATCTCCAAATGAGAAAAGAAGTCGACATCATCTCGTGAAGTAAAGGCATGCAGTGCCCCAATACTTCCCATAACTGTTCCAAATACAATGCACTCTCCACCACCGGGTATAAGAGAAGCCTTTTGCAAGCATGTGACCACATCACCAACATGAAACTGTACAATTTCTTCCACCTTATTGGGAGCTCCATTCAGCTTTCCCTGCTCCCACTTGATCCTACCACCAGTAGGATCTTCTTCTATCTCATCTGAAACATCCTGTGGCAGCCGCACAAAATAGATATTTCCAAACTTGTCTGCACCTGCCATGGTGTCAAAATCTATGTGGTACGATGCAGTAAGCCACCTTGGAACACAATCATCGGCAAATATGTAGAGTTGGTTTTCGTCCCGCCTATATTTGCAGTAATGGAAAGACTGGAGAGAAGAAAGAAAAAAACACAATTTAACTGAAGATTTTATTCAGTGAATTGAAACATGCGGTGCAGCAGCACATTGGATCCAAGAAAAAGCACACTGTCTATTTGCAAAATTAAGAGAGAATAAATTCACAACATAAAAGCCTTAGTCATGTCTTTCCTTAATAGAGTAATATCCACTGAAGCTTTGTATAAAAACCAAATCAGTGGAACATTGCATTTTGCAGCACACAGACAAATTAATGTCAGAATCCATAGTGATATAAATCAAATGCTACCAAAAAAATAAATACCAGAATGCTCAGGTCACAAATACAGATATTCGACAGCTATGGGTTAATGCATCCATCATGATTAATGCATAAAATAAGATGCCAATTAGTAGTGATTGAATTACTTCTATGGTTCCACATGAGAAACCAGTACGCACATAAGCTATGTATGGATATAACATAGAACATACCTCTTGGACATCACCAACATAAATCCGATCGCGATATGCCTGAATAGAGACAATTGTGTTGGGGAATAGCTTATTCTCACATTTTCTTAACAGACGTCTTTTTCCCAAATCATATAGCCTGAGCACAGGTCCTATCCCTGCAAGTAATCTTCCTTGAAACTGACATAAAGCAAGAGGAACACCTTCAACCTGTGTTTTGTGAAGAAGTTCAAGAGATCTTCCATCCTCTACAAACCTATAAATATGAATAAATCCTGCAGTTACACTCCTTTTGGGCAAAAATTGCAGTCCCTTTGCCGTCCCAACAGCTAAAAGGGTTCCATATTCCTTATCATGGAAATTTACAGTGCAAATGCTGAAAGCAGCCTCATTCTCCTGAAGCTCCAAAAGACAAGTTGTATTTCCTGTCCTTGGATCAAGAACTCTGATGCATGAAACCCACTTATCTGATTCAGCTTTTGGATAACCATAGTGCTCATCTGAGAGGGGATCATCTTTATCTTCATCATCACCACCATTCTCCATTTGGTCTGCACTTCCAGTACCATTCTCCCCGGCTTGAGCAGCCTCGAAACACTCTTTCCTAGCAGCTTCACGCTCTTCTGCAGTTAATGCTCCCTGATCACTCTCAATCATCACCAGGAGTTTTCGTTTGGGTTGCAGCACAAATTTCCTTGGTGTGTACCTTAATGGAATTACAGTTTCATTAAATGTTTCTCCTAACCTTTCAATGGTAAAAATTCTCAAGGCCTCCCCAGCAACAGCAACTACACCTTCCACACACTGGTCAGATGAAAATGAAGCAGCATATTCAAGGGTTTCATATGAAAGGGGTGTTAAAAGGAAATGTCCTTGGTGAATGTAACCAAGCCAGGGTCGACTAGACAAACAAAGCATAGCCCGCTTGCCTCTCACAATGATGGGAAACAGCTTGGGGGCTCTCAATCCTAAGAACCGAGAACGAGAATCAGAAAGCTGACCTGTAACCATATCTACGACAGTTCTAAACAACACACCATTCTGTAACCCAGCATTCAAGAAAAGGCTAGCAGGATGATCTGCACCATCCTCACCACCTACAGAAGCTTGAACTTCAAGAAAAAGTAGAGATTCTGGAGCTGAAGAAACACTCTGAACACTTAGTGCTTGCATACAATCATCAGGATCCAGTGATAAGATGCGGATGGTCTTGTCATATGAGCCAACTGCAAGAAATCGAGATCTTTGTCTGCCTTCGGGTACTGGAGCAATGTCTAAACAAGCAACATCTCCAGACATTTCATGCTTCTCCACCTCCATCAACTGACCAGTTACATCTACTTCAAAATATATAAGCTCCCCTCCACTGAGTGCAATAACCACTTGAAGTCTATTTGATCCAACTTTTGAGATTGTCCTCTTTCCAGGTGTTCTCCATTCATTAATACGGCCATCCTCCCTGATATGCCTGATACCATTTGGGTGAACCTGCATGAGAGAATCATCTCCTATCAAAGAAACAGCAAGGGAGGGAGTAGTGTCAAGAAACCCACTGTCACTAACTTCTTCAACTGTCTCACCAATGGAAAGCACAAGAGTAGCGTTCGTGAATGACACAACAATGTAAGCATCAAACTCATCAATAACATTCTTCTTCACCGTCCAAACAGCACTTGGTACACCAGGAAGCTTGGATACAGCCATCTCACTAACCGCTAAACCAGTTCTCAAAATCCTCAAAGACGACCTAGGACCCCGTCCACAGAGAGTAAAAATCTGAGGAGTTTCCTCTTCAAAGAGATTACTGACCTTCATATCCATTATTGGCATTAAACTCTCAACCTGGTCAATCCTGACAAGGTTTTTCAGCCTTCTGGGCTGGAAAAACACAGGCTGAAAACCTTCCTCGGTTTCCATTAGCGTGGCAGATGATGCCTCCACATCATCCTCATCCCCTATAGACTTAAATTGATACAAAGCATGGTTCCCAAACTCTGAGGCAGCAAACAAGAACCCTGACTTCAGCACACACATCGAAGCAGTAACAGGAATAGTATCAAAATATTTAATCTTCAATTCGGATACACGGTCATTATTGTGTTCCAACGTGACCTTAAAAATATCCCCATACTCCGTCTGCAGGAGGAAGAAGAACATGCTCTTCAGTTTATGCATGGCAGCGGAGACAATAAGCACGCCACGCTCAGCTGGCAAGTCGTCCCGCCGCGGAATCACAGCCCTAACATCCGGATGACCCTGATTCTTATAAATAACAAAATTTTCAGCACAAACAAGCACCCCACTGGGGCCATCTCCACCACCAGGAACAGTAACAAGCAAATTGGCCCCATTATCAACCTGCTCAGACCACTTCCGGGAAACATGGTTGAGCCCAAGATCAAGCTCATAAAAGGTCAAATGCTTCTGAGCCTCAGAAGCCGCCTGACCAGTGGAATCCTGGTCAGCCTCAGAGTAGTCCAATTCAATAGCAGCAAAAATAGGGTTTTCAAACCCACAATCAACACCGCAGATTGAATAAACTAAAGTGTGCGACTTATGAGCCTCTAAAGGGGAAGAAATGGTTAACCTAGCAGCAGTGTCCCTATTCAAAACATAAACGAGCTTCTGCTTCTCGCAGGCGCCAATCATAACTGCCCTACCCTTTGGATCGATGGCGAGGTACTGACCTGGGACAATTCGGCGGCAACCAGATTTTCCGAAGGTTTCTTGGTGAACTTTGTCGAATACGTTTTTCTCCTTGTTGTATTCGAGGATTACGATGCGGCCGGAGTCGGAGCCGACGACGATGTAGTCCTTCTGAGCGCCCATAAGGCGGAACTGAGCGAGGGAGCGAATGGCGCCGAAGATTTCGACGGAGAGGATGGTTTGGATCCGGCCATTGTCGTCGGGACGGAGGAGATCGAGGACCTTGCCGCGGGCAACGACGATTTCCTGGCTCTTGCCGCCGGAGAAGCTGCCGTTGATGGCACAGATGATGCCGGTGGGACGCTGGAGAGTGAGACTGTAGAGATACATGGCGTGGGGTGGTTAGGGTTTAATTTAGGGTTTTTGTTTCAATTAAACATTCACAGTAACAGAGTCGTTACGGGTGAAGAAGATGGAATACACTCGTAACGTCGTCAGTCTCAGTGAGCAGAGCGGGAATAAAAACCCTATTTGGGGTTTGGGTAAGCTTCCCCTTCCTTTCACTTCTATATCGCTATTACTAAATATTAAATTGAATATATATGATAATATCAGTGCTCCTTTCTTTTCTTTTCTTACAAAAAGGACATGGAAGTGTTTTGTCATTTCTTTAGTTTTGCTAAAAATTGTTATTTTTTATAAATTTTTTATAAGGATCTAATAAAAAATCCGTTTATCCTCCTTATTTATTTAGTGATGGGCTAAATAAATTTTTGCAACTCTAAAATTAATCTTATTGGAATAGTACTTCGATTTTTTTTTCAGTATTATTTATACTTAATATTTAATGAATATACTAAGTATGAGATTATCAAAATTAATATATCAACATTGTTGTTTCGAAAGTAATATAATAATTATTAAGACCGAATTTACATGTTTATTAAATAGTGCGTATAAAAATACTACTACAAATCTATTTGACCTTTAAGTGTTTATAAAACAAATAATTTAATTATCTTACTATATTAGTTTTTTAATGTAATTTCTGAAAAATCAGAATCATTTTAATTTATGCCAAGCACATTTTAATATTTTACTATTCAATTATCATCATTCCGAATTTCATCACAGTTTTTCTTCGTACATTTTAATATCATATCTTTCAATCTTTGCATATTTAATTATTACGTTTACAGCGAATCTACGATATTTTTGTAAAAAATAATAATAAAATGATGACAGTTTTACTTGTTGGGTTCACAACGCAGAAGCTCATGAAGATGGTTAGTTCCTCAAGTTGTTTATAATAGAGTTACTTGCAATGGGTATGTGGTCCAACAAATTTTACAAATGATATGACGTTGCTTATATAACTAATAACTTTTGTTGCCGACACGATAAGTACCATTAGAGTACATAAACCTAAGTAACATTGTAAGATCCACAAAACTAAGATAAACCCATTTAAACAACAATAGAAGATTTTCCTAGTGAAAACATTGTGCTCATGGTGTTGCTGCATGCTAAAGGAGAGGGGTGAGAATGAGGTGGAAGACAATGTAAGTTTAGTTGGGGTTCATGCAATACCACAAACGCTGAAATTGCTATTATTTGTGTGACTGACAAGTCAGACACTACCTCAATAGTGTGGTGCTAGTTTACACCTGATAGATTGGTGAATGAAATTCGGTATGGTGGTTAAAATGTTGTAGAATATTATATCTTCATAAAAAAATTAAAATTTACCTATTTTTTATAAATTAAAAAAAATGTACCTTTTTCGTAAATTAACCTCCTTTGATCAGTACAAGTTAAATGTTCTCGGATTATTCTTCTTAACAAAATTTAAGCTCATGAAACAAAACCAAGTAAAATCAGTTAAAACAAATGCAGTCACATTTGAAGCACCAAGAAAGACTCTTCACTATATTATATATCTGGACGGTCTACATGGTATACAGACAGACTCATCTTCAATGTGCATCAACGGGCAACAGATAGATACTTCAAAGCACTGTATTGAGTTTCTTAGTATCATAGTAAACAAGCCTTGAATCCTTTTTCCAATTCCTTAGCATCCAAGTTTTTCCCAATGAACACAATTTTGTTTATCCTTGGTTCATCCGGACCCCACAACCTCTCAGGTGAACCTTGAAATATGTCATGAACTCCCTGTTAAAAAATAAAATAAAATTGCTTAATTCAGCGAAACTGAACTTAAATGATAATTGTCAGAGTCGATGGGTAATAACGAAGCCGAGTGGAAAATTTAAGGAGTTGACTCAATATCCATGAGGCAACCCCTTCACGGGAAAGGAATTTAAGCTTGCCTGAAAGACAAATCTCTCATTCATTCCTTCAACAGATAGAAGACCCTTCATCCTATAAATGTCTTCACTCCGATCCAGTAACAAGTTACCAAGCCACATGTTAGCCTAAAAAAGATAGCCGTTTAGAAGACAAATACCAACATTGACCTTTTACATGTACATAAAAGAATGAACGGCATTCCGCAGCCATCCAAATGGAAAATAGAAATTGACACACTTAGCATTAAGTATACGTCTATGTCTAACCTTCTCAAGGTCTAAGCTTCCTTCACAAACTATGCTGACGGATGAAACACCAGGATCGTGAGTATGATCATGATCGTGGTGATCGTGGTGTTCTGTACACAACAAAATGGATATTATACCCAACAAAATTAAAATGACATATTCCACAAGCATGTCCTTATGAATGACGAAATAGGAAGCAACTTCTTAGGAACTGATCGCTATCCAAATGCCAAATCTAGAGGAAGTAATAATATATATATAGGCATCCAAACAAGTAAATCTACACACTAAGACTGATAAGACCTGAGCATCAGTACATTGCGACTAGTGCTACAAACAAGAATAAATGGCATGTATACAACTAACTCAAGATAAAAATAACAGGTACCATGCTTGTGGTCATGGTGATGATCATGTTCATGGTGCTCGTGCCCGTGGTCATGGTGCTCATGCTTGTGGTCATGGCTATGGTCATGATCTTCTTTTGCACCTTCATCATTAATGGAATTCTCAATCCTGGTAGAAGATCAAGAAAATACAAATTATATATCAAGATTTAGAAAGATATCATAATATTAAGCAGAAAATTTGAAATATCCACTTAAGGTTATGGATTACATAGCACCAAAGCAACAACAGGAATGAGAGTACTGCTGTGAGCATTGTCACCAATAAGGATAATAATAACACAAATAGTTCTCAAAGATATATATTATTAGGGACAAGGAATAGTAAACAGACAAAAATAATTTCAGTATAAAAGACTAGGATATATTATAATTGTTTATATATGAGTGTATAGTCACGCAGGAACCATATGATTAACAAGAAACTCCTTGTGCAGAGAACTAGTGAGCCCAAATTTAGATTGCCATTTTCTTAAACAATTCAAATCCAGTAAATCGGAAACAAGACCAAAAAGCTACCTCTCCAGATCAAAGCCCCCAATGCCAAGAACATAATCCAAGTTAACTTTTCCATATTCTGTCTGCTTTAAGTTGGCCAAGCTGTTTATTTTCTGAATTAAAGACAAAGCCAAGTTCATGTGGGGCTCAAAATAATGAAACAAAATTAAAATTAAAACTAAAACTGAACTCTTAGATACAATAGGAGGAGATAGACACCAACCCTTATCCGCTGGACCAAAGAAGCAAGGTCTGGTTCACCAACTAGGTCAGTCTGGTGCAATATAGACAAGAATATCATTAGCCTACAATTTCAGTCATAAAGATAATATTCATCTCATTTCATAACCTGGAATGTAGAATTCTACTAATAACTTCACATTGAATATATGGAAAGACAAGGTTGCCCATACTACAATAAAAATACTCTATCCTTTAGTAGGTTGGCCAGTTGCCAAATCAAAACTGATACGCCTTAAATAATCTAAATGTTTCATTTTTGCAAAACTAAAGCCATTCCACAACAAAAATAAATTAGCCAATACCTTATTTACGATTATGCGATCCGCATAAGCAATCTGTTCCACAGCCTCATTGACCACACCTTTTGGCTTAACCTCGTCAAGATGAAAACCAGCATGCTTCGCATCAACGAGAGTGACAACGCCATCCAATTTGACTTCATTAAAAATATTTTCTTCCGCATAAAAGGTCTGGATTATTGGTGCTGGATTCGCCAAACCTGTCGAAGTGCAAAGTACAAACAACAAAAACAGAAACAAAGTACAATCATACACAATCGCAATAACTAATAAGGAGGTCCATGACACCTTGAGAATAAACTCTACCAGATCAAAACTTCAATTCTACAATACGCAAAGCACGAAAACAATTACATACACACACAAAACCTGAAGTTACTCACTCACCTGTAGTCTCAATAACAATGTGGTCAAATTTTCCTTTCTTCTTAGCAACTAATTCGGAAATCATTCGAACAAGGTCACCCCTCACAGTACAGCAAAGACAGCCATTGTTCAGCATCATAATATCTTCAGCACCAGCAGCTTTTGCCGCGACCAAAGAACCATCTATATCAATTTCACCAAACTACAAACAATACAGAGTGTGTAAGTGTAAGTTCGTTCCACTAAGCAACACATTAACCGAAACAATCGCATTCAAATTCACATAACCATAAAAAATGAGCAAACTCCACTACACAAATACCTCGTTCTCAATAACCGCAATGCGCTTTCCATGCTCCGCTGTCAGAATATGGTTCAGCAGCGTCGTCTGCTCGGTTAAAGACATTCAAGAGTTCAGCTCAGCTGTTATTTTATTCTGAGAAAGAAAAGGAGGGAAATAGGACGGATACCTTGCCGGAACCGAGGAAGCCGGTGATGATGGTTGCCGGAATGCGATTGTCGGGGGGGATGACAGTGGAAGCGTCGGACTCCTCGGATTGAGGCGGCGCAGCGGTGGTAGCGGCGACTGTGAAGCGGCGAGCGGGTCTGAGAGGGAATGGCGCGGAGAGAGAGTGGGTTAGCGATAGGGAACGAGTGCTTGTTCTGCGGAGGAGAGGGAGAAGAGTGGTTTGGAGTGAGAGGGTGAATGGTTTGGGGTTGCGGTAAGCGAGGCCGAAGAAGCTGGAAGCTACCTCTGCCGTGAATGTTAAAGAAGACATGGTGATGAACACAAAGATGAAGATGAAGATACAGAGTAAGACGAAGGAGAAATGGGAACAGATACCGGTTTAGATTTTTATCGGATTCTCAATTGCGTATTGGGCCTGTTAAACGGGCTTAAACCCAAAATACATTAATTGAAGACAAGTTCTTTCTGCACCCTAATAAAAAAAATTTATACCACAAATGTTATTGTATGATAATCGGATGGCACCTTCATCCGATTGTTAATTTTTTTTCAAATGACAACCGGATACCGGATGGGAGTGTCATCCGGTTCTCATTTCCAAATCAAAATGATAACCGGATGAAACCCATCCGGTTCTCATATTCCAAATCAAAAACGGATTAATTTTTCAATTTGGATTATGAGAACCGGATGGGTTTCATCAGGTTATTATTTTGATTTGGAAATGAAAACCGGATGGCACCTCTATCCGGTTGTCATTTGAAAAAAATTAACAACCGGATGAAAGTGTCATCTGATTGTCATAAAAGACATTTGTGGTATGAAATTTTTTTATTAGGGTGTAGGAAGAACCTATTAGGATGCAGGAATAACTTGTCTTAATTGAATTAGGCAATTGCTTCCTGCACCCAATTAAATTTCAAAATCTCAATTCTACCCTGTTGGTATTTGGAGTTGTAGGAGTGCTTCGGAATACGTATTCCGAAAGCTTATGGGAAAGATTATTCTATAAAGGACTTTTCAAAAATTAATCGGAGCATTACAAAAGTAAGAAAATGTATTTCGAAAAGGATTTTTCAAAAGTTTTTAGCATTCTAAAAAGAGCATTTTGATATTTATGTTAATTGAAAAGAAGAACAAAAACACTTGGTACTGCATGTATACAAAAAAACAAGCACAGTAACAATATCTACAAAATAATTATACAACAAACTATAATACTCCAATAAGAATAGATTAGAAAAAATTGAAAAATAAAATTATTTCGAAAAAAATTAATTATTATAAAAATGTGTTTTTAATTACTATATTTTCTTATGAAGTTGTGCTTTAGTCTCTATACTTTTAAATCTATAAATTAATTCGTAAAGTTTTTTAACATATAAATTTAGTCTCTTACGGATAAAGGTGATAAATTAACATTATGTTTCGGTATTAAAAAATCAGTACATGTATTTTGTTAAATTAAAAAAACCCACTCATCAGTTTGAATATATGAATTAAATTTAAATTTTAAAAATTAAAAACATTCTTTCTTTAATTATTTCAGCAACAAAAAAAATCCCTTTTAAGTACATGTATATTGCATTTCTAGTGATGTTTCACGACTTGCATGGATAGCCTTATAACTTAGCCAAACACCTCTTTAATTTTTTACATTTAGTTGTTAGGGCCATCAGGTCTAATAGGAGGAACCTATGGTTTTGATAACCAAGTATTAATAATTTGTTGGTATTTATAGATATTTAAAATTAAATTATTATAATAATAATTTACGCATATTTGTTATAGATGAAAATTAAAGAAACTAAGTTATATTAAAAAAAACAATTCAATAAATAATGTAGTTATTATAAGAAGGAGGAAAAACACGGTAATTAGGTTAAATTGTGTTTGAATATTTTTTAAACCTTTTTGTAAATATAATTTAATATCTTACATATGATAGTTTTATCTAACATCTAAAAGTTAACTTCCCTTAATAAGTTGTGTCTTGTAAAATATGTTTACTTGGTAACTTTTTGTTTAACATATTTATTTGTTTAAAAGATATTATATTATAATGTAAGTATTATGTTATATATGTTTAACATTTTAGTACAAGTTCATGTAAGTTATGTTACGATGTATACGTTTAACATTTTAGTCATACAATTATAAGTAATGTAAGTTATATTATGTTGTATATGTATTTACGTTATTATAATTATATTTTAACTTATAATTCATTGTATTAGTTATATGGATAAATTAAGTGGATCAAGACAAATCTAAATTATATGAATTTGTTAAGCCTCAATTCAACCAGAAATTTGAAAACACAAAGGTTCACTCCCAATAATACTTTATTTAGTTTTATATATTAAAAGATTAGTTTTCTTGTTTGTATTTATATAAATTATGTTAATTATATAACTAATTATTTGTCATTCAATATAAGTTATTTCATTGATATTTATTTACAATTATATTATATCATAATGTGATTTTGTTTGTTTAAAATAAAACCTAACTACGAAATGAAAAACTTATTATGAATAACTTTAACATTTTCCAGGACAAGTATAAGTGTATTTAGAAAGATATATTTTTGTTATATTAATTTAAAGTTATGTCTTACATCAATATTTTAAGGTAAAATAAACATAACAAGGTCAATACAATTTATATATCTTAAGATTAGACAATTTTTAATACATATAATAATTACTTTATTTAAAAGTTGTATGGAAATAATTTTTACAAATTGTTTCCTCACTCAATATAATAGACAAGTCTGTTCAAAGATGACTAGATATTAAATAAAAGAGACTCATTTAGACGTTTATTACTAACTAGAATACAATGATAACACGTTTTAATATTTAATAAAGTATATTTTACTTTTATGACCATTGTATAATAATGTAAGCCAAATATCTCATATTTTTAATGATCTTCATTGTCCAATAACCTCCAATAAATAATAAAACAATAAACAACATCTATTATCTAATAAAGATCATGTAAATGTAAATGTAGTTAGCTTTATTTTATTTCTTTATTCATTTTTTTATGGTGGATTATATCCTTTGAATTGAAATTTTAATTGAAATATTTATCTTATATATATATATATATTTTTTTTCTCTCTACATTTTAGGTTTTGATTTTAAATCATAATTAATTAAATAGTTCAAGTAAATTTACGTGAGATAATGCTCAGTTTGACTTAAATTTTGAACGTTTCCTCTTATACCCATTTATGAATATTGTAAGTTTGTCTGATATAAGAAGTACTTATTACTTTTACGTGTGTAAATCTATATTTTCTGTATTCACATCCATCTGACCGTTTCGTAACAAATTAACCTTAAATATCTTATATAAAAATTTATTTTATACTAATGTTTGGATCGATTCTCCAAAATTTGTAGTTTATTGATTTTGAAGATACTTAAAAATTTATAAATAGTTTTGGTAAGAGCAATTGCATATGTTATCTTTTGCTACTGCTGGTTGGTTTTCATGTCTAAATGGTTGGTTTTCCATCTTTGGTTTCCCATCTTTAAAAAACCTTTCTTCACATGGAAGTGGGGATGTGAAAAGAAAAATAAAGATAATTAAAACGAAAAGTCCAAATAATGGAATAGATGAAAAAGAATAAAAAGTAGAAGAAAGTAAGGGATTCATAATAAAAAATGAAATGGAATAAATGAAAAAGAATAAAAAAGTAGAAGAAAGCAAGGGAATCATAATAAAAAACGAAATTGTTTAAATTAAGTGAAAGATAATGGGAATACGTGTAAAATGAAATGAAAAATTTATAAATATATCATTAATTTCAAGGAAAAAAATTAATTTGTTCATGCAATGGTGATGTTCTCCTTATATATAAATTAAACATCAGTACTTAAATGATCTCCTTTAGCGTCAAATTTTGGTTAATTTACATTTAAAAATACTGTATAATTAATTATGTACCACTTAATACATTTCTACTTGACTCAAATAATTGACATGATCAATAATGTGGTAAAAGAAAATTAGATGATTGATTTAATTTTTACGCCAAATCTCTTTACTTTAAAAAATTAAATTTACCATAGTTATGCTCAGAATTAATGAATTATATTGCTTATATTATATATAAAGATAATAAAAAAAAAAGTCATTAAAAGGTTATATTTTGGTGTGCCTCGTCTTGAGAAATTCATATTTTATATAGATTTTACAAACTAGTTTGTTGATGGGATTTTCACATTGTTCACACTAAACATGAAATCAATTTCCATAAAGTGAAATGGAGTTATTTTGAGTTACGAGAATCTTAATGAAGATGTGACTAATGTAACGAATGTGACCAAAATTTCTGACCATGTTCATCTTTTTTTGACTAATGAATTGTCAGTGTCACTCTTTTAACAACGTTAATGCATGGTACCATGATATTGACTAGACATATATGCACCACAAAAAATATAAAGTGAAAGTTTTTCTCTGTAATTAATTTTGTTTTGGTTTATATATATTGTTTCAGATAATAAAAGATACCAGAATGAATGGTTATCCTATTACTGTATTGTATTTGGTCAAATTTAAATGATAATATTGTAATCATTCTTCCATTTTGAATAGCAATATTATTTATCATGTAAAATATTATCTAAAATGCTAAAAACACACGTGGATAAGCTAATATAAGATAATGTCCAGCATTTAGTTTATGTTTAAATTAACGAAAAACACATGTTTAGATTATTTATAATGATGATAATTGAATTCAGATTAAATTTTTTAGTGACACCCAAATGAATTTCATTCATTTTATTTGTTTTGATTTTTCTTTTAAAATCAAATAAAACCGACGTACTAAAAAAAGTCAATGTACGTGGTCCTGTACCTTTGAAATATATGATACATGCATGTGACGAAAATAAACATTAAAAAATAAAAAATAATACACAGAAGAAAAAGTTTTGAAAAATGACAAAATACATTAATTGATTTCATGAAAAAGTTAACTATTATGGACCATAACACTCCTTTATGTGTCACCCACAAAAAAATAAATAAAAATCAAATTATCAAGACACATTTTATTAAACTTCGAAATCTTGTATAAAAACAATTTGCTATTCAAATTAAGTACACATACTGAAAAAAAAGAAAACACTACACCTATACTTATCCGATAAAATATATATACAACTAATATATATTATTCACTATTATGTATATTATAAAAACGTTTCTCTATATTATTAAAAAATCCAAACTGTAGCATTATAACTTTCGAAGTTATAACTGAATATAGGAATAGGAAAAAAAATAGACTTATTCTAATAAAGGATCTCTTCAACCTATATTAATATTTTAGGTTCACCTTCTCAATTGTATAATTTGTTATGAAAAATATAAGTTTAGACTCAAAATTCTAAAAATAATTTAAATAAAAAATATTTATAAATATATGAAATTATTATAAAAAAAATTAAGATAATGTTTACACTTTATTTATATGTTAAGTCATAAATATTAAATATATAATCTTTCGTATACCTCTATCTAACAAATATATAATATTGTAGAGAATTTAAAATATAAGTATTATACTTTACTTGTTTTAAAATTGTGTTGATGTAGAAAAATATGTTATTTTTGTGGAATTACGTGTTCATTTTTTTTGTGTGGTATATAGTGTATATTTAAATTTTGAAATATCAAGAGACCTTTATCTTTTGTATCATCCAAGACTCATAAAATATTTGGATTGACCCTTCTGTTAGCAGTATTAAACATATAAAACTAAAACAATTCAATAAAATAATCATAAAAACAAGAGTAAGCAAAAGGTAAAAATATGTTATTCAAATAAAAATAACTAGATCCTATTGTGCCCACCTACTTTAAAATCCTTTCGCATGTTTTATAAAACTCACACATTATAATTTTTGATTTACATCTCAATAATCTATAATATTAATAAATAATTATTATATAAGAATTATTAACAATTCTATTAGAATATATTAATAAATAATTATTATATAAGAATTATTAGTAATTATGATAGAATGAGTATTCTGTTATGATTTTATTATTTTTATATAAAATATTTCTTTTTTATCAATAAGATAAAAGAGTTTTTATTTAGAGTTTTATCTTCTATTATTTTTTTTTCTAGAGTGTGTTAATAATGATATATATCTTAAAATTATTATATAACTTAAAAAACTAGCTCAATTTAACATACTTTTAGATTTTTTTATATTTTTAATACCAAAATTTTATATAAGACACAAATGAAAAAAAAACTTGATTTTAAAATTTTAGATGTTAATACTTTTGAATTAGAAATGCTATTACTGCATATTTAATTATAAAATATTTAAAAAACATGAAAGCAGCAAAACTGTATATATAATAAAGGTACGTGGAGCAGATAGTAAACATAGTTGGTTTCTGGTTTCTTCTTCTCTCCTCTGTGTCTGTCTTACATTTCATTATTCGTCGGAAATGGCTCTTGAGGTTGCTGTCAAGGCTGCTGTTGGTTCTCCAACTCATCTCGGAGACTGTATATTCCTTACTCTCTCTCTCTCTTCTTCTTTCACTATATATGTCTCTGGTTTTTGATCACTTTGTTTATTATTGTTATTTTTTGGGTTTGGTTTTGATTTTAGGTCCATTTTCCCAAAGGGTCCTCTTAACGTTAGAGGAGAAGAAGATTCCCTACAAACTCCACCTGATCGATCTCAGTAACAAACCGAATGGTAAAGTTTTGAACTTTAATGTGCCATTGTGCCTCTTCATACTAATTGCAATATCAAAATTGCTTTTTTTGTTATTGGTAGGTTTTTGAGTGTGAATCCTGGAGGAAAGGTGCCCGTGGTACTTTTTGATGGAAAATGGGTGCCTGATTCTGATGTAATTGTTGGGATACTCGAAGAAAAGTACCCAGAAACCTCTCTGGCCACTCCTCCGGAATTTGCCACCGTGTATGACTGCTCCGTCACCCTTTCCTTTTTTTTTTCAAACTTTTTACTCTTTGTTTTGTCTGGGAATATTTTTATCGTGCCTCTTTTTTGTCGACATTAGAGTTTGTTCGGGAACTGATCTCGATGATTGAACCGGTCCGAGAATTTATTCCCACGTTGGAAAATGGTTTTTAAGAGTAATGGTTAGCCATAATCCGTTTTGGAGTTTTTTTTTTCTGATGACCGTCGAGGCGGAAGACTTTAGAGGCTAGGGCGAGTTAAAAAAAATAGATATTTTTTAACATAATAAAATAATTAAAATTATAAGATTTTTATTTAAAATTTATTGTTTGAGTTTTTATGATATTAAATTATTATAATTAATTTTATTATTTTTTTAACGGATAATAAAGTTATTGTAATAATAAAACTAATTTATTTAAATTTATTTATAATTTTTTTATTTAATAATTTTTTTTAAGTTTTGAATAATTTAATTTATATATTTTGGCTAATATATTTATTTATTTTTATATAAAATTAAAAATTATAATATATATTATTCGGACTATAATATAATTATATTGTTGTACGTAGTTTTGAATAAAATTTCAAGTCTTATTATTTTTAGATTTTTTTTATTTAGTAAGTCTTTGAATATAATTTATAAATTTTATTTTTTAATGTTTTTATTGAATTTATATAAATTATTTTAAAATTAATTAAATAATAATAAAATAAAAAAATTTAGATCAATTTATTACACTTAAAAAAGAATAAAATTAAAAATTAATATAAATTCTTTCTCAATCTAGTGTTTCAATTTTTACAGTATAGAATGTTGAAATAAATTTAAAATTAGAAAGAAATTAAAATAATATTATAGAAGAATAAAAGACGCATTTGAAAGAGTCAAAAAATGAACAAATGAAATAAAAGAACTAAAAAAGTAAAGTAAAAGAGTAAGATAATGATAAGACATAAAAAAATAATATTAATTTATGTCAATTTTTTGAGAAATATGAAAGAAATAAAAAATTAAAAAGTTATTATAGTAGAAATTTTTTATTGTTTAATTTCTTTTTTAAAAAATATTATTAATTTATTATTATAAAAAAGTTTTAAAAATATTATTTATTAAATATTATTTATAATATTAATGTAAATTTAAAATTATTAAAAAATATTTATAATAATGATGTAAATTTAAAGTTAGTTAAGATATTTTAAAATTTTAATTATTTTTTTAATATAATTTTAAAATTAAATATTTTTTTAATTTTATACGAATATTAAAATTTTTTTAAGGTGTCTGAGATTTTATGATTTAAAACAGTTATTTTACCATGCTTGGTCATTGAGATATGAGTGAGGGAATTATGATCTGTTTTAACTTTTGTATTAATTTAGAGCTGTTCTTAAGTACTGAATTTGAGTGTGCACAATTGTTGCTCTTGTAGGGGATCAAAGATATTTGGGTCTTTTGTGAGTTTTCTCAAGAGCAAGGATCCAAATTATGGAACAGAACAAGCATTGCTGGCTGAATTGAGTGCTTTGGAGGATCATCTTAAGGCCCATGTAGATCTGTGAATTTTATATGACACTCTTCTTTTTTGTTCATTTGTTATCTTTTTGTAGTGGTAACATTGTCAATGCTAACATGGTGGAGTCATGGTCAGGGTCCATATGTTGCTGGGGAGAAAGTCACCGCTGTTGACCTGAGTTTGGCACCAAAACTGTACCATCTAGTGGTAGCACTTGGCCACTTCAAGAAATGGAACATTCCAGAAACTTTGGCACATGTCCACAACTACACTAAGGTTTGGAGTTGTCTTTCAGACACACATGCTCAAAATATCTTCAACTACTTCATATGACTTATAGTCTCACTAAGGTGTCTGAAAAGAAAAAGACTAAAGCAAAGAAGTAAACACAATTGGAAAAGACCAGCCTTTTGTTTCAGTAAAAATGATTTACTTTAAACCAAAATGGTGACATTCAATTATTTTTTGTTGCAGCTGCTCTTCTCACGTGAGTCATTTAAGAAAACTGCAAAGGAGGAGTTTGTTATTTCTGGATGGGAACCAAAAGTGAATGCTTGAAGTTGGTCTAAATTATGAGTTATCTGAACATCACTTATGTGCTGTGACTGAAACTTGTTAAGAATAGGATGTTCAATTCATCATGTTTAAGAATGTAATGTTCACCTATTAAATAATAATAATAATAATAAATATGTAGTTTCTTGATGATGCTACAACCTTGGCTTAATTGCATGTTTTGTCACTAACCTTTTAGATTTTGAATTTCAAATTGATTGTTAAATTACTTGGTGTAATGATATGATTAATGAGATGACTTTGGGTTTAAAGGAGAACATGCATTGTATTTTAAATTACAAATTTTGCTCTAACTTTCCATTTTTTGAATATTTTTATTGAACTTTTAATTTTATAGAGTTTATCATTTATACATTTTAAAAAGTGGCTGTGTGATCAATAAATTAGGAAATACTTAACTTTGCATTTATTAGAAATGATGATGTAACAACTAATATGTACTTACTGTATTATAGGGAAATAGATTAAAATTTGGAAACTTTTATTTTTTTAATATATTTTTTCAGATAATATAAAAGATACCAGAATGAATGGTTATCCTATTACTGTATTGTATTTGGTCAAATTTAAATGATAATATTGTAATCATTCTTCCATTTTTAATAGCAATATTATTTATCATGCAAGATATTATCTAAAATGACTAAAAACTCATGTGGATAAGCTAATATAAGATAATGTTCAGCAATTAGTTTATGTTTAAATTAACGAAAAACACATGTTTAGATTATTCATAATGATGATAATTGAATTCAGATTAAATTTTTTAGTGACACCCAAATGAATTTCATTCATTTTATTTGTTTTGATTTTTCTTTTATAATCAAATAAAACGGACGTACTAAAAAAATTAATCTATGTGGTCCTGGACCTTTGAAATATATGATAAATGCATGTGACGAAAGTAAACATTAAAAAAAATAAAAAATAATACATAGAATAAAAAGTTTTGAAAAATGACAAAATACATGAGTTGATTTCATGAAAAATTTAACTGTTATGGACCATAACACTCCTTTATGTGTAAAAAAAAAAAAAAAATCAAATTATTAAGACACATTTTGTTAAACTTCGAAATCTTGTATAAAAACAATTTGCCATTCAAATTAAGTACACCTTAAAAAAAATACTACACCTATACTTATCCGATAAAATATATATAGAACTAATATATATTATTCACTATTATGTATATTATATATATATATATATATTAATTGAGTATATATAATAATAATAATAATAATAATAACAATAATAATAATAATAATCCAAATTTTAGCATTATAAGTTTAACCTTAGGCTACCACCATCCCCTTATTCAACACTCCAAGAAAACGGAATATAGGAAAAGGAAAATATAAACTTATTGTAGTAAAGGATCTCTTCAACATATATTAATATTCTAGGTTTCACCTTCTCAATTGTGTAATTTGTTATGAAAAATATAAGTTTAGACTCAAAGTTCTAAAAGTAATTTAAAGAAAATATAGAAAAATATTTCTAAATATACGAAATTATTATAAAATAAATTAAGATAATATATCATTCAAATAAAAATAAGTAGATCCCATTTTGTCACACCTGCTTTAAAACCCTTTTGCAAATTTTGTTTTAATGTTTTATAAAACTCACAAATTATAATTTTTATTTTCATTTCAATAATTTATAACTTAAAAAACTAGCTCAATTTAACATACTTTTAGATTTTTTTTTATTTTTAATACGAAAATTATATATAAGACAAAAATGAAAAAAAGAAAAAACTAAAATGTTAGATGCTAAGTACTTTTGAATTAGAAATGCTACTGCGGAATATGTGCTTTAATTATTGAATATTTAAAAAACATGAAAGCAGCAGATCTGTATAATAAAGGTACCAAGTGGAGCAGATAGTGACCATAGTTGGTTTCTGGTATCTTCTTCAATCCTCTGTGTCTGTCTTACGATTCATCATTCCTCGGAAATGGCTCTTGAGGTTGCTGTCAAGGCTGCTGTTGGTTCTCCAACTAATCTTGGAGACTGTATATTTCTTACTCTCTCTCTCTCTCTTCTTCTTCTTTCACTATATATGTCTCTGGGTTTTGATCACTTTGTTTATTATTGTTATTTTTTGGGTTTGATTTTGATTTTAGGTCCATTTTCCCAAAGGGTCCTCTTAACTCTAGAGGAGAAGAAGATTCCCTACAAACTCCACCTGATCGATCTCAGTAACAAGCCCGAATGGTAAAGTTTTGAACTTTAATGTGCCACTGTGCCTCTTCTTACTCATTGCAATATCAATTTTGGTTTTTTGTTATTGGTAGGTTTTTGGGTGTGAACCCTGAAGGAAAGGTGCCCGTGGTACTTTTTGATGGAAAATGGGTGCCTGATTCTGATGTAATTGTTGGGATACTCGAAGAAAAGTACCCAGAAACCTCTCTCACCACTCCTCCTGAATTTTCCACCGTGTATGACTGCTCCATCACCCTTTCCTTTTCTTTTTCAAACTTTTTACTCTCTTTGTTTTTGTCTGGGAATATTTTTATCTCTTTTTTGTTGACTTTAGAGTGTGTTTGGGAACTGATTTTGATGATTGAACCGGTCCAAGAATTTATTCCTGCTGTGAAAATGTTGTCACTGTTGTTGTGTTCACTTTGGAAAATTGGTTTTAAGAGTAATGGTTAGCCATGATCCTTTTCGAGTTTTTTTGGTGATGAGTGAGGGAATTATGATCTGTTATAATTTTTGTAGACTTGTTTTAATTTAGAGCTGTTCTTAAGTACTGATTTTGAGTGTGCACAATATGTTTGCTCTTGTAGGGGATCAAAGATATTTGGGTCTTTTGTGAGTTTTCTCAAGAGCAAGGATCCAAATGATGGAACAGAACAAGCATTGCTGGCTGAATTGAGTGCTTTGGATGAGCATCTTAAGGCCCATGTAGATCTGTGAACTTTATATATACACTCTTCTTTTTTGTTTATTTGTTATCTTTTTGTAGTGATTACTTTGTCAAAGCTAACATGGTTGAGGCATGGTCAGGGTCCTTATGTTGCTGGGGAGAAAGTCACCGCTGTTGACCTGAGTTTGGCACCAAAACTGTACCATCTAGTGGTAGCACTTGGCCACTTCAAGAAATGGAGCATTCCAGAAACTTTGGCACATGTCCACAACTACACTAAGGTTTGGAGTTGTTTTCTGCAATGCCTTTGCTCTTGTGGAACTATTAATTTAGCTGTGTCTTTTATATACATTGAACTGTGACTGATTGGTATTTGATGAGAATTTTATGTGGTCAAACTTATCATGCCAATATGCTCAAAATATCTTCAAGTACTTCATATGACTTTTAGTCTCACTAAAGTGTCTGAAAAGAAAAAGACTAAAGCAAAGAAGTAAACACATTTGGAAAAGACTAGTCTTTTGTTTAAGAAAAAAATTCACTTGTATGCTTATCGACATGTCTAATCATGACTGTGCATGGTAAATTTAGGCAGAAAGTGTTTTCATGGACATAAGTACTTTGCTACAGCAAGGGTGCACAAAAGAATCTGTATATCTCTTTGTGAATTGATTCTGCGTTGAGTAATCCCTACTTGTCTCATCTAATTATATTTTTGGAACATCAATTTGATACTTGAGATTAGTACATCAACTTAATTGAATATAATTTTACTTCTAAATAAAAGTTGCTTAAAAAAAAGTTCTGTGCTTTGAGTTTGAAAGGCTTAACCTAAAAGGTTTCTGAAGCCTCAGGAATTTACCTGATTTCCTTGGTCAGTCAGCCAGTTAAAGGCCTTTCTTACATGATAAAATGTTGTTAATTTGTGATCAACCTAAATCAATTAATTTCCTGAATTTTATGATTTTCATCATTTGAATGTGGTCTGACTAATTTTATAGAATTATGTTGTCCTCCCTTCTCTTGTAAACAAAGAAAATTGCTTTTACCGTATAGTTAGTTTTTTTTCAGTTGCCCTTTAACCATGTAATTGGAAATATCACCTCTCATGGAGCTCTTTCTAACCTTGCTTTTAGTATTGTTAGTTTACAGTTAGAGTACTGTCTTAGTGTTCAGGCATGTTCTCTCATTATTGCCTTGTATATAAGATTAATATACCTGTTGTTCTTAAATGATGATTTGCATAACAGTCATAATTTACTGGTTTGAAGTTGGCATTGTGTTAAACAGTAAATTAGATTGATTATTGAACAAGTAAAGGCATTAGTTCAGAATTCACTAGTCCAACCATGGTCAAACCAGTGATAGATAAATATGACAGAGACCAATATAAAATTTTAAATTAATGTAAAAAGATCATATTATATACGTATCTAAGTTGCAATTTTAACTGGTTTTGGACCAATTTTCTGGCCACTAGCCGGTTCTCTGTTCAGTTAGTGTTTTTCTGGTTTAATGGACTAGGAAAATGTGCATTCTAGGTCCATATACTACAACATAAATCTTTTTGCAAATGATAAGAAAAAAGGGATGTAATTGCTGGTTTGAATAGTATAGTTGTAGATGATTTAGGTGGTTAATATACAATTATTTTTTGTTGCAGCTGCTCTTTTCCCGTGAGTCATTTGAGAAAACCAAGCCTGCTAAGGAGGAGTTTGTTATTGCTGGATGGGCACCAAAAGTGAATGCTTGAAGTAGTTCTAAACCATGAGTTATATGAAACATCACTTGTGTACTGTGACTGAAACTTGTTAAGAATAGGATGTTCAACTCATAACGTTTAAGAATGTCATGTTCTCCTATTGAATAATAATAATATTATTATTATGTAGTTTGTTGGTGATGCTACAACCTTGGCTTAATTTCATGTTCTGGCACTAACCTTATAGATTTTGAATTCAAAATGATACACAGTTATTTTTTCATCAATTGATTGTTAAATTACTTGGTGTAATGATATGATCAATGAGATGACTTTCGGTTTATGGAAGATTATGCATTGTATTTTAAATTACATATTTTGCTCTAACTTTCCATTTATCGAATATTGTTATTGAGCTTTTAATTTTATAATTTTTATCATTTAAAATTGTATACATTTTAAAAAGTGGGTGATCAATAAAATAAAATACTTAACTTTGAATTTATTAGAAATGATGGCTTAACAACTAACATGTACTTATTGTATTATAGGGAACTAGATTAAAATTTTGAAACTTTTATTTTTTTTGAAGTTACATTTATGTTAAAAAATATATCTAGTTTGTATTTTTAATATTTTATTTGAGTTGATGTTGGGATAAGAGTAAAATAATTAATATATCCAGTATGTATATCATTTCAAGACTTTATTAGCATCAAGCCAAAAGTTTATTCCTTTTTTTTTATATATTATTTAATTTTCTCATTTATATTTCATATAATACTTAAATTTAAACTCACATTAATATCTATCATTGTCACATTAATACCTATCATTATTTACTCTTATAAGAAGGTAATTTCATATAACTTACAATATCCAATTTTATTGCACACTACAAACTAAGTCATAAATTAACTGTACCTAAAAATATTTTTGTCCAT
>Ga0209700_104273_pt1 | contig 26049 bp, 11 predicted proteins | sample SiratroredBW_FD_187528 | JGI IMG/M metagenome (GOLD analysis project Ga0209700, IMG submission 187528) | Root nodule microbial communities of legume samples collected from California, USA - Siratro red BW (SPAdes) (version 2) | ecosystem: Host-associated > Plants > Roots > Nodule | place: USA...
GTTTTTTTTTTGTTGACTAAACAAAAAAAAAACTTTTTAAATTATTTCAGATTACTCTATTAATATTATCTTTATCCTTAAACTTGATTTTCTTAAGTTGTTTCTTTCGTTCTATCGTTTCATCTTCAATTTTAAATTAAATTTGATTAACTTTTAAAGAAATCATTTATAGTTAAAACAATAACGTGTGTATTATTCAGTAAAAAAATATAAATATGATATATTATGCTGTAACCCATTTGAGATGGTAAGATATAATAACTTACATATTAGTTATAGAATTGATTTTTATCACAACACTCATAATCTAATAACATTTTTTTATAATAGGTTGAAAGGTTTACATATTTGAAGATTACTTAACATGTCTACTTACTTAATTCTATATTTATTTACTAAATACTCATTATAATGACTATATTCATATTAATTTAAAACTTAGATAATCTTATAATCTTCTATAAATAAATCTTGAGAGTCAAATAATCTTATATAGATAATTTTGAGAATTGAATAATTTTTTCAGATAGATTTTAAGAGTAAAATAATCTTTTAGAAGTAAATTTAAAGAGTTAGATAATCTTTCATAAGTAAATTTAGAGAATAAGATCATTTTATTTATATAGATTTAGAGAACCAGATAATCTCATATATAGGTAAATTTAGAGAGTCAAATAATCTTTAAGTATTAGATTTAGAGAGTCAAATAATCTTATGTAGATAGATTTAGAGAATGTAAGTAGGCTTAGAAAATAAAACAATCTTATATAAGTAGATTTAGAGAGTCAAATAATATTGTTTAAGTAGATCTCAAAAATGAGATAACCTTTTTATAGATAAACCTCACTTAATCCTATTATTAAAAAATAAAAAAACTTTTGACGTGGACCTCGTAACTTCAATTGGTGAAATTGAAAGGTTAGTTGTGAGAAGAATGAGATTGATTAATAAAAAAGGTGATGAAAAAAGTTGATGGTTGTAGTAATTTTATTTGAAATCAGGTGGAAAGATTAATGTATGATTTTAGAAAAAAGTGACTTTCCTTTAATAATTGAGAGGGGCAACATTGTAATTTGGAAGGGGAGAACATTGGCGTGGGAATGGCGTCTTAAAGTGTTTACGTGCTTCAAAACCCAAACATTGAAACAAAAACTCTCACTTCAATTGAATCTAAGAGTTACGTACATAGCCAATGGCCAGAAAGCGCAACATCGCCACCCAAAATCAACTCAACCCTCTCTCCGACGCGGAGGCGGCCGCCACCAAGAAGCTGCGGAGGCTCCCCCACGTCTTCACCAGAATCCTCCAACTCCCCATCCCCGCCGATGCTGAGGTGTCCCTCCATGAAGCCCCTAACTGCTTCCGATTCGTCGCGGAGACACCAGAACTCGCACACGTGGAGGCCCACATCGTCCAAATCCATCCCGGAATGACCAAGGTCGTCGTCAGGGAAACTCTCTCCTTGCGCTTTCCCTTCGAGGACCTCCACCTCGATGTCTGGAGGATCCGCCTGCCGGACTCCACGCGGCCGGAACTCGCCACCGCCGTCGTGGTCGGCGGTGAACTTGTCGTGACGGTGCCTAAGAGCGTCCATGACCTGAGAGGCATGGGAGTTGCTTCTACAGCCGTGCTTGTACAGTGATTTGTTTGTTCAATTTTAGTTTGTCATGAGTTACCTTATTTTAAGGTTGTTCTTGAACTGGAGATAGCGTATAGTGTTTCTTGGCCGCTGTTTTTCTCCTATCAAATAAACCTTTTTTGCATAGTAGTAGCAATTGATTAACCTTGTTCTGTAGTTTTAATGTTACTGTCATTGACAAGTTCAGGTTTAAGCAGATATTTATTGAATTATAGTTTTATGCTATATTCTTTCCTCATCATAATAATCATGCTGTTGTACGAGAGAAAAGACTCGATTTATACTGGGCAATGGGTCCATGAGAAGAATTTGTGTCTTGACATTCATATAAACATCTCCCAGACCCTTCAAGAACGACATTACATGTTCAGATTCTCTATAACTTGTGATTATCTTGATCACGTCGCAGCTACATTTTGTCTCACAGGTGCAAGACGGTATGGGTATGAAAAAATCCAGTTCTTCCCATAAAACTTTGAGATCAGTGAAATACTCTGAAACATTTCGTTCTCCTTGCTTAATTGAGTTAACTTCTTGCAATATATCAGAAATCCGAAAATGATTCCCTTTCGAAAACCTTTCTCTCAAGTCATTCCAAAGTTCTTCAGCACTGTCAATGTAGATTGTACTGTGTGCGATTTGAGCGTTTAACGTCCGAGTAATCCAAGAAATCACCATCATGTTACATCTCTCCCATGCATCATGAAGTGGGTCGGTCTTGGAGGGTTCTTGAATCCCGCCATTGATGAATTTTATCTTATTCTTGGAAAGCAATGACGTTTCATACCGCGGCTCCACGTGTGGTAATTAGAACCATCAAGTGCGGGTGTGACGAGAATCATTCCTGGATTTTCTCCAGGGTGTAGATAGTACGGGTTGGCTGGATTTTGTAATGGGTCCATGGAGAATCAAGAAAATAAAGAAAAACAGGGTAGAACAGAGTAAAAAAAATGAGGAAATTAACAATGATAAGGATGAGTAAAGAGAAGAGACAGAACGGGATCGACCCGCTCTGATACCATATTGATTTATTGGCGCTGCGGAATACGTAAAAGTAAAATTGGAGATGAATTTTACTACATAATCTCATACATGTAAGCCTGATGAAGACGATGATGAATATTAAAATTCGTTTCTCTATTATTACTGTTGCCTGGATACATATATATAATGTAATAAATGGGCCTAATAATAATAATAAAGCCCAATAACGTAACAGTACATCAGGTTAAAATCTAATACATCAAATTTCTTATTTTATATACTCTTCTTTTGGTCAGTTACTTTCTTTGGATGCATATTAACACACATATGGTAGTGAATTTTATTATTCTAATTAACAAATACAACTTAAATTTATATTATATGATATTTTTTTTTATAAAGATAGTGTATTTCTTGTTCTTAGCTAACTTTCGTCATCTCATCTTAATATTACAAGTTAAATGAATTGAAAATAGATTGCTGCAATTATTGTGTTTTGTATGGATAACATGAGAAACAAAATTTGGAGAAACTTTCTTGGTTTCTATTTTTTTTTTTTGTGTGTTTTATTACATAACAGTAACATAAATTTAATAATTAAAATTTTCATGGTTGCTTACGGAGATTTAAAGAATGAAAAGTACACAAGTACAAGCTATATTAAGTGAGTTGACTATTTGGAGAGTCATCAAGTAATATTGATGCTTCAACAGTACATCATATATATTGAGCACGCATATATATTTTTTTTTGTTACACAATGCATGGGTAATCTTGGTTGAAATTATTTTGAGTTAATTGATTAAAATTGCAAAAAATAATGGTAAAGTTATAATTTTTTTTCTTTATGTCAATGGCCAAACAAGAAAAAACTAGTTGGTAGTATGGTCCCCATGTAGTTAGATCTCTCTCCCTCTATCAGAGATAGGTGTCTCAGTTCTTTCGTATGAGTGGTTATTTCCTCTGTAGTGTCTTTCACATGCAACTTAGTTTTATTTTATTTCTTTGTCTAATTTAATTAATTAATGCTGGTGCCATTCCTCTTTTTCTTATCTTATTTCTCTTTCACTTTTTTTTTTCTTCTTTTGATCTATACTTTTCTAATATTTATTGAATTATAAACTATATCACCCTCGGGTAATGATGAGAAAGAAAAATCACCTTTGCTTTGATGAGTTGGAAGAAATTGCATCAAGATCTATTCAAACTCCAATCCACCACATGGTTAGTTATTTATTTTATATATATATATATATATATATATATTCATACATGTAATATGTTATTGCTTTTTTATTAACATTTTCATAATGTTGCTTTTTTTTATTAAGAAAACATTACTTAAAGAATTTAAAACATTTATAAAATGTCATCTTTTTATCATATAAATGTTATCGAAATCATCTAGTGATATTTGTATAATGTTACTTTTTTACTCTTTTTATTGAAAAGATATTATTAGAAGAATTTAGTAACGTTTTTAAAATATTATTTTTATTAAATAAATACTGACATTTTTGTAAATGTTAATATTAATAAGTGAAAATATTACTAAAATTTTTTAATAACATAGAGTAATCTAATATTTAATCAACTATTACTAAATTATATTAGTAACCTTTTGTTTGATTTAGTAATTTTTTTATGTTATTAATTATTATATATGTAATAGTGATTATTGGTAAGGTAATAGATAAACAATATATTTAACTTTGATACAATATATTTAACTTTGATAGGTTAACAATGTTATAAAAGTAATAACAATAATATTAAAATTTGAATATTTAAACATATCAATTTGTTTTAAAACCATGGTCAAAATGCTTCAACAGATCGCATTAATAGCTAGGGTTTCGATTTGATGACCCTATATAGGTATTTGTCTTTAATGGATGTGTCATGGCTCTTTGTGGGCGTGATTGTTCTTGTTTGTGAGTTTATAAGTGTGTTGTCAAACCCTTTGTAAATGAAGTGTGTGGCAAGACTTGAGACAAATTCCACGTGATAGTAACAGCAAATACAGCTAAAGCAATGAAAATTTGAGAAAATTCAAACTGGCACAACCTGCAGATTATTTATTCAATTTAATCTACATTCTAAAGCCGAAAGTGGTTCTTTTTAATACAATTAGGCGTCTTCCCAAAACCATGGGCTATCTTTTTCATGTTTTCAAATTTCTTCAGCTCCCGACGTATCTCTTTCTTTGTTTCTCTTACAGCATGAGATGATGCAGCAGCTGAGCTTTGACCATTTTCTTCATATTGCAGTCGCTGATACAGCTGTTGAAGATAGGTCTTTTGTGTTTGAAGTGTATTTTGAACCACCTCGTACTCATGTTCCTGAGATTTTCTTAGCTCCCGAAGAACTTGATCTACTTCATCGTCAGGTATTGAAGGAGGGGGTGGAAAATCATAAGATTCCAACCTGAGAATGGCCTTATCTTCAGAATGGCCATCGAGATCCATCACATTGCCATTATCTTAAAAAATAAACACAAAACATTCAGTATGTGAAGAAGAATGCCTAAGATTTGTCACAAGTCAAAGATAAAGATGATAAAAATGCAGAAACCTTCACCTCTATAATGCAGCAGCTCCTTTGCAGCCGGATTCTCCGAACCATGCAAGAGAGAAGAGCCACATGCTTCTCGAATAGGTTGGGCAGCAATAGGGACGGGAAGGCCTGCGATGCAGAACAGAACAGCATAAGTACTTATATCAATTTAATAAGCAAAACGGACATAACAGTGTGTCGCTGATTTCTTAGGAGCAGCGTAAAACATGAAAAAGGAAATTGATAGAGAAAAATAAGTGACAGAAGAAAAGATACCAAAATCTAACAAAGCCGGAATCCTCCAGGAGAAAGTTTTTAAAAAGGATTCAAAATCGGTTTCCGGAAAATATGTATGGATGTATTTTCTGAGAGCGGCCTTGGTCGCAAAGATGTGTGACGACTTTTTTGAGGCTGAGGCTTGTATCTCCTTCTCTTCCTTTTCTTTCTTCAGTCGCTCCGGCAGATAGAGGTACCGGTCCTGAAAGTGTGTACCCTTAGGCACAACTCTCCGACCGGTTTTCCATCTCCAAATATCACCGTCTTGCGGCCAGTTTTCTGGTGCGTATGGTAATCCCACACCAGACACTTCCGCTGCCACTCCCTCTGAACTATCCTTGTTCATCTCCATAGCTGCTCACTGGGTTTATTGTGCTTCGGTAGAACTATGACTGATAGCACTTGGATTTATACAGAGGTTGAATAGAAGCATGCAGGAAAAGTAGATCTAACAGAATAGGTATTGTTAATGTCAATACAGACTTGGCAGAATTATGCAGATGCGTCTGAAATGGGAAGATTGGAGATTGGTTCAGTTGTTTGGTTGGTTTCCCACTGCTGTCCGTTTCCCACTGTTGTCCATTATGAGACAGACACCATTGGAGGGAAATGAAGCCACATGATCAGACCACCCTTCACGAGATTGTAAATATTGTATGATCATCAAGTGCTCATCCATTAATAAATCTGACTTATCTTACCAAAATTCCAACTTAAGTATCAAACTCAATCTAATCCAGAGCATTGTACTCTTCAAAGCTAAGCACCTTTTCGAAGACTGAAAACTTCAAAACCTAAATATTGTCAGTGTAGACCGAGAACCGAGGAAGACAAAGATCCCCATGTAACTATAATTTTAATTAACATGACAGTAAATTCTTAAACAACATATTATGACTGTATAAAATTTGAATTGATTTTCAAGTCTAGCCTACTTAAAATGAAATTTAATTGATTAGTACTATCACTTTCAAAATATATCTGTATTTTAGTTTTGTTTTTTTTTTTTTAAATGAACTAATATATTAAACTTAATAAATCCTAACTTTAATCAAAGTCATTCAATGGTTTCATAATACCATATGGTTTTATTTATTTGATTTTTTTGTTCCTAATTGATTTTATTATTGTTTTTGCTTCTAATGAATCTCAGATCCAAATAAATTACATAATTTTATACAAGTTATTTTACATTTAACTAAAGCATTATACATTTTTCTGCTTTATTATCACCATTGTTATCATATATATGGTCTTTTGATTCAATATTAACAATTAAGCAATAACTTAACAAAATATATAGAATTTTTGAGTGGTATACAGAAAATTATTGAAACTCTATGTAACAATAAACTTTTGAAATAACTTTTTTTTTCTATTTTTTTTAACACAATCATATTCTAATGAATTGAAAATAAGTGAGAAATATGAACGTAAATTACAAATATGATATATGTAATCACTATTTGTGTTCCCAAATGGACATTATGACCATGGTATTAGAAATATATATGTTATTTTTGGGTTTTTAAAATTGAAAGGAAAATTTTATCCAGATAAACATATAGTATATATGTATATGTTATTTTTGGGTTTTTAAAATTGAAAGAAAATTTTTATCCAATAAACATATAATATATTTATATTGGAGTTTTATAGGTTTTTTTAATAGTGTTAGATAATATTCTTTTTTTATTTTTTATAAACAATATAAAAACAAAATGTAAGACGTATTTGTTATATATACTATTTTGAATCAATCATAAATAACAAAGATTGAAACAAAGATTGAACTGATGTCAGAAAGTTAGATAGTTGTTAAGATGAATTCATTCTCTGTAATACATGAATAGTTGTCGTCTTGCATGTTTGTTTAGGGACGAGTAACTTTCGTGCTGCATTGCAGAAACATTTGTGAAATATACAATACACGTGTTCTTCATCTGCATTACTTCTCCTTCCACTATTGGCGCACAATGAGCTTCCTATCTCCACAAACATCAACATAATTTAGTTGTTCTTCTTAAAAAAAACAAAAAAAATCAGTTTTCGTGTTGCATTTGCAGAAACATTTATAAAATATTGCATACACACGTATTCTTCATCTTGTTCAGCATTATCCCTAATTACAATCTTGAAGCATAATGTTAGTTAGTTGTGATTCTTTCATGAAAAAAAAAATAGTTATACTTTACTTTGATGTTATAGTAAATTATTAATTAAGAATATGTAATGATGATGTGCCACTTAACCAACTAATTAACAAAAACAAAAAACATAATTATATAACAAAAAATTTGAATTGATTTTCAAGTCTAGCCTACTTAAAATGAAATTTAATTGATTAGTATTATCACTTCTTCAAAATATATCTGTATTTTAGTTATATTTTTTAAAATGAACTAATATATATGGTCTTTAATTCAATATTGACAATTAAGCAATGCCTTAAAAAAATATATGGAGTTTTTGAGTGGTATACAGAAAATTATTGAAACTCTATATGTAACAATACATTTTTTAAATAACTTTTTCTTCTCATTTTTTAGTAACACAATCATATTCGAATGAATTGAAAATAAGTGGAAAATATGAGTGTAAATTACAAATATGATATATGTAATAACTATTTGTGTTCCCAAATGGACATTATGACCATGGTATTAGAAATATATATGTTATTTTTGGGTTTTTAAAATTGAAAGGAAAATTTTATCCAATAAACATATAGTATATATGTATATGTTATTTTTGGGTTTTTAAAATTGAAAGAAAAATTTTATCCAATAAACATATAATATACTTATATTGGAGTTTTATAGGTTTCTTTAATAGTGTTAGATAATATTCTTTTCTATTTTTTATAAATAATATAAAAACAAAATGTAAGATGTATTTGTTATATATACTATTTTGAATCAATCATATTTTAAATAATAAAGATTGAACTGATGTCAGAAAGTCAGATAGTTGTTAAGAAAGATTCAATGTCTGTAATACACGAATAGTTGTCGTCTTGCATGTTTGTTTAGAGGGACGAGTAGCTATCATGCTGCATGTTGTTCAAAAGACGAATAACTTTCGTGCTGCATTGCAGAAACATTTGTGAAAATATACAATACACGTGTTCTTCATCTTTTTCAGCATTACTTCTCCTTCCACTATTGCCGCACAATCAGCTTCCTATCTCCACAAACATCAACATAATTTAGTTGTCCTTCTTAAAAGAACAAAAAAATCAGTTTTCGTGCTGCATGTGTGCAGAAACATTTATAAAATATGTCATACACACGTGTTCTTCATCTTGTTTAGCATTATCTCTAATTACACTCTTCGAGCATAATGTTAGTTGTGATTCTTTCATGAAAAAAAAAATAGTTATACTTTACTTTGACGGTATAGTAAATTATTAATTAAGAATATGTAATGATGATGTGCCATACTTAACCAACTAATTAACAAAATCAACGAAGTAATTAACAAAAACATACTTATATTATATTATATATAATTATCTAAAGGTAAAACAATAAATTCATTATTAAGCATATGTAATTAAAAAAGGGATATAAATACGTTTATAAAAAAAATGATGTGTTTATTATTATTATTTTTATTCTAATAAGTGAATAACTTCTAGATTTTAATTTATATTCCAATTGATAAAATCATTTTTTATAAAAACATTGACGTTATAATTTAGTCATAGATAGGCTTACATTAGTATATATTTCGAAAGACAGATCTAAGTATATATAGCCCGCTTCAACAATCTTTGCATGAGAACTTCTCATGTGAACTACATTTCTAAGTTTGATTTATTAGTATTATTTTAATCTTAATAATTGAATAACTTCTATATTTTAATTTTATTCCAATTAATAAATCACTTTTTAATACAAATTTTAAATTATTTTTCTTAATTATCAATATTATTTATTACAATATTTATTCATAAATTTTATTGATTCAAAAAATAAATTAAATTTATAACCCAATACAATTATATCATAATAATTTGGTATTATTATCATTTTAAGTCCAATCACAATTTTTTAGTTATTTTCATCTGTGTAGTAATTCTTCTTAGCGTTTTGTTAAGGAAATTTGAACTTAGTCATATATAGATGAAAATTTAAATTCATAATTGGTTTGTTTTAATAATATTGAACATTTAATGATTATTAATATTGTAATAATTATTACATATATAAAGAGCAAAATAAACTTTAAATGAAGAGAAATTATTTAGTTCTCACATATTCATCTTTGATACAATTATCATGTTTCATTACTGTTACCAAAATAATGAATAGTTTCCACTGTTTTTTTTTTTTCTTTCAATCTATATTTTTTATATTAAATTAGAAACTATATCACCATCACATACATCCATGTTTTCTAAAGTTTATTGTTATTTAAGTATTGTAATTTGTAACAAATGTAGAACTGGTACCACTTCAATTTAGACAGTACTTCAGTAGAAGCTTGGAATTGTTATAAGGCAGCAAAAGTAGATCTAACAGAATACAGATAGTAGAAAACACTTGGCAGACATGCATGCGTCTGAAATGAGAAGATAGGGGATTGGTGAATTCGTTTGCTTGGTGAAAATGTGCGGTGCAGAATTGTCCGTTTCAAAATTGATCATGTGACATTGTCTCCTTCTGACTTTGTCTCCTTCTAGAAAGAACAGTACACAAGGAGAAGCAAAGGGGACATTAAAAGCCTCACTGATCAACTCCATTCTAGGGCAAGAAAGGAAGAAAGGTTGTTATTGTAGCACTCCATCATTTCATTATCGATGCAGCAGCAGAAGCCAAAGCCACATGATCTGACGAGGCATCATCAGATTGTCCTCTAAAGTATTAAAATAATTGATTAATATTTACTATAATGTCAAAGTGTGATTTTTGAGTTTTTGAAATTGAAAGGAAACTTTATCCAATGATCATATAACATATTTATATTGGAGTTTTATAGGTTTATCTTATAGTGTTAGATAATATGTTTTTTTATTAACTAAATAAAATAAAAACAAAATGTAATACCGTATTAGGTATTATAGGTTAGATAATAAGTTTTTTTTATTAATTATAAATAAACTAAAGACAAAAAGACCATATAATATATATGTATATATATATATATTATCTTGAACCATACTAAATTTTAGATAACAAAGATTTAACTTATGTTTGAAAGAATTCTTTGTCAGTAATAGAATGTTTGTTCCGACAAATAGATTTCGTGTTGCATGTTTGTCAGGAGAGACGAATATCGTGTTGCATGTTTGTTAAGAGAGACGAATAATTGTCGTGTGCTGCATGTGAAAAACTTTTGTAAAATATACCATACACGTGTTCTTTGTTTTCTTCACATTACTCTACTTCCATTCATGGAGCACAGTCAGCTACCAACCTCAACAAACATAAACATAATTTAGATTCTTTCATGAAAAAAAAAAAAACATTTATACTTCACTTTCACACTTTGACATTATAGTAAATATTAATTAATTATATGTAATAATGATTTTGCATACTTAACCAACTCATTAACAAAAATGTACTTATACAATATATATATAATTATCTAAAAGGAAAACAATAAATTAATTATTAACTATATGTAATTAAAAAAAGACTTTAACTAGATTTACCAAAGTGATGTTTTTATTATTATTATTATTTTAATTCTAATAAGTGAATAACTTATAAATTTCAATTTATAGTCCAATTGATAAATCATTTTTTATAAAAATTTCAAATTATTTTACTAACTATCAATATTATTTATTACACTATTTATTCATAATTTTATTGATTAAAAAAATAATTAAATTTATAACCCAATAGAACCATATCATAATAATTCAGTATTATTATCATTTTAAGTCCAATCACAATTTTTTAGTTTTTTCCATCTGTGTAATAATTCTTCTTCTTGGCATTTTATTAAGGAAATTTGAACGTAGTCATATATGGATAAAAATTTAAATTCATAATTGGATTGTTTTAATAATATTGAATATTTAATGATTATTAATATTGTAATAATTATTACAATATATAAAGAGCAAAGTAAACTTTAAATGAAGAGAAATTATTTAGTTCTCACATATTCCATCTTTGATAGAATTATCATGTTTCATTACTGTTACCAAAATAATGAATAGTTTAAATATAAATAAATACCTTTATTTATATTTATCTTTTATTATTTGATACGAGAAATGATTTTTCATATAAGAAAATTATACAAAATCAAATCTTAAATCTTATTGTAATTCGTAACGATATTAAACTTTTTAAATGATTTTAATATAATATACATACATCATAATATATCAAACAACAGCACCTCCCAATTTATAATAACATCATAATATATATTTTTCCTTTGTTTGGCCAATAATTATAAAGTGTCACTGAAATCTTTAATGAGTTAAAAAAATTACATCAAGACAGTAACAACAAATAACCTTTGATGATGCTAAAACAATGAAAATTTGACAACTGACAAAATTCAAACTGATACAAGAAGATGATTTTTCAATTTAATTTACTAAAGCCGAAGTAGTTCTTTGTAATATCATAAGGGGTCTTGCCGAAACCGTTCGCTATATTCTTCATCTTTTCAAATTTTTGCAGCTCCCGCCGTATCTGTTTCTTTCTTTCTCTTACAGCATCAGATGCAGCAGGTGAGTTTTGATCAGCCAATACATTTTTCTCATATTCTAATTGCTGATGCAGCTTTTGAAGAAAGATTTTTTGTTCTTGGAGTATTTCTTCGGCTACCCTATACTCAACCTCCTGAGAGTTTTTAAACTTTCTGAGAACTTGATCTACCTCAGCCTCAAGTTTTAAAGGAGGAGGTAAAAAATCAGAAGATTCCAACCCCGTCTTCACTTCAGCATGGCCATCGTTGATGGTGACACCCATCACACCGTTGTCATTATCTTATAAAACAAACACAAAACATTCAGTATGTCATGAAGAAACCTTAGAGTTATGCACCTTCACAATGCATGCAACCAAATGATAATAGTGTAAAACTGGACGCGTACAGATAATAGGAGGGGATATTTACCCGAAGAATGAAGACTCTGATCCTCCTTCCACATATCTTCACGATTACTTCTAAATTTGCCCTGATGCAAACACTCAAATTGGTCATGAGCCTTCACGATACTCAAGAGAGAACATGCAAGATTCTTTTTATTTCTATCAACAAAATATATGATTTAAAATTACCTTGGAGAGGATCAATTCAACTCGAAGCAGCAGCTCCTTTGCAGCCGGTTTCTCCGAACGACGCAAGAGAGAAGAGCCAAGACTCAAAATCTTCACAACTTCATCATTCAAATCCGTAGCTTTACTTTGGAGAATATTATCAAGAAGCGAAATGATGTCGGTCCTCCCGTCACAGCGTCGACAGTGGTATTCTTCTTCAATTTTGCCGGCCAATAAACATTGGAGAGCACATTCAGTATGAGAAACGTGGCCACAGATTCCGTTTCCGACATTCTCTTGGCACTCGACATAAGTAGAGCCACCATAATCTGTTGAAACAGTTTTTCCACAAAGTATACAACAACAACCACGGCAAAAGAAAGGCTCGGAACAGCAGACATCACATGGCATGACATGTGAATGATAATCCTCTTCTTTCATCACACGGCACCCTTCATTATTGGCTTTACATAAGCCCCCGTAGTTGTCACCTGCTTCAGGTGTTATCTGTCTTATAGATAAGGCATCAATGGGGACTGGATTGCCTGTGATGCAGAACAGAACAGCACAAGTGCTTACATCAATGGTATCCTCGTATGAAATGAAAAAGAAAAGAAATATTGAAAAACATTGGATATGGTTTAGGAATAAGTGAAGAAGAAAAGATACCGTAATCCAATAAGGCAGGAATCCTCCAGGAAAAAGAATCGAAAAAGAATTTCAGATCGGTGCCCGGAAAGTATGTATTGATGTATTTTGTAACAGCGGGCTTGCTCGGAAATATGTGTTGCTTGCGGGAAGTTTTTGAACCTGAGCCTGACTCCGGTATCTCTTTTTCTTCTTTCAGCAACCGGTATAGTCGATCTGGTAAGTAGAGATACCGGTCCTGAAAGTGGCCACCTTTCGGGACAACTCTCCGTCCAGTTTTCCATGCCCAGATATCACCCTCTTCCGGCCAGTTTTCCGGTGCGTATGGTAATCCCTCACCATACACTTCCGCTGCCACTCCCTGTGAAGCATCGATCTTCATCTCCATAGCTGCTCACTGTGTTTATTGTGCTTCGGTACAACTATAGCTGATACCACTTGGATTTGTAAGTGCTTCAGTAGAACCACAATGCAACCTTGGAATTGTTATAACGCAGCAAAAGTAGATCTAACAGAAGGTGCTGTTAATGTCAAGACAGATAGTAGAAAACACTTGGCAGACATGCATGCGTCTGAAATGAGAAGATAAGAGATTGGTGAAGATCTGCGGTGCTGTGTTGTCCGTTTCAAAATTGATCATGTGACTTTGTCCCCTCCTTCTAGAAAGAACAGTACACAAGGAGAAGCGAAGGGGTCATGAAAGCCTCAGTTATGATGCAACTAATACAACTTCATTATCAGACACCAAAGTAGAGAAGTCTAGGGCAAGAAAGGTTCCATCATTTCATCATCCATGCAGCAGCAGAAGCCACATGATCTGACGAGGCATCACGAGATTGTATTATATCATCATCAAGTGGTCATCCATTAATTCCAACCTAAGTATCAAACCCAATCTATTCCAGAGCACTGCACTTTTCAAAGCTAAAAACTTTTTTTGAATACTGAAAACTTCAAAACCTAAATATTGTCACAGTGTAGACCGAGAACCGAGGAAGAGAAAGGTCCCCATGTAACTATAGTTTTAATTAGGGAGATGATAGTTTGACACCGAGAATAGTAACTTACTCTCTTATTTGACACTAAAAAATAATATTATTTTATTAAAATATAATATTTTATTATAAAAATTAGGAGTGAAACGGTGTTATCTTGATACAGGGTGTCAAAGTAAAATAATTCTTTTAATTAACACCACAGTAAATTCTTAAACAACGTATTATCACTGTATAAAATTTGAATTGATTTTCAAGTCTAGCCTACTTAAAATGAAATTTAATTGATTAGTATTATCACTTTCAAAATATATCTGTATTTTAGTTATATTTTTTAAAATGAACTAATATATTGAACTTAATAAATCCTAACTTCAATAAAATTCATTCAATGGTTTCATAATACCATATGGTTTTATTTATTCTTATTGAGTTAAAGTTGTTATATCACTCCTTTAATTATGTAAATATTATTCATTAATTTATTTATTTGAATTTTTTGTTCTTAATTGATTTTATTATTGTTTTTTGCTTCTAGTGAATCTCAGATCCAAATAAATTACATATTTTTACAAGTTATTTTACATTTAACTAAAGCAATATACTTTTTTCTGCTTTATTATCACCATTGTTATGATATATATGGTCTTTTAATTCAATATTCACAATTAAGCAACAACTTAAAAAAAAGTATAGAGTTTTTGAGTGGTATACAATAAATTATTGAAAATCTATGTAACAATAAACTTTTGAAATAACTTTTTCTTCTATTTTTTTAGTAACACAATCATATTTGAATGACTTGAAAATAAGTGGGAATTATGAATGTAAATTACAAATATGATATATGTAAATTCACAAATGGACATTATGACTACGGTATTAGAAATATATATATTATTTTTGGGTCTTTGAAATTGAAAGGGAAAGCTTTATCTCATGATCATATAACATATTTGTATTGGAGTTTTATAGGTTTATCTTATAGCGTTAGATAATATTTTTTTATTAATTATAAATAATAAAAACAAAAGGGGTTAGATAATATATAATTTTTATTTGTTATAAATAATATAAAGACAAAACTTAAGACGTATTTGTTATATATACTATTTTGAATCACATTATATTTTGAATAACAATTGAAGTCAAAAAGTTAGAATTAAGAATTCATTGTCTGTAATAGAATGTTTGTTCAGAAATACAGAGTAATTGTCGTGTTACATTGTTTAGAAGAATTCATTGTCTGTAATAGAATGTTTGTTCAGAAACACGAGTAGTAGTTGTCGTGTTGCATTGTTTAGAGGGACGAATAACTTTCGTGCTGCATGTGCAGAAACATTTGTGAAATATTCAATACACGTGTTCTTCATCTTTTTCAGCATTATTCCTACTTCCACTGATAGCACACAATCAGCTTCCTACCTCCACAAACATCAACATAATTTAGTTGTCATTCTTTCATTAAAAAAATAAATAAAATCAGTTATAGGTAACTTTGTCCACTTTATAGTAAATTATTAATACTTATATGTAATGATGATGATGCATACTTAACCAACTAATTAACAAAAAATGTATTTATATTATATATATAATAAATTCATTATTAACTATATGTAATTTAAAAATGTTATAACTAGATTTACCAAAAGTTATGTGTTTATTACTATTATTATTTTAATTCTAATAAGTGAATAACTTCTAGAGTTTAATTTATATTCCAATTGATAAAATCATTTTTTATAAAAACATTGACGCTATAATTTAGTCATAGATAGGCTTATGCATTAGTATATATTTGAAAAGAGAGATCCAAGTATATATAGCACGCTTCAACAATCTTTGCATGAGAACTTCTCATGTGAACTACATTTCTAAGTTTGATTTATTAGCATTATTTTAATCTTAATAATTGAATAACTTCTAGATTTTAATTTATATTCTAATTAATAAATTATTTTTTATAAAAATTATAAATTATTTTTCTTAATTATCAATATTATTTATTACAATATTTATTCATAAATTTTTTTGATTCAAAAAATAAATTAAAGATGGACCTTTTTAAAAATTGAAACTTAGTTTTGTTTTTATAAATTCAGACATGTGTTTTTACGTCTTTTATGTCTCATTCATTATTTTTCATTTCATATAAACTAAACAAAAACTTTTGGCATAAGAATTATGCTAACAAATGATAACTTCTGGTTTATAATTAGTCGGCAAATTCTTATTTTGATTTGGTACAAATACATGACAAATGTGTAGTGAAAAAAAAAATCATAATTATATATAACAACGTTTCTTTTATTATTCTAATAATGTTTTTCTTTATTATTATTATTATTATTATCTAATTACACTGACAATAATATGGTTACTTAAATTTAAAGAAATAATTAAGAAATATGATTTTTTTTATATAATTATATATAATAATGTTAAATCTGACACTTTTTATGATAAATATTATATACAATATCATATTTAGGGAAATTTCCTAAACATGGTGTAATTTTTTTTTTTATTTTCAGATACGGGTAAATCGTGTATAAGAGACATGATATCATTGTAAAGAGATCGTGACCTTATTCCACAACTTAATATAAAATTAAATGAAATCCTAAAAAGAGAACACCATATTAATTTACCAGATAAAATTGTGCATCTAATATTTCTGAGTTAATTAATATAGTGAGAATAGTATACCTATTGAAATTGTAAGAAGATGACACTATCTTAATTTACTAGATGAAATTGTGCATCTAATATTTTAATTAATGAGTTAATTAATATTCTCCACCCATTCCTCTTCTGTTTTGTTTGACACTGTGTGATAATGCTAATGTTTAACTAAAATAAGAAAAGTTACATGCTATGAATTTAGTTATTAATATATGAAATAGATTTAGTTAGTAATAAATATAATTTAAAAACTAACAATAAATTTATTTAAAAAATTATATAATATTTTCAAATTTTTCATTCTAAATTTATTGCTAAATCTTAATTTTATTTTAAATTATTTTTATATTAGTAACTAAATTCAAATATTAAACTTAAACTTAATTTTGCTAAATATATTTTATTACTAAATGTTAATTTAATTTAATTTTTCTTTTCAAAATCAAACTTATTTTTAATTTAGTTCAATATATAAATCTCATATTACTATCAACTTTTATTTTAATTAAAACAATAATTCCTTCAACCATTATTGTTTAATTTCAATCATTTTTATTAATAAATAAAACTACTTTTGTAACTATGGATTTATTTTAGTTACACATTAATAATATATCACACGTACCAAATAAAACAGAGGAGGAATGGGTAGAGAATATTAACCCTATTAAAATCGTACAGTATTCTCACTATATTAATTAACTCATTAATTGAAATATTAGATACACAATTTCATCTAGTAAATTAAGATAGTGTTATCTTCTTACGATTTCATCTAATCTTATATTAAATCCTAGAATAAGGTCAGGATTCATTTACAATTATATAGTATCTCCTATGCAGGATTTATCCATATCAGGAAATAAATAAAAAAAAATATACCATTTCAGAAATTTAAAAAAAAAATATTACATCAATTTGAAAAATTTGTCTCATATTTACTTAATTATTCTGATAGTAACACAATTATTTAATTACTCTGACAATAATATTTTCTTTTTCTGATTGTAGTTACCTAGTTATCCTAATAATAACGCAGTTATCTAATTATTACCCAGTTACCTGATTATCCAGAGTGTATGAAAAATTAATTAATCACATCAAAACTACAGTATTTGATATTTATAAAAAAAACAAGAAGCTGAGGGAGGAAGCTCTCTGCACAATTCAGCAAAGCTCAAACCTACGTATCAAAGTATCTTTTATAGGTATTTCAACCCAATTCAGACACGAGTGCGCTATATTATAAAGACGAACCTTCTTGAAAATTGAAAACTTCAGGAACTATAAATTGTGATAAAGTAGGCCGAAGACCGAGTAGGAGAAAGATCCTTCAACACCTATATAACAACCATCTTAATTAAAACAACACAACATTAAATTCTCAAATAATATATTATTTACCCTTATTACCCTGACAATAACACAGTTTGTTAATTAATCTGACAATAATGTTTTCCCTGATCACAATTACTTAATTACCCTAACAATAAGGTAATTACCCAATTATCCTGATAACAACAATATGGAAAGAGTAAAAGATCCTTCCATACCGGTATAAGAACAATTTTAATTAACACAACATTCAACTCTTAAAGAATATATTATTTATTCCTATTCAAAAATCATATAGACTCTAATTCAAATATGAAAAACTAACTTATTGTTAAAATTATTGATTAATTTAATATTTGATGAAATATAAATATATTACAACAAGTTTTTATCATAAAATTTATTCTTAGAAAACATATAATAATTTTGAATTTAAATATGATCTTTAAAAATGTTAATTTTAAAGTTGATATCAAACTAATTTATGAACATTCAAATTATTTTGTTTTAAAAAAAATATGATTTGAATTTAAAATTCAATTTAATTATTTAGATTTGGACTCACAGAATTCCAAATTAGTTCTTTAATAAAATATGAACTTAGATTTAATATCGATCTAATTATTTAAATTTAGATGGAATTTGAGTTGATTTTCAAGTCTAGCCTACTTAAAATGAAATTTAATTTATTAGTATTATCACTTTCAAAATATATCTGTATTTTTAGTTATTTATATATTTTTTTAAAAATGATCTAATATGTTAAACTTAATAAATCCTAACTTTAATCAATTTCATTCAATGGTTTTATAATACTATATTTTTTTATTAATTCTTATTAAATTGAAGTTCTTATATCACTACTTTAATTATGTAAATATTATTCATTAATTTATTTATTTTATTTTATTTTCTTTGTTCCTAATCTATTTTATTATTGTCTTTTCTTCTAATGAATCTTAGATCCAAATAAATTACATAATTTTATACAAGTTATTTTACATTTAGCTAAAGCATTATACATTTTTCTGCTTTATTATCACCATTGTTATCATACATATGGTCTTTAATTCAATATTGACAATTAAACAATAACTTAAAAATATATATAGAGTTTTTGAGTGGTATACAGAGAATTATTGAAATTCTATGTAACAATAAATTTTTGAAATAACTTTTTTCTTCTCATTTTTTAGTAACACAATCATATAACCATTCGAATGAATTGAAAATAAGTGAGAATTATGAATGTAAATTGAAAATATGATATATGTAACAACTATTTGAAGAAACCATGATATTAGAAATATATATGTTATTTGTTTACATATGTTTTTTTATTAACTATAAATAAAATAAAGATAAAACGTAATACCGTATTTGTTAACATATATACTATTTTGAAACTAGTGAGTAACAATTTTGTTATTGAAGTTTGTTTTATTAGATTTAAATATAGAAATTTATTGTAAACAAGTAATTTTGTTGAATACAACAGTTCAATTATTAAATCTTATTTAATTACGATAGAAGTTACATAAAAGAATCTGAATTCAACTGATATCTAACTTCCTTAACAATTCTTTGTCACTAATAGAATGTTTGTTTAGACAGGAGAAGAACTTTTCCTGGTGCATGTGAAAAATCTTTATCCCTACATTTACATTTTTTTTATTTAAGTTAATAATTTTTGTCAGACAATATACAATGCAGGGGTTCTAGCATCATTCACGAAATTCATCTATATCATATGAAAGACATAAACAAAAATAATTTTATTTCACTCCATATTATATCATTCATGACATAAGATTTTATCATTTTCAAACCATTTCAATTACTTCTTAAAACTGAATAATTAATTATGTTATAGGAATCTTTTGAATAAGATTTCATTATTATTTATTCATTTGAAGATTTTTACCTTTCAATCCTGCAGTTTGTCATGTGTTGGATTTGTGTATATATCAATTGCAATTGGAAGATTAAATGTTGAAAGATTTCTTCATTATTTCTGCATTATTCCGACCTCACTATTGGAGTCAGCTTACTGATTCCTTAAACAGAACATGAAAAAAAAAAAAAAATCAGTTATCCTTCATTTTAATGTTCTAGTGAAATTATTCATTTTGTAATGATTGTTTTGCATACTTAAACAACTAATGAAAAACATAAGTTGTTTTGTCAAAAACTTATTTATATTATATACATATAACTCTCTAAAAGTAAACGAAGACAAATTCATTGTGAACTATATGTAATTAAAAAAAGGTTATAATCAGATTTACCAGAAGTCACGTCCTTGTTCTGAAGTGAAACCTTCTAGCTGATTTAAAGTGTAACTCTATCAAATATTAAGATGATTGACGAAGCAAGTATTCTTCATGAATAACCAACAATTGTTCTGCTACCTGTTATGCATCATTGAACATTAGCCAAATTCAAATGGTGTTAACGTAACTACAAAAAATAAAAAAGGACACAATCATTTTATATAAAATTAGGCTAGAGTGATATAGAGTTAAGTACATGCAAGGTTTAAAAAAAATGAACTCTCTTTTCTCAACCTTTTGTTTGACAACCTAAATAAGACTGATCATAATATGTTTTATGTTTAAAAAAATTTGTTTATATTGAAGTTATGTCCAGGTGACTTATTCATGTTCATGTTTATGTCTTGTCAAGAGATATAATAAATCTAATAACACATAATTCTATCAACATCTCTTGAAACAAATAGATAGAAAAAGATGTAAGATTTACCATCATAAACTAAACAAATAATGACATATATCTCAGATTTTTGTTAAATTACAAATAAAGGAACATTTGACATTATCTTAAACGGAAAGTTTGCGTTTTTGAAAGAAATGTATAGAACGTGAAAAACCTAGAAAAAAGGAATAGAAGAAATCATATTAGTTGGTTGAACAAGTTTATTTTTAACATGGATATAATGTTGACACTGAATCAGATTTATAGAATATAAAAGTTGAAATATGTATACATATACACCTGTTCAATACTGCCATCTTCTATCTCTGTGTTGAATGTAAGCAACATACATTCATGGAGTACGTTTTCTAAATCTTCAATAGGAACCAATGCTGAAATTTAGATGATAAATCACACAAAAGAGAAAATTGAGAAATAAAATTTGCCTAAATGAAAAGAAAGCAAAAGAGAATAAGTGAATTGAAAAATACTATACAACATTTGGATTTGGAGAACCACGAGAATAAATCAGCAGCAAGTTGATGCGATTTCTGAAGGGAATCAGAACCACCCCAGTGATTTTCAATAGCCATTTGAAGGGCGTACCAACGAGAAAGAAGTAAAATGATACTCTTTTGCAACAAAATCTTAGGATTTGTTTCTGTTCTCTCGTAATGGTTCTTATTTATGGAATCCATTTTAGACACCTCTGTATGTTGGGAGAAAAATATTCCTACAACACACAGAGGTGAATAATGAATGAAACTAAATGAAATGATTGCATTTATAAGACTGCATGAGAAACAAAGATGCGAAAAATATTGAAGATGAGATGCGATCAAGACAAAACTATTGTATTACTAACTGTTTTCATCTTTCTATATAAAATTATAGTTTTCTGTAGTTAATTTATTAGGGGTAGAAATAAGATGGACAAAATATCGTATGTGAAGTAAAACATTAATCTAATTTTCCAATTCAACATTCCACTTTGTTGTTTAAAAGCTAGTTTTCTAATGCATGTTAATAAAAGCAATAAATATATTAGTCAACATATATCCTTAGACAAACTTTGTCATAAGTATTGAAAGGATAACTCTTATTCATTAATTTATTTATTTGATTTTCTTTGTTCCTAATTTATTTTATTATTGTTTTTGCTTCTGATGAATCTCAGATCCAAATAAATTACATAATTTTATACAAGTTATTTACATTTAACTAAAGCATTATACATTTTTCTGCTTTATTATCACCCTTGTTATCATATATATGGTCTTTAATTCAATATTGACAATTAAGCAATAACTTAAAAAATATATAGAGTTTTTGAGTGCTATACAGAAAATTATTAAAACTCTATGTAACAATAAATTTTTGAAATAACTTTTTCTTCTATTTTTTAGTAACACAATCATATTTGAAAGAATTGAAAATAATTGGGAATTATGAATATAAATTACAAATATGATATATGTAACAACTATTTGTGTTCACAAATGGTATTATGGCCACGAAATATATATGTTATTTTTTGGGTTTTTGTAATTGAAAGGAAAACTTTTTGTAATGATCATATAACATATTTATATTGGAGGTTTATATGTTTCTCTTATAGTGTTAGATAATATGTTTTTTTTTATTAACTATAAATAAAATATAAAGGCAAATAGTAATACGGTATAGTATTAGATAATATGTTTCTTTTTCTTAACTATAAATAAGATAGACAAAACTTAAAACCTTATTATTAATATACACTATTTTGAAACACATTACATCTTAAAGAACCAAGTTTAACTGATGTTAGAAAGTCAGATGCTTCGTCAATAAGCCTTTGTCAGTGATAGAATGTTTGTTCAGTTATACTAATAATTTTCGTGCTGCATATACATAAACTTTTATACAATATTAATATGCAGTACACGTCTTCTACGTCTTCTTTCTCTCTTCATCTCTTCTTTCTTTCTGATTCTTTTAGGTTTATTTGGCCTCTTCTTTGTCTCTTTCATCTCTTTCTTTCTGGTTCTTCTAGGTTTATTTGGTCTAACCGGTTGAAACCAAGGATTTGTAGAATAGGATCATAGAACCAAACCATCAAGTCACTCGAGAAACCGGCTCTCTTTCTGTATTATTTCTACATTCACTATTCGAGCACAATAGAAACAGACTCTCTTTCCTATGGTGATAAACATAATTTAGTAGTGATTCTTTCATAAAAAAAAAAATTCAGTAATACTTCATTTTGACGTTATATTAAATTATTAATTAACTATTTTATTAATAAAATAAAATAAATAATTGTTTTGTGTAGTTAATTTATTAAAGGTAGAAATAAGATGTAGAACCTATTCAGACTTATAATTATATTACATGAAGTCTAATCCCAATTTCTTAAATTAGTCTGATTAAACCCATTTTAAAAATTCATTTAATTAAAATATCTTTTAAATCCTTTCAAAGTATATGTTATACTTACCAGAATAATTTATTTATATAACTTAGATTATATACAAATTGTATTATTTGATCAATGTTCTATACTGTATTGAAATTAAATATAATGTTTTAAACATTGACATTATCACTTAGTCATATATAGGTTTATGGATTACTATATGTTTCCCAAGGCAGATCTAAGTATATATAGCCCACTTCAGCAACTTTTGCATGAGAACTTCTCATGTCAACTACATTTCTAAGATTGATTTATTATCATTATTTTAATCTTAATAATTGAATAACTTCTAGATTTTAATTTATATTTCAATTAATAAATTATTTTTTATAAAAATTCTACATTATTTTTCTTAATTATCACTATTATTTATTACACTATTTATTCATAAATTTTATTGATTCAAAAAAATAAATTAAATTTATAACCCAATAGAATCATATCATAATAATTTAGTATTATTATCATATTAAGTCTAATAACAAATTTTTAGTTATTTTCATCTGTGTAGTAATTCCTTTTTTCAGCATTTTGTTAAGGAAATTTGAACGTAGTCATATATGGATCAAAAATTAAATTCATAATTCGTTTGTTTTAATAATATTGAACATTTAATGATTATTAAAATAATAATAATAATTTTTTATTTTCAATTTAAAAGGAAGAATTACAGTATATAAATAGCAAAATAAACTTTAAATGAAGAGAAATTATTTAGTTCTCACATATTCCTTCTTCAATAGAATTATAATGTTTTTCGTTACTGTTACCAAAACAATGAATAGTTTAAATATAAAATAAATACCTTTATTTATTTTTATCTTTTATTATTTTGTACGAGAAATGATTTTTCAAATTAGAAAATATAAAATCAAATTTTATTGTAATTCGTAACGATATTTTTTTTAAATGATTTTATAATAATATACATACATCATAATATATCAAACAAAAATACCTCCCAATAATAATATAATAATAAATTATTATTATTATAAATTTTATTTAAAATAGTATATTGTAACAATAATAATTTTCTCTTAACAGAACTTAATTGGAAAAAAAGTATATATGATTTAAAATGGTGAATCAAATTATGTCTTTAAACGATAATTGGTTTTTGTTTTTATAAATTCAGACGTGTGTTTTTACGTCTTTATGTCTCATTCATTATTTTTTATTTTATTTATACGAGTGCTAAACAAAATCTTTTGCTGTAAGAATGATGCTAACAAATGGCAAATTCTGGTTTATAATTAGTCGGCAAACTCTTATTTTGAGCTGATACAAATAGATGGCAAATGTGTAGTGAAAAAAAAAATCATAAATACTTGTAGAATTAAAAAAAAAAAACTAAATAAGTTTCTCTGAAAATAAAAGTTAATTCAAATGAAATAATTTATTTATTTTTTTCTATCGTCAAGTTATAGAAAATAATTTTTAACTTCAATTTTTTCTTCTTTCATGATGGTTAATGAAAAGCCTGTAACAAATTTATTAAGAAACAAGTTTTAAATAAAATTATTATAGTATATCTAAAAGTTTAAACAAGTCTTAAAAGACTAAGTAGTATAAGAAATTTACATTAAAATTAACTGATATGCTTGCTTAAAGTCTTAAATCTAAAAAATTGGGTACAAAATAAAACACAATCTTAAACATAAAAAAATAATTTGTGAAAATAAACAAACATATTTAAAAAAATCAATTTCAGAAAAAAAAATCCAACGTGAATAACTTATTTAAGAAAAAAATAAAATCTTTGAGAATTTTTAAAAGAAGGTAAATGATCTTAACCATATAATTACAATCACATTAGTCCTTAATATAATAAACTGGAAAACATGTATCAAGATAAAAAAAAAGTATATGTATAATAAAAGTCGTAAAATAAAGAACATATAAAAAATGCTATCACTATAAGAAATTACATAATTAATTTTGTTACAGTGAAAATGAAAAGAAGGAATGTTGTTAATTGTTTAGGTTTCTGTATGCGATGTAGCAGCAGTGCAGGCTAGCTTCCTTTCACACGCCATAAGAAAAGAAATGTAATACATTAAAAATATTGTTTTCATTTTCAAAATAAAAATATTTTTTACTTGTTTTTTCTTTCTTTTCACTCTATTTTCTTTCAACAAATTACATTCATCACATTCTACTCATTTCTCACTTTTTTCCCTCTCTTCAGTTATATTACCTACCAATTTTTATTATTTTGGCCATGACATAGTGAGTTTATAGATAATACATGATATCGATGACTAATAACTGTAGGAACTTTTGATAATGATTCAATATATTTTTAAAACTGAAAATTAAACAACACTATATAGAATTTAAAATTTCACAAAATAAAATTTAGGGACCAAAATTACGATCATTAAAATTTTAGGGATTAAAAAAATGGAAAGAAATTACGAATCAAAATTGATAAAATATAAAGAACAAAATTATCACTAAACTTTTTTATGAAAAGAGAGGAGGGAAAAAATGAGATTTTGGATATATATATATATA
>Ga0209700_104274_pt1 | contig 26041 bp, 14 predicted proteins | sample SiratroredBW_FD_187528 | JGI IMG/M metagenome (GOLD analysis project Ga0209700, IMG submission 187528) | Root nodule microbial communities of legume samples collected from California, USA - Siratro red BW (SPAdes) (version 2) | ecosystem: Host-associated > Plants > Roots > Nodule | place: USA...
ATAGTGGAATTGTATTTTCACAAAAAAAAAAAAAACACTTTCAAAATTGATAATTTTAGAAGCCAATTCCAAATTCAGAATTAGTTTTCGAAATAACCTATTCTAAAATTATTTTTTTCGTACACATACATAAATGGACTGTTTTGTAAGTCATTTTTGGATCCAAAATTAGTTTTTATAATAGCCCATTTCATAATTATTTTTTACATTTTTAAATTGTTTTAATTATTTTCAATTGAACTATACTAATTTTGCACTTTGTGACAAATTGATGCCTATGACTAAGGGTGGAAGTTCTCAAGGACAGTAAAACGTATTTAATAATTTCATTGAATATAGATGTGTTCAAAACACATCACTCAGAATCTCTGAAGACATATCACACCTATTCCAATGAGTGTATTGGTCACGCTCAAGCAATATCATAAGTTGTTGCATTTATGTTCTTCATCTTCTAACTGATATCTTGTAAATATATCTAGCATTGTACAACTGCTTGATTGTGGTCACATTATCCGCGTTGTTTTCCTTCAAGGTTAGCAAGATGTTTGCGAGCCTAATTTGACTCTTCGTAATGTCCACAATTAACGCACGTTCATTATTTTTAATCCTTTTGCATAAGGGTAACCTACTAATGTCTCAGATAATGCATGATTGTGTAAATCACATATGACCTTCAACACCCAACTATCTCCATTCGAAATTAGTTTGCCCCTCAATTTGAAAGGGCAAACACACTTCCTTGAACCGGTAACACTAACATCTACTATTTGCTTGTATTTCTTATACTAACCACTTCGTTCACAACTTAATAACACAAAAAGTTTTTTCTTCGAGATTGTTTGTTTGCTTTGTCTGATCTAAATATCGCAATTGCAAACCTAAGCTCAAACGCAACTCCACTAATCCATTCTAGTAAAACATCTCATGTTGCAAATATCTACAACAAAATACATTACATGTCATCATATGAGATATCTAAATTCATACACAAATTACACCATGAAATAAATTTACCTCATATGTTGTGAAATGATTACCTAAATCACCACAATCAAAGTTAACTAATTCTAATTATTCCATATTCAAGATTTTATCAACTTCATCGGATATTCTTGTCGAAACATGTTCCTTCATCCTCAACTACAACAATAACCTAAAATTACCAGTATGCAATAACTAATGAATTCAAATTTTTGAGAAAAACAAAAATTGATAAATTTGTCACATTTAATGACTTTCGGAATGACCTATTCCGGAAGCATAAAATGGCTCTCAGAGTGACCCATTCCGGAAGCATAAAATGGCTTACGAAATGACTTATTCTGGAAGTTATTTTATGTTTCCAAGACAGGTCATTTCGAAAATCATTTAATGTTTCCAAAACAGTACATTTCGGAAGTATTTTTTCAAAAACCATATAACTTTCGGAATAGACTGTTTCAGAATGGGTTTAATGGCTTTCAGAATGACCCATTCCAGAATTCATTAAACACATTTCGGAACAGTCTGTTTCAGAGACAATTTGACTTACAAGAAAAAACTTTTAAAATGACCTGTTCTGAAAGTCTACAATGACTTTTGGAATGACTTGTTCTGGAATTATACATTTAAATCACTTATGCTTCCAAAATGCATATTCCATAAATCTTCCTGATTCTGGATTCCGAAATACAACCCACCCCATCCAACTTACCTCAAACGATCTTACGTTCTGTCACCGCCACCACTACTCTGTCGCTCTCAATGAACCAATCCATCGCTCAAGCTGTAACTGCCATAACACCTTACCACCAAGATCACCAAGAGAAAACCTTTACCTTCCTCGTACACTTCCATCTCTCAATGTTACATTGTTTTAAGAAATATACATAAGGAAAAAAAGTATTTTCAAGTGGGATACTTTAGAAAATTTAAAAAAATTTAGAGATGTCCCAAAAGAACTTAGAGGTGCAAGAAGCAAGCGTCCTCGGTATCTCATATAGTGACCCAAATAGAATGTTCCAAAGCTACACGAAGGAAATTCAAATTAGTTATCTAAACATTTTTTTAAGAAGAATTGCTTCATGCACCCCACCAAAATTTCAAAATACCAAGTCTTTGTGAGGTTTATTTGAAAGGAACACCTACAATGACTTTAATGGTGCAATGAGAAATAAATTCATAGAGGAGCATTCCCTTTCGTTGTCGGCGTCTATTTCTCAAACGACCGCATATAACTCTTGCAATGGTATTGAGGGTTAAGAAAGGTTGACAAGAATATGATAACTATAAACAAAAGAGAACAAAGAATATGATAACATGGAAGAAGGTTTTTTTATTGGATGTGTATCCCTTTCTTTACAATAGCTCACTTAATATAAAATTTTAAGAAACTAAATATGGAAATTATTCTAAATAAATACATTCTAGTGATCTCTTTCTTTAATATTCTAATACTCTCTATGATATTCTTACCGATATTCTCTTGATTATCTGTGATAGTCTATTGATTTGTTTTCGTAATAATAATATTCTAACAATAACACCCACCGCATTTCTTCAACCCTAAATTCTTCCGCTAACCACCGCAAATGTAGCCTTTAACCACCGCATATAACACCCACGCACCACCGCAAAACCTCCTTCAGCGAAAATCCAAGCCAACCGTCACATCAAACCACCATTCAAAACGCAAATAGCAAATAGAAATTACTACCACTCTAGGGACGAAACAGCTTCACCACCAGCACTGTTGACGATCTCTGCAGCCTCACTACTAACTCCATTCGCAGCCAAAAATGGCTTCATACTTTACATATTAACCCAGACGGGTAATTTCGTCCTTTCCTTTCATTGATGAGGTGCAGGAAGGAATTGATGGGGGTGCAGGAAGCAAATTCCCTTTTGAGGAGTTGCACATATTTGGGCTTATAAATTTTTAAGCCTTGATCTATTTACAAATAGAAAAGATTTGGAAGGTTCACATTGGATTGAATAGCACCGTGTTTGGGTGCAGTTGTAGTTAGTGTTGGAGACTTTACGAAATCGAGGTGACACAGACTATGGTGCTTTAGCGGGTATGGATCGGAAGCAGTCCCGGCTCGGACCCAGGAATATGGATTGGAGCTTTTTGCTATTGTTCCTCCTCTTCCATGGCTTCCTTCCTCACTCTTCTGGTTTACCTTCTCTCTTTTTATACCTTTTCATTTAAAGAAAAAAACAAACATCTTATATTGATTTCATAATTTTTATTTGTAATCATCGATTGTCCTCATATTTTAATTTGATCACGTTAATATAAAATTCGATATTAAGCTTAAGCATGGATGTACGGGAATAAAATGGACAATTATTTTATTCTGTTTGAAATACTGTGTAGTTTGAACAGGTAGTACTGTGATCGTTTAGGATCCGGGTAATTCTTGAATTTTCTTCTTAGATACGCATTCTGGCGTTGCTATATGAATTCGCTTCTTAAATTGTTTGGAATGTTCGAGGGACGCATAGTCTTGAGTTGGTGTTACAAGTTCATTTCTGATTAGTACTAACTCGGTCTCATTTCCGCCATTCCATCTCTCTTAGATAGGGCATTCTATCAGAACCAAAATACTAAATGTGTACATTTGCCCTTCGTTTTTGTTAGGAATCTAAGGTGAGCTCAAAGTTCCATATTGGCTAAAGATGAGCAAGATAAGAGACTCAAAGACCTATTGTGTTGAGGTTTTGGGTTTAATGTGTTTTATTAGTATTTTATATGGATTTTTCAACTCATTAATGTCGAACCTTCCCGTGTCTCTTCCCAAAGAACCAAACAGTTAGTTGATTTTGGTGATAAGTTCAAAATATAAAATACGTGAAAAATTTTAAAGTTTGAGGATTTATTGTATCAAAAGTCTTCCATTGTAGAAAGGCGTGTCTTGTTGTAGAAGGATAGTGCAAAGGTAGGGTTCCTATTGAGATACTCATGCTTAAAAAAAAAATGGTTCAACTTGAGAGGGAGATGGGAGAGATTGTTAGGAATTTAAGATGAGCTGAAAGTCTCACATTGGATAAAGATGAATAGGATGAACGATATATAAGTAGAGACACTCACAAACCTGTTGTCTTAATATTTTGAGTTGAAAGTGGTGTCTTGTCTTTTATATGGATTTATTCACAGTTCATTGCTATCGAATCTCTCAGTGTCTCTCTTCGAGGGACCTAACATGTTTTGACCATTGATTTATTGGATTACGTGTTGATATAAAGAAAAGATGGATGTGGATGTTCCAAATTTTATATTAGACAAGCTTGTTTCAGCTAACCAAAAACCTTAATTTTGTTGCGAAAGTGGGATAAATTGATGTACCTGCTTTTACTATACATGTATGTATTTACCTACTTTGTCTCTCTGTTTCTTCCTTCTTTCTCATGGACACACACATGGAACAATGCAATCTACCAACGTCTTGTCTTTTCCCTTTGGCTTGCCTTGTCGGGATCATGTTTTCATCCTAGTTTCTGCACACTTATTTTTTCAACTAAAGCTAAAATGGACAATTGGGCATGCTTGCCATTACTGTATGCACATCCCTTAGTAAGCATGACGTTGTTGGAAATTTATTATGCTAATAAATCCCGATCATAAGTTTACAATGAGTTGTGAACTACTTTTTTTTAGTGTTAGCTTATTGTGGATCATAATGGGCAAAACATGCACAGGCATTCGTAATCACAATCTTCCTTGTAATTCAATTTTCATTCCATTTTATACATTTTTTGTTTGCAATTAATAATGCATCTTGTGATTAAATGTGTAACAACTGGTGGTTATGTAATTGAACAAGGTATCTACTCAAACGAGATATCTAACAAATTGTTTATGTAGGTTGATGTTTTGATCTCATTTTATCTTGTTACTGCTCCTTTGTTAAGTAAAGTTATTAGCGGAATAGTATTATTCTATCCATTTAGTTTTCAGTTCTCTTTATCTTTTCTGAATGCAGGTAAATCCAGTGGAGTGTGTGTTTCTCAAGGTGGTCGTTTTCCTCCCTTCAAATCTGAGGGTAACCCTCCCAAAAAAGGTCCTAAAGATTTGACCCTTTGCCGGATTTTTCGCAAAAAGACTTGCTGTGATGTAACCCATACACATCCTGCTCTGATGTCTGTAAGGAAACTTGCTACTACTGGGGAAGCTAGCCCAGAGTGCTTGCACTTATGGGAACTGTTGGAATGTTCCATTTGTGATCCGCTTGTTGGTACTCAGTCTGGACCTCCTCTTATTTGTGCATCTTTATGCGAGAGAATTTATGAGGCATGCTCAAATGCTTACTTCTCTATGGATGTGAAAACACAGGTTTGTGGGTGACTGTCTCTTTTTAAAAAATTTGCATATTTCTTGTCAAACATTCGTTTCTTTTTTTTGTCAAGAAACAAAAATTTACCATGATTGGTTTGTCGTTAATAATTCACAGCAAAATGTTTTTAAGCTTTTAGATATGACTTAAGTTTTTATTTTTATTTTTGTGGAATAGAGAGTGCAGTATGTTAATAGTAGCCTTTTTAATACCACAACATGGTTTAACTTGGTACCTTATACCCATTTTTTTATTGATTTGAAACACCAGATTCTAGCACCTTGTGGAGTAAATGACTTTGTATGTGGTAGAGCTGCTGAATGGGTCTCCAATGGTACAGATCTTTGTCTTGCTGCAGGTTTTCGAGTGAGATCATCCGATATTGGGTATATTGCCTCAGAAGAGGCTTCTTGCTATGGTGATAAATCAAGTCTAGGTTCTGTTGCTGATTCATGGAAGACTTCACAGTTTGAGTTCACCAGTAAAGGTGAGAGCTTGAGGATGTTGGATGATTTTCACCAATGGGTGAGGGAAATGCCATTCGGTGAAAGAGTTTCTTGGGCTATTGGAGGGATGGTTCTAACAGCAGGCTTGGTGTTTGTAAGGTCAGAATGCACTCCTTTTCTTTCTTATTATTGAGTAGCTGTGCATTTTTGTATAGTCCTGTTACTATTAGACAAGTAAAAAAGACACAACTTGTTGAAAATGCAGATTGTGAGATGTGGTTCTTCATGGATTTTTTCTATCTACTTTCTTTATGTTCATTCATTGAGAAATGTTTCCTTTATAACTATTGTTGGAATGCTGCTTATCTTCTCTTTATATGTTGTAATCATACAGCAAAAGGAAAAGCCATAACCAACGCCAGAAACTAGCTGCTATGAGGCGAACTGCAAGGAAGCTTGAAGGCAGGATGGTGGACCAACTGCCTTCTAATCCTCTAGAAAATAGAAGAAGAATTTCCAGATGAGTGTTCCTTGTATGTGATGTTGAGAACATAATTAGCGGTGTTAATTTGTAGGTGAAATCCTTGAGTTTCCTGTTATAATTATCAAAATGAAGTCTTGCTTTGCTTTGTACTCTAGCTTTTCGTGTTCTTTCCTTCTTTTTGCATAGTTTTTTCATGATATTTTTTCCTTCAAAATGGGTTTTCTTTAGACCGAAGTATAAGTTGGTTATAAAAAAGAGTTTGTTTGGTCTTTATGGCTTTTTTCTGTAGAAATTATTTTACGAAAAACCATTGCTGTATAAAAGCCGTGGGTGCTTCCACATCTCTAACCCTCGTCCCCTCAGATTGCTTACTGCTTCATGCATCAGGAGTCAATACTATCGAGTCAAACACAACATTGATGGAAGTTCCTGTGCAAATGCTGGCAGGGTAGGTATGGGAGGTGAAGTCAGTAGCTTCGGTCTACTGGAGAAATGTTAGGCATTTAGAATTACATTTGAGGAAGAAAATGACAAAAATGATGTCTGGTAATATTTTTGGTCTTGAAAATATGGGCTGAGTATAAGTTAAAAAAACGAAGGTCTCCATTTATTTTAAATTTTTTTACTAAGTTTGTGAGGAGTACTATATGTACTATAGCACATCCATTCTTATATATTTTATATATTTTGTTGGTTAAAATTTATAAAACTACAAAATCGTAATTGGATTTCTGTTTGCTAATAATGAAGTGATATTGCCAATCATGAAGTTTCATAAGTGAGATTTATCAAATGATGAGACGTCAATAGTAGTGTTAAAAGCTCTGTTGCTTATTGTTTTCAAACTTATTTTTGTGATAAAAAATTAGATGTAGATTTGAAAATTTCTGCCTGCTTTGGACACTTATAATTTTGTGGCAGAATTAGAAGCTACTGATGAAAGCCTCTAGAAAACTTTGAACACAGGCTTTTGGGAGAGATAATGGTTTCCAGCCATAGTCGTAGACATTTAGGAGGTCTTGTTCTTCAGTGCAGGGTAGGAGGTGACTATCACTCATGTATTGTTTGAACATTTATGTTGGGTGGTGTACTGTGGAGTTCAATGGGTTCGTATATTATTTATTTGACTTTACCATCACTTTGCTCTATAGTAAAGATATCTCTCAATTAACAGATAGAAGCTAATTATTTCCAAACGTATTACAAAATACTAATATTCTAAATTAAAAGACCAATTAAATAGATTCAATGAATGGATTCTTTTTCACTTCTAAATGGAATCACACTAACTGTTTTTTTTATAAAATTCATTTTAGGTATTGTTATAAACTTTAACATATGAGTTAAACACTTTTCATCCAAGCTAAATAAAACCAGATAGAGTGAGTTAATACCTATTATGAAAAAAAGTCTAATTTAATAACAGTAAGTAAAATATTATACTATTTAAAATTTAACTTATTTTTTGAAATCCTGTAAAACTAACTTGTTAGCACAATGGTTTTCTTCACATTCTTCACAAAATATACGAGAAATCTTGAATTCAATTTCTTGACATATCCTTATATACTTTTTCCATCCCCCTCTCAAAAACCATATAATGAAACTAAATATTTGACAAAGCATGAAAGAGTTACACTCAAGCCAAATATGTCTAAAGCCTTTGTTCCAAACAAACACTCAAGCAAAATACATCTGAAGCCTTTGTTCCAAGCAAGACTGTCATGACTTCAACATGTAAAAACTTTTGTATCACAAGAAAACAGGAGAAACTACTTATATATTTACTTCTGCTACCACAAAAAATACATGCACATATAAAAAAAAAACCTACACACCTTCTAGCAACATCTTTAGTGTTAACCTTCACCCAATTGAATCAATCCAAATGCTTAATACACTATTTCTTTTCTGTTTTCTTTTTATTATTAGGAGTTTGTTTATTATCTCCATTATATAAATAAAAGCAAACCATTTTATAACTTTTTTTTTATAATTTCTATTTTTAATGTGACAATTTTAGCTTTTAATAAATAAAATTAATTTATTTATATAATAAAATAAGTAGTTGAATAATTATTTATTTTAAAATAATTAAATAACTTAAATAATTTTTAAATATTATTCTTACATTTATATAATATTTAAATAATAACTTTTTCATACTTTTTATTAATTACTTCTAAAAACAATAAAATTACAAAAAAATATGAAATTATAAAAATATATTATTTTAATGTAATAAAAATGTTAATACTCGTTATATATTTTCAGTAGTATATGTAACAATAATTTGATATAAAATCATTTAGAGATTATTTTTAGATATATATAATTTCTAATTTATTGTATTTATATAACCATTGGATAATTTTTTAAAAGTAACTGATTTCTACGAGAAGTATTAGAAAAAAGCTTTTGAAAATAACATTTTATATTTATATTCTTTTCCTCGGATTATTTTAAAAACATAAAATTTATGGATGGAAACCTTTTATAAACAATTGTTTTTTGAAAAGCTGTTTTTTCATGAAAAAAAAAAAGTTAGCAAAAGTCCCATAACATCTTAGACTCGTATACAAAATTTTTCGTCTATTTTTTTTATTGATTTTAATTTACCTACTACCTTATCTAATGTTACCAAGTATCTTAGTTTAGTCATAAAATTTATCGACTGTATGTTTTTTTTTTTTTTTTTTATTTTAAAATTTTTTTATTTTATTTTTTTTTTTTTTTTTTTTTTAATCATATTCCAGTTAAAAACTAATAAGATTTTACATAATAATAACTATAAAAAATAAATACTAAACAAAAATAAATATTTATTAAAATATTTTTTAATTTAAATATAAAATAAGAGGAGATAGATAATCGAGAAAAAATACTACCATTTATTTCTATTATCATAATCGATTTCCATATCAAATCAACCTAACCTTAAAGAAATTGATTTATTTTGTAACCAAATCAATCTAATTAAACATGACAAATCAAATGCTACTTTACTTAAAACTTGAACTGATGCGACGGACGAACATAATATTATAAAGTTTGATTTGAAGTTTGGGCCGAATATAGTAATTGAAGGGTTGGGCCTATGTTTCAGAACCAGAGCCCGCCCATATTCTGAACCCATTATGAAAGCAAACTACTCAAAAACCCTAATTTGCTTGTTATCATAAATTGCAGGTGCAGCGGCAAAGAGTGAAGTAGTTCGTTCCGAGACCCGAAGCAGCAATGGTTAGTTGTCTCTCTCTGGCTCAGTGTTCTGCATCTGTAGCTGTGTTCTTCTTTTGTCTCTAACGATTTTCATTTGAATTGGACATACAGGGGATCGATCTGAAGGCCGGAGGTAAGAGCAAAAAGACCAAAAGAACAGCACCAAAGTCCAATGATATCTATCTCAAGCTATTGGTGAAGGTCAGTTTCAATTAACTTCTCTTGTGCTTTTTCTTTGTGGTCGGTGATGATAAATGTGATCCCAGCTCATTATGAGACCTTCACCATTGCAAGGTCTGGGAATAGATTTTTTCCACATTTTTTCTGAGCCACTTTCTATCATAAGCCGTATAGTTTTTGTTTATCGTTTGATTCCTTCTGTTGTGTTGATTTTAGAAATAGTTAAGACCGTCTCATTGAACCCTTTTTTGTGGAACTGCAATTCATTTTTTGTTGTATTTGTATGCTTGTTTTTGTGACTTCAGCGCAGATCCGTTGTTACTTTTATCTCGCTTACTGAATTTTAAATTTGATATCTTAACCCTAAGTTCACTTAATGTCACTTGATATTAAATCGATTGATGGAGACTTCATTGCTTTTACATGAGAAAGGTTCCCGATGATGTTTTTTTCTCCTTTTACCATGCTAATTCTGATTATAGGTGATTAAAATTTTCAGTTTATTGTACTGAGGGAACTACTACTCTATTTCATTGGTACTATTGATATCTAAGTTTACGGGCTTTTGAATATCTTCAATTATTTTTAGAACTATTTGTTCCAGAATTAATTTTCGGTTTTATGTACGTGAATACTTATTTGAATATGTGCATCTTTCTGTATGCTTTGAAGTATTCTGATTGGTTTTACATGATCAGCTTTATCGCTTCCTTGTCCGGAGGACTGGCAGCAATTTCAATGCTGTTATACTCAAGCGATTGTTCATGAGCAAAGTTAACAAGCCCCCACTTTCATTGTCAAGGTTGATTAAGTATACCAAGGGGAAGGTTCGTCCTTTTTTCTAATATTTTTTTTTCTTTTTTTCAATCTTTCTACATGTTTCCTTTGGTTAAATTTTTAAATTTATCTATGCAGGAAGATAAGATTGCTGTTGTGGTGGGGACTATAACTGATGATATTCGTGTTTATGAAGTTCCACCCTTGAAAGTTACAGCACTAAGGTTTACAGAGACTGCGCGTGCAAGAATTGAGAAGGCTGGTGGTGAATGCTTGACATTTGATCAGTTGGCACTTAGGGCACCTCTTGGACAGAACACGGTATGCTCAGAGGCCACTGTCGGCCCTTTTCATTTTCTGAGCGACTGCTTTTGTTCTCTTGAATACGTCTGTTTTTGGTCTCTTTTTATATCAGAACTAACCTTACCCTTTATAGTTCCTCATTTAAGCTTCTCCTCTGCAAGTTGTTATTTTTGCTTACTCATTTGGTTCCTCTCAATTTCCTGTCTTTTTCGATCTGGACTAATCAAAGACTAATATCGATTAATGAAAACTGAGTGATTGATTAGATACAAGGGATACATAGAACATAACCTGTTTATGGCTAGAATGAGTTCTTTTTGTGAATATTGAGGGATATGTATAGTCGTGGTTGAATTTTTATATTATGGAATTTGTTGTTGCCACCCTAATCCCACGCAGCTAAAGGAACTGCCACCAAACTGTTGCAGTCATTTGCTTTAAATATTTTATGATTCTTACTACATAGTATTGATTGAAGTAGTACATTTTAATTTCTATGTGCTTTGCATTTGCCGTTGCGTAATGTTCTGTTTGTTGATCGAACAAGCTTGGATGTGTTGAGGTTAGAACTTCATTTAAAACATTATTGAATGCAGGTCCTTCTTAGAGGCCCAAAGAAAGGTCGTGAAGCTGTGAAGCACTTCGGTCCTGCTCCTGGTGTTCCTCACAGCCACACCAAACCTTATGTTCGATCCAAGGGAAGGAAGTTCGAAAGGGCTAGAGGAAGGAGGAACAGCCGAGGATTTAGGGTGTGATGTGATAGCAGTGTTTTATTCTACGCTGGTATTATTACCTCTGGAATTCAAATTTTTATTATATTTTAGACGGTTGAGGCAGTTTTCTTGTTTTTGTATTCTGATAATGATTTTCAGTACGAAGTTTTCATTTTTGGCTCCTTTATTTTCCGATTATGTGTTTTGTGAAAACTTTAACCCAGTTTTGATGCCACAGATTGGTCTTCTCCCATATCTTCACTAAATTATGAAATTTTGGAGGACTAGCATCTAATTTTTTCTAATGTAGAAAAGATATGCTTAACTCGTCTGTATTCAGAGATATTTGTGGCATCCAAGCTTTTTGTGACTCAAACTTCAAATTATTACAAATAGTTAAACGTATTTGTTGATGCACTGAGGCCATTGTTACGTTTTCTCAAATATTGAATAGAAATGAACTTATATATGCTGAACTCCATATGTAATTCACCGTAAAAGGAAAGTTCGTTTTGCCCACTAATTTGTCGTAGTACGTAATAAAGTATTGGAGGGTGTAGTACCACTTTTTGATGTGCCCTCCTCACCGATCAAATGATTCAGCGTCCGAACTTTTTAATGAAATCATAAATTTGATTGCGCACATTCTCTGCTGCTTCTTGGTTGCTGGAGTGTGCCATACCCTCCAGCACTACCACTTCCTCCAAAGTTGGCACATCTTTCTTGAAACCATATGCTAAAAGTTCTCACAATGGTGTTTAAAAGTTAGAATAAGTTGAAGGCTGATACTTTCATATTCTTCCATGTGGTGAATAACAACAACATAGTATATGTTAAAAATTGATTGTGAATTCACTTAAATTCATTTAACCCACAATAATCTTTTTCTCATATATGGTTAGATGGAGCACTGTCACTCGCGTTAATCACTAGCACACTTAGTACTAGTCAAATTTCGAACAAGTATTCTTCTACCAAAATGTTCTTTTTATTTATGTTTTAAATTTCTATTTTTCTTATAAATATAATTATATTTTTAAATACATTAAAAATGCAAAATATAATTATATTTCTAATTTAAAAACATTGAAAAATAAATTTACTGAAATTTATTAATATTTTATATTTTTAAAATAATTACAGAGACAAAAATAAATTGAAAATTAATAAATGTAATTATGTGTTTTAAATTTTATTATTATTGAAATTGTGTCGTGTACTTCATTTTTTATTTGTAATTACTAAATTTAAATATGTATATTACTGAATATATGTTATGATATTTTGAAGTAGTTGATTTTTATTAAATAAATATAGTTATTAATTATTTTTAAATAATACATTCGTTGATTTTAAGTACATGACTTTTACAATTTTTGAACTTTTTAATCTCGTTATTTTAAAAATGAAATGCTTAAACAGTATATTTATTTATTTATTTTATTCTAGATTAATTATTTTAATTACAAGCTTTATGATCACGTTTTTTATTTATATATTATATTATTAATTTTATTTTATATCTTAAAATATTTTCAATTAAGTTGAAAGTTAGATTTACGTGAGATATTTGTTATATTAATTCTGCTGTTGTTAAAAATAAGTATTTAAATATATTTTCATTAATTTTTAAGTATAATAATTTAGTGAATAAAATAAATATTAAAGCAAGACGATCATTTAAATAAAAATATAATATAAAAATTGAAAGAAAAATTAAATAAATAATATGAAAATGGTTTTTGTTTTATATATTTATTTTTTTTTAATGTTTATCCATATTTATATGCAACAAATTATAATTGTTGTATAAAAAGCCGTTGTCTATTCATTTTGGAAAACGATTTTAAATGTTGTTTAGAATTTGGAAAATTTATTTATACTATCTCAATTATATATAAAATTTTCTTTATTGATATTGTATACAATATTTTTTCGATACAAACACTAATAGAATGTTGTAAAAAATGGTGTAATGCACTTAAAATGATACCTACGTCATTCTGTGGTCAAATAGTGTGAGAGTTAATATGATAACCTCACGTCACATAGACATTTATCTTATCTCATGGTTTGATACTTTAATCGTCATAATATACTCTGTCACATTTTTATATTATTTTTACATCATTTTATGATCTAATTGTGTAAAGGTTTTCGAAATGACATATTCTTATCATATTTTTATATGATATTTGAGTCATTTTTACAATCTTTAATAGTGTGAGAGAAGTTGAAAAATGTTAATCATCCATTTTCAACTTGAAACGTTCATAGTTGGAGACTATTAGAAATGTATAAGTTAATGATATAATATTTTGGTATGGTAATGGAGAAAATTATTAAGTACAACTCAATATGAAAATATATTAATTACAATTTTATTTATAAACGATTTGATACGAAAATTGTATACTGAGAGGTATTTTGTGAACCTCGTTGGAAATCTCTTCGCTTACATTCAAAATTAGATAATTATGTACCAGCCGATTTTTATCAACATTATTGATAGTTTTTTTCATCTTTACTTATACATTAGAAAGTTGTGTATCAATAAACATATTGCATTGCATCTTTACTTATCTATTAGTAGACATATTATTTATTTGACTCATGCTTTTGGTATACACTCAAAATTAAGAAATTATGCACCCATAAATATTCGTAAAATAATACAAAATTCATATTTACGATATACTATTTAGGTTCTTCATCACATAGTAAATTTTCTTATTGGTCTTGTCGCCGAGCACATTAAATATGCTTGGAGGGAATAATAAAAAAAATAATTGGACCCTCTTTACTACGTCTAGTACTTTTAAAAGTAGTGAAAAAAAAAGGCAACACAAAGTGAATGACTTATTTTGAAGGAGTATAATTCTTGTCAAAAACAATTATTCCTTAAGAAAAAAGTTATAAAAAAATATATTTAAATTATTCGATCAAATATACTAAAAGATAATACTAACATTTTATTATATAATCTATTACTATTTGAGTACCTATGTACTAGTATCAGCCAAACAAAAGCAACTGTGCAACAAAAAGTACTTTTGATTGAAATGATCCAAATAACTTTCCTTTATTAGAAGTTTACACACACATCACTCAAACTCCACTCCAAAATACACATCGGGGTTGATTGAAACTGGGTTTGCTTCGACATAGAAACCGTGACTCAGAACTTCTTAACGAAGTCATGAATGTGATTGGCCACATCCTGTCCTGCTTCTTGGTTGTTGAAGTGGCCAACTCCTTCCTGCACCACCACCTCCTCCAGAGTTGGCACATCTTTCTTGAAACCACCGTTGTGGATGTACTCCTTCATCCCCGGAGAAGTGTACACCAAGTCAACGCTACCTGTGATGAACTTAACCGGTACATTCTCAATTCCTACTCCAGTCCATGGTGCTGTCAGCTCCCAATTTCTGCAAAACCATCACAATTTTTGCAAAACATGTCATAGATCACGCTAGTGAATGGTTCATTATATCATATTTCTGTGTCAGTGACATCTGATATAGTCCCATATAGATGAACAGGAACTCACAGATTGAGATTTCTGTAATAGTTCAAGCCTCCAGTGAAGCCAGACTTTTCGAATTTCGTAACGTAATAATCAAGATCTTGTTGAGTGAGCCAAGAGGGGAGGGTATCTGGAGTATCGGGATTAAATCCAGTTCCATATTCCCCTTTTGGGAAAACGGGAGGACCGGTTTTGCGCGTTGTGAGAATGTTCTTCATCAGATATGCAGTGTCAACGCGAGCCAGCTCAGCTTCCATCTTCCCTGGTTCCTGCGCAACCCATGACAGTAACATCAACACATTCAGTACTATCACGGCATCTACTATGTAAGATCATACTCTAGATCAAAAGCTTAAAAATTTCGTCTTAAACAAGACACCCATTATAAAAATAAAAAATTACTTTCAAGTTTTTTAAGAAATGTAAATGAAAAGTTATTAAAGTTTGCATTTTGTATCAGAAATTGATGAGGCATAAGATAGCTGAAAGAGAAAGTACCTGAAATCTGCAAATGTAGTAGTCATCTCCGTACAAGGAATGGAAAATATCGACGGTCTTCTGCTGGGGGTTTCTTCCGAGGAAGGGTCGGAAGGGGACACTGAGAGCGACATAGGCTTTGACTCGGTCTGGTCGGAACAAGCAGAGGTACCAACCGAGGATGGCACCCCAATCATGGGCCACAAGGAAGACTTTGTCCACACCCAGAGAGTCGATGAGGGCAACGATGTCTCCCACAAGGTGGAAACACGTGTAGGTGGTGAGGGGCGCAGGGGCGTCGGTGTCGCCGTAGCCTCGGAGGTCAGGGGCAACGGCACGGTAACCGAGGGAACTGAGATGCAGAATCTGGTGGCGCCATGAGTACCAGAGTTCGGGGAAGCCGTGTAAGAACAACACCACTGGGCCTTCTCCCTTCTCCGCAACATGCATCTTTATGCCATTCACTTCCACCGTTCTGTGAACTATCTTCTCCATCTTTTCTTTTTCTCTTTCTGCATATGCACCTCCTTCCCTTTCTTATACTTCCTACTTCGTTATCTTGCAGAACCATTTATTCTTTTTATTATTTATATTCTTACTTTTTATCTAACTTCATATTATAATAATATATATTGGATGAATGAGATTAAAACTGGGGTTTTAAAAAAATATCCGTAGAGGAAGGACCACGTCATTATTCACTCACGAGTAACTCTAGGATATTCAAGCTGGGGTCATAAAAAAATGTCCTCTACCGTATAGGGATTTTTCTATAGAGTTTCTATTTTTAAGAAGTGTAATTTAGTGTAAAGATTGAAAATTACAAGATTTGGATGACTTTGATTAGTGTTAAGAGGAATCGAACTAAAATCATGATGAAGTGTGAAGATTTTAAGCTAATTGAAATCATGACCGTTAACGGGAACACACTAAAATTTTTGGTGTTTGACACGCGTTTGGTATGAGTAAAATTAAAAGTTATTTTGTTATTTTTGCATCCATGTACACGCCTTTGCCTCAAAATTCATGCCTAAGTTATCTTAATTACTTTGAACTAAAAATTTATGTATAATAAGTTATCAATAAAACTGCAAATCTAATTATATTGGAGTATTTAATTGATTCAAGAGTTATTTATATATCACGCTCTTTACGAGTTTGATTCTCATTAGATACAATTTTGTTAGTCCTTTTGTTTTGGAAGTTATCTTATGGAACAAATTAATATTTTTCACATAAAATGAAACAAAGATCAAAGATAACAATAATAAAAAATTCTTTTAATTACCTAATATAAAATAAAAAACATTTAATAATTTAAAATAAACATAAATGTGAAAATAAAAATCAGACTAAATAATTACCTAATATAAAATAAAAATATTTTAATAATTTAAATAAAGATAAATGCCAAAATAAAAATCACACCAATACATATCGAAACAGAAATAATGTACATATTCATCATATACTCGTTTAAAATATCATATATTAACTATATTTATATTTATATTCATATGTGTGATTTATATTATTTACATTCTAATCAACGTAATAACTGATTTATGATTAATATATATCACGCAACATTCTTTTATCAAAGCTATCATATATATATAATATTACCGTTGGTGAGAATGAGAATAATTTGAATGAGTTATTATGAAAATAGTCATAATTTACATATTAAAATATTTCAAATTTCATATTATGGGGTCTATTTGAATTATTTTAATAAATTTCTTGGTTTAAATAAATAAATTGATTGATTTGTTTAAAATGGAAAATTTGATGTAATATTACATGAAGTGTGAAATATTATGGAAAAAAAAATTAAAAGTGGTAAGTTTGTAAGTTGAAATTGCCTTTAAGGGACTACAAAGCAACAAACATAAATAATTAAACAAACAAACCGACATATATAGGTGTTGTAAAATCTTTGATTAAAAAAAGCGATACATGTATCGCATTGAAACTTTAATAATATAGTGTGTTCATCATTGAAACTTTAATCAGTGGCTTATCTTTTTAAATATAATATAGTTTGGGATAAAGTCAAGTGTATCAAATTCAATGTGTTTGGTATTATCATAATAGTAACAATTAATAAAAAATTTAATTTTGTTTACTTGTAGATGGACATGGCGGTGTGGACCAGGTAAGACATTAATTTTGGAAATAAAATTTGTCACTTGCATTACAATATTGATTAATTTGTATCCAACACTTATTGTTTTGTCCAAAACTAGATAATTAGAATATAACTTGTTGTACTTGAGTTTTGTATTTGATCTTTACACTGAGATGATAAATGTCTATTCACAATAAGTATTTTAAAAGTCATTAATTTTAATATATTAGTAATTTTTTAAAATATTTAATTAAATTAATTATTTTTATTGGCCATAGTTATAAATGTCATGTACTAAATATTAAAGAGTAACTAATGAAGAAATATTAAAAAAATTATAAAAATTCATGCTAGATAGCTATCATCATGAAATTTATTAAAAGAAAAAAAAAAGCTAAACTCTTGAAAACTAAACCAAACTCATGGGAAACTAATGAAGAAATATTAAAGTTGTAATCCTTATTTTTTTTTTCTTTTGAAACTTTTATTAATGGTATCCCTATGCGTTTTTTAATCTGTTGTATTTATAAAAGAAAATTCTATTTACTTTTCGTTTACAGTCTTCAATATTATATTAATTACACTTTTATCTATCTTTTAATCTTTAAATACTTTACGTGCATATTTCTCGTGCGTAAAAAAAAAATCCCTTATTTCCCAATGTCACTTTCACTCTAGCAGTGTGCAATTGCCCCCGAATTCACGCTGCTCTTTTTCTGTTTTGTTTTCATTTTTTTCAATTGTATTATTTAAATATAAAATTATATTAATTTATAGTTACATAAACTATAAATAGAAAATAAATAAATATTTAAAATTATAAATATTAAATTGCTAGATGATGATACTTTATTAATTAATAAATAGTAGGTAGTGTATTGCTGACTTTTTAAACGTATTATTAAGTTTGTTTAGGTTTATAATTATATATAAAAAAAATACTTTATCAAAAGAGATCGAACTTGTCCTAATAATATTTACAATTTGAAAAAAAAATTCTCTCCAGACAATAACCAATATATGAATGTTGATATTTATTTAAACTGCACTCTCTAATTGTCTTATTGGTTCACATGGCTGCACCTGTTTCCACCAAACTCCATCTACAGTTGTTCTGTTATATGTCTTTGGTGGAACGAAAAGAAAGATATTAAACACAGCAAGTTCAAAACTTGGAAATATATATATATATATATATATATATATATATATATATATATATATATATATATATATATAAGTAAATAGTCTATTCACTAAATTTTGTCTTCAATAATTATTATATTTATTAATATACAATTAATTTTAATATTAATTTTTCTTTAATAAATTCAGGTAATCACTATTAAAGATAAAATATATGTTTAATTACCTTAACTATTAAAAAAAGTATGAGAATTAAAGTTTTTGTTTTAGAACTATAATTTTTTTATTATATTAAAAAAATATAATAATATTAAACGGATTATATATATATATATATATATATATATATATATATATATATATATATATATATATATATATTAAAAAAATGGCATACTCAAAATGTCTTTGTCCACATTATGAAGTCAATTTCTCTTAGCTTTCACTAAGACCCTTTCATAATTATTAGCCTTTGGTATCTTACCATTCCCTTCATTATCTAGCTTACATGCTATATATAAATTTAACGCTTGATCTCATATTTTGAATTTTCTCAATCAATTTCATATATGGAATAATTGTCTATTAATTTGTTATTGGTATACTTATTTCCATTAAGTTCTAGACATTGTTTATGCTGGAATGAAATGGTTCTTTTGTTAAGATTAATATGGAAAAGATAACGCTAAGTTTAAAATTTAAGTCAAAACTTAATTAATTTCTTTTCATAAAAATGCTCGTATTATCTATACTATTCACATAAGGTTTGATAACATAAACAACCAAATTTAGCATTTAAGAGTAAAAGAATAACTCTGAGTCACTAGACCATTAAAATGGATTTTTTTTTTTTTATGAAAGTAGGGTATTTTTTTAATATTATGTAAAAGACGCATTTAAAAAAATTACTACACTGGCTAAATTATTCTCATGTTAATCCCCTCTTGCATTCCTTTAAGTCTTTGGTTGGTCTTCGTATCTCCTGTATGTTGGTTTGTTAATGTGAATCTTCACGTTGTCCATCTATACATTTTCTAGCTTCTTCTCGAATTCCACCCATCAAGTTTTCCACATCTACTTTGTAATTATTTATTATTATTGTTAAATAATATAATTTATATTTTAATTAAATATTTTATTTTAATATTTATTATTAAAAGCAGTTGTATTGTGGTTGTTTTTTAAAAAAGAAGAATGTCAACACTTTTTCCCCCGCGCGTATATATATATATATATCCTTGCATTTAATATATAAATAAATAAACACCTAGATTGGATAGGAAATAAAATTATTAAACCTTGAACAAAAGAATTTGAACATGAAAAAGAGACCTGGTATTTCCTCAAAATGTAAAATAGATTCGAAGTATATATTCAATTTTGTTAACAACAAAGTCTCCTAAAGAAAGGTTTAATTACATTAAATCTATGCACTAAAGGAACAAGGGATCATCTCTCTGCAGTTTGAGAAATGTGACATTACAGAATATACAAAGACTTCAAACTAATCAAACAGAAGTGAAAGACACAAGCCTTTAAAATACCTATAAACTCTGGGATGCATATTAGCACGCATGCTCCTTCCTAAAAAAATGTTTAGTGCTTGGGGAGGGTGGAAGAGTAGTACGGAAGCCTAGTAATTTTAACCCATTGATCTCCATGAAAAAAATTTAACGGTGAGTAATCGCTTGCGGATTTTGAATTCAGTTTCTTGATCCCGCTCCATTTTACACGCTTCGTTGTGTTTGAACCAGGACCAGTGTTATTGTACTCACCATAGAAACATGTGTTCATACCTGAAGGACCATGTGCTCCAGGCCATGGCACGTACCCATCAGGTTCAATAATGTCCTCCATGTAAGTGTTCATGAAGATGGTCCTCGAGTAATTCTTCCATGGACGAGCTAGGTAAGCCTTGTTGTCAAACTTCACTGTATGATTATACACAATGGAGCTTCCTTGGATCACTATTCCTGACGGTTGCTGCATCTCCTTTCTACCTTGTGCAGTCACAGTTAATTGTTGATTTTTCAATGGCTTTCTTACCACGAAAGTGCAGTTCTGAAAAACAGCCACTGCATCGCCAAAGACAAAGTCGATAGTGCCAGAAATGGTGCAATCACGATAAAATTGGCGCATGGCATGAACATGCAACGTGTCCTGATACCCATCCATTGAGCATCTATAGAAAATGGATCTGTCTGCTTGGACCCTTATGGCTACTGCTTGATGCTTGTGGGGGCCAGCGGAATTCTCAAACCCTATATTGATGGCCACGAAGTAATCTCCTAGAATAGCTGCATGCATGCATAAACTAGTTAATTAACATCGCAATATACCATGATCGTTTTTGTACGTAGTAGCAAGATGCTAGAAAGCTGGTGTTACTATTATATATAGGGAAAGGATACATACCAACTGAGGCGGTTCTGTAAGTATTCATCCCATCGATGAAGTTTCTGTTGCCTGTGATTCGTGTCTTATTGGCACCATCACCGACAAACACCACGCGAGTCATTGTTTTAGGGATTTCAACATACTCATGATAAACACCCTCCCTAATGTAAATCACGAATGGTTTTTTGTTCTTCTTAGGTACCTTCTTTAATGCCTGATTGATGCTCTTGAACTTTTCACTACCATCTTTGGCCACAACCGCATTAGCCTTCAGTTTGTGGGGACTTTCGTGAAGGAGTCTACGAACACCACCACCAGCATCATCATCATCATCATCATCAATCCACGAGGGAATAGCCACACCGTGACCAAAAACATGTTCGCCACCCTCAACAAGCTGACGATGACTCGTGTCACGCAATTCCGAGACAGTATCTGCAAGTGATGTGACGATGGCAAGGGCGTTGCTGCTCATGTGCATGGTGGTGGTCAACAATGTCCTCATCCTTTTCCCAGATGGGCTGGTGGTGTTATTGAAGCCATCCAAGCAAGTCTCGTGGTACGTGATTGCACCACTAAGCCAAACTTTCAAACTAGTGAGGATGTCGTTGAGATTGTTGAGATCAAACTTGCCCATTTTCTCAATTGCCCTCTTGAATTCCCCAATGGAAAGATTCATGAGTTGCTTGCATGTTGCAAGTGCCATCTTGGCTCTGGGTTCCTTCTCAACCTTGTGCAAGTGATCTATTTTTTTTATTCCTTTACTGATTTTCTTTGAGGTTGCATTGAATGCAATTTTAATGAGTTCTCTGGAGTCTGTGATGTTCCCAGCCTCTTTTCTCAGGCTTTTCTCGCATTCTTTCTGGTAATGTGTGGGTTTACAAAGGGTTTTCACCGCTTTCACAGAGGAAACTACGCGGTTGTGCTCTAGTTTGTCATTGTTGGATCTGTTCGACTCGTAGATGTTAAATGCAACGGCAACGACCATAGCCACAAGGAAGATGGTAGAGACACCAATAATGGCGATTCTCCTCTTGCTTCCTCCATCTTCCTCGCTCATTTTCAATTAAGCGCCCCCTATCAACACTTCAAATTTACTAATAACTAAAATGGTTAAATGATAGCAACATTACATGCAAATCAAATACAATTAAACCTTGTGGGTGCGGTTTTTTTCTCTTCTATGTTTCTTTTATTTTGGTTCCTGCGCGTATTGTGTAACAGAAGGAGACGCGCAGAGAAGTGAAGGGAAAGGGCCTTCTGAGGCTGCGGCAATCCTCCGTCAAACCCTTTTGGAGTGTGCATCTCTGTGATTGTTGGCCAAAATAGAAATTCCTTTATATATAGATCAAATAGTGGTTTAGAACTTGGTTATCCTCAAAATAGAAAAAATATCCTTTCTCTTCTAAAACTGATCAAGCTCAGAAGCCGCACAATATATAGAAATAGTTGAGGTTTCTGTTCTTACCTTGGATTGTGATAATTTTAGCATTATAAGGCCTGTTTGAATTCTTCATCTCATTCGCAGATCTTTGTTCATGAATAAGCGGGCACGAATTTAGCCTTTGTCATTTATTAGTTTAGGCAAACAATATATAGTGTTAAATATATTTTAACTAATATCATCACATTGCCAATTGTTGTTTGATTCAAACTTTAAGGAGAGGATCGATTGGAGAAAAATAAAGTTTTCATTTAATTTTTACTACCCTCCTCCAATATTAAAGATAAAATAACAATGTTATCAGTAATAACTGAAATATTCATATTTATGTTTTGAACTTTAAAATTATAAATTAAAGGGATATATATTTTTTATTGTTCAAAACATAAAATTACTTTGTGAATCAAATAAAAAATATTACTCTCCTTCTCAGTTAAAATTTATCCAGTCAACTAAACATAATTTCTAATCAAAATCTCTCATCTGTTTGATGGTTAAAATATTTCATCTCTCTTCTTTTAAACCAAACAGGTGGTTGCATACATTTTTCCATGAATAATCAGGTGATAAGAAGAGAAGGCAAACCGTTCTACCTCTCCTTAAGAACTCACTTGATTGATTTATTTATTTTTTAATTTCTTTACATGCATAACATTCATAAGATAAAGGTAATAGATTTATATTAGGTATCACTTGATACAATTAATTTACTCAAAACAAGTTGAAGTGTGTAAGCAGCACCAAAAAAAGCTACTGTAACCCTGCTTTGAAAGGTACTCCTGTGGTGGGTAGCCATTTGTCACCTTGTATAAACTTCTGCACCGTGAAATCAAGTGCATCCTTTTCGTCTATGAGATGGTACCCTTCCCATGTGACCCTATTGCTAGTGTCTGAACCAGGTCCCCAGTTAGCAAACTCTGCATAATACAGTGTGCCCAAAGCAAAATCCCCAGACCATTCTGTCCACCCCTTTGGATCAATTAGGCCATCCATGAAAGATTGCATGTAAACAGTCCTAGCATACTCCTTCCAAGGCCTACCCAAATATGTCTGTATCCCATTATAGTTGCTAGTAGCATCACCCAACTCACTGGCTGCTATTATGAAACAGTTCTGTATGGAGATGCCAGTGTTTTGGTTTGGATCTGTTCGACCTTGTGCTGTGATTGCATTGAATTGGTTTTGCATAGGAAGTCTTGGATAAATGCTACAATCCTGGAACACTGTTGCTGCATTGCCGAATATGAAATCCACTGTGCCATAAATGTGACAGCTTTTGTAGAATTGCCTTAGGGAATGTACGTACAGTGTGTCTTGGTAACCCTCAAAACTGCAATTGTAGAACGTGGACATGTCCGCCCCGTTTCTCACAGCCACAGCTTGATGCTTGCTGGACCCAGCAATGTTACGAAATGTTATGTTCACAGCAACAAACCCTTTTCCAACAACAGCTGCACAACACAGTTGTAGTGTGTGACAATTAGTAGCCATATTACATAGGTAGTTACTCACCCACTATATTAATGTTGGATTTGACAACATGTGACTAACTAACTTGATTTCTATCCTTGTCTGGCCAAAGTGCTGGAAATTAATGCGCATGCATGAGCAGAAAATACGTGACATGATATGCAAAGTGAGCTTTGAACATGGCTTACCAAAAGTCGCAGACTGGAAAGTGGTCCAGCCATCGACCACGCTGCGATCGCCAGTGAGCACAGTGCGGTTGATGCCATCTCCAATCAACATCAGATTGTGCTTGCTCTTAGGAATAGACACGTACTCGTTGTAAATCCCCGCGACAACATAGATTACATGGTACCCGTTGTTGGTGCCGCTGTTTTCTGGTGCAGCAGCCACTGCATCATTTATGGTGGTGAAATCACCAGACCCATCAGGGTTCACCACCACTTTTTGCCTCGCCTCCACATTGTCAAGGCTTGTTTGCAGTAACTTTCTGTTAGTGATAGTCTCAACTGTGGTTGATCCTTCCATGGCATCGCTAGCCCAACCACGGGTGAAAAGGGCTAGAGATATGCTATATAGTTTGATCGCATCGGAAAGGGGACTTGATAAGGCCCTGGTAACTGCAGGATAGGGAGTTACCTCGTTAAAACCATTCAAGCACGTTTGTTGGTTGGTTAAAGTGGCACTAAGCAAGGTTTGCAAGTCGTAGACCTGATAGCCAGTCACGGTGCTTTCAGTGGCTTGGAGGACACTGGACAAGAAATCAATGTTGAGTTCTGAAAGGTTGAAGCAATCTTCAAGGGCGTGTAGTGTTGAAGCAGGAATGGCGTAGTGGTTTGTGAGATAAGAAGAGATCAATGAAACAATCGTTTTTGTTGTTGATAAGCATTGGTGAAGGACGAAACGGCATTGGTCATGTGTGGATAAATATTGAGGAGGTAGAGTGGTTTTGCAGAATGCTGGGTAGGGTGTAGTGTTGCATGTGCTGTCTGAGAAGGAAGAGAAAGCTACAGGAGAAGAAGAATGGAAGAGAATGAAGAGGAAAACAAGTTTGTAGAAGGTGGTCCAGGTCTTCATTTTTGTGGCCATAGCAATGGGTTGATGTCTGTGAAGACTTGTGCTCTTATATATTTATATTTAGCTGCATTAACCAGCATTAAATTAACTAACCTTCTGGGTACAAAATCTGGTCGATGGACACTCATTCTTTTAAATAATTATGAAGTTAAATTTTAGTGTGGCCTGGTTTGGTCAGTCTCTATATTCTCCATGCTTTAAGCCCTTAAAAACTCTCTGAAATTAGACGTGTTAGATATAAAGTCCTCTATGTAGATATATTTTTCCTCTTCATACCAGATTCATATCCTCTTTCATCAAGGACAGGTGTATTAAGAAAATGGGCTCTTTAATCAATTTAGAAAAATATGGAAACTAGATCAAACATGAAAAAGAAAACTAATATTGGTTAATTAAATTTTATTTAGTATTTTTATCATGTATATTTGGTCTTTCATTACAATACGAAAATATTTTGATATATTTTTCTACTCACAATTTATTGTCATGTATTATTTTTTACATTTTATAGTGCAGAATTTACAAATTTATCGTAGATTGATTAAAAGGCAAGAAAATGGATACTCGGTATTTAAATAAGCATGATAAAGTGTGCAACTCCCACGTTCTGTTTGTATATTGTTTTAGCTTCTACATATCTTGATTGGTAGCAAAGACGAGGAAGACGCGTGAGAAAGAGGTGACTTAGGAAGTTGCTTTTGTGATTAACAACTTGATTTCACTAAAAGAAGAAAGGTGGAGTTAGTGAGTGGAAGGCATGTTTAAAGTCCAATTAGAAGTCAATAATGATTAGGTATTTACTACGTGATACGTGTACATTTCATTGCCTTCACAAAATAGAATCTACATGTAAAAGCGTATATATTTTATTCAATCAATCACTTAACAATTGTTGCTGAGAAAAAAAAAAAAAAAAAAATCACTTAAAAAATTATC
>Ga0209700_104275_pt1 | contig 26040 bp, 23 predicted proteins | sample SiratroredBW_FD_187528 | JGI IMG/M metagenome (GOLD analysis project Ga0209700, IMG submission 187528) | Root nodule microbial communities of legume samples collected from California, USA - Siratro red BW (SPAdes) (version 2) | ecosystem: Host-associated > Plants > Roots > Nodule | place: USA...
GGATTGGATACCCTTTTCAGTCTCTTCCATCACCTTTTTGTGCGAAGTTTCTTGTTGAGATTCGCATGCCACACAGCAAAGTTAAACAACTTTGGGAGGGGATCCAGGTAACTAAAGAACGTTATGTATATGTCCACATTTTTACATGTTTTTTTGAGGTTTTTCGGCTGTGAAGTCTCCTTTTGAATTGTTAACAGGAAGTAGATAATTTAGAGGGAATTGATCTAAGTGAATGCAAAAAGTTTGAAGAGCTTCCAGATTTGTCTAAGGCGCCAAGACTTAAATGGGTGAATCTCTCATGTTGTGAAAGTTTGCGGTATCTTCACCCATCTGTTTTATCCTCCGGCACGCTTGTTACTTTGATTCTGAATGGGTGTACAACACTTGAGAGTCTTAAAGGTGAAAAGCGTTTAAAATCTCTAGAAAAGATCACTGTCAATGGCTGCTCAAATCTGGAGGAATTTGCAGTGTCCTCAGATTTAATTAAAATATTGGAGTTGAGCAACAGAGCAATCCAAACGTCGGACACATCAGTAAGGCCAAAGCCTATACACAATTTGGAGAGATATTTCGAGAAGCTGACGCTTATTAACCGTGTACTACGTACGAAGGATTTCATCAACTACCACCTTTCTCCCGTACAACATATTTACACGCTAAAGCTAGGTCAATGCAACATAATAAGGTTGCCTGAAATCATTAAGAATTTTGGAAACTTAAGAATTTTGTCCTTGGAGAATTGTAACAAGCTTCTGCATCTGCCAAAGCTTCCATCCAGCATCAATTACTTAGGTGCCAGTAACTGCACATCATTGGTGTCAGTTTCAAACTTAGTCAATTTGGCAAATGTGATATGGGGAGGTACCAGATTCATTTCATTCAAGAACGACTTGAAATTGGATGAACATTCATGCCAAATTATTATGAAAAGCGTACAGTTAATAATGGTGTGTTCTGCATTTGACAACATGGTGAGAAAATCCCGTGACCTCCACAACTACAGTTATAACAGTGTTGAACTTTGTTTACCAGGAAGCAGGGTCCCAGAACAGATCAAATATCGGAGCACTGAGTCCTTTATTACCATTGAGCTTTCCAAATTTTCCAACTTGAGGGGCTTCATTTACTCTGTGGTTCTTTCTCCATCTGGTGAAATGAAGAAGCATGACACTAAGATTGTATGTAAACGCCACTTGAGAGAAAATACGAGGGAATCATGGGTATCTAGTGATATCAAGGGACTGAACATGGATCATGTTTATATATGGTATGATCCATTCCACTGTGATGGCATTCTCAAATATAATGAGCCAAGTGTTTGTTTTCAGTTCTGTGTTACAAATGATGAGGGGGAAGTTGATGGCTCTATGTGTATTAAAGAGTGTGGTGTTCACGTTATAAGTGTTTCAGAACTGCCGAGTGTTTTGGGAGAGTTGGAATGGGATACGGAAAAGAAGAAGGACTTAGTGAAGAGAGTGGAGTTGATAACAGGACAAAGGATAACCTTAACATCAATTGAACGATCTGATGAAGAGGAAAATAATGGCATGAGAAATCAGATGGGGAATCAACAAGGGGACTTGAGTGAACACAGCTCCTTTCATAGTATAGCTGGTATGCAACTCATTACTCTTATAATCTTCAATTATAACTACTCATAACTATCCATTGTAAATTGTGATATATTGCAATGTTTTATGACTTCATTCAGTTTTCTTAAAATTTTCAAAATTATATTCTCACTTGAACTGTCCAAAATTCCAAAATATGAATTTTCAATACTATTATTACTAGAGTTACCATGCTCAACAAACATTTTGTACATTGTATAATGTCTTCAAATTCAACATCTCCTGCAGTTCTTTTTTTAACTGTATGAGTCTCAGCTATTAATTTATACTTTTACTTGTAAAAGATGGAACTAGCCTCATGCAATTAACTTTTCAATTGCAGGAGATCCGTATCCTATTCATATATCATTGGTCAATTTGTTATTTTGGCAATTTATCATTCTTCTTGTCTTCAGGTACTGAATTAGACTCAAAGATGGTTGAACCAGATTCAGGTGATGAAGATAATAAGAGGAAAAACCATTATTCTGCTGTGGAAGATATTATCAACTCTACCCACAAGGAAGTCAAAACTGATTCTGGCACAGATTGTAGGCAGCATACTACAGTGTCTACAAATGGAGTTTTTCAAGTGTTCTTATATACCGACAAACATCGTATAGAACAAGTAAAAAGTTCACAAACTTTTCCCTCCATTTACTAGAAATGTCAAAACATACAAAATGCAAACTTATATTTTATCATTATTTTGATTTTCAATTCTGACATCATGATATAATTATCAGTTTGAGCAGGTCAAATACGAAGGAAATAGAGAAACGCCAATTAGACAAAATGCAACCTTGCTTGAAACTGTAGAATCAGAGTTAGGCAAAGAAAATGAGTCTAAAGAAAAGTCCAGTAAGGAATTCTATGCATGCATACCATTACTTTAAACCATACAACTAACTTATGCCATGTCCAATCACACATCTTCAAGTACGATATTTTTGTTAATAGTTATCTTGAAAGTCAAATCAAGAACGAATTGTAGTTGATTGATATAAAATTGTTTTACATTCTATAAAATTGTTCTACATTCTATAAAATTGTATCTATCAAACTCAAATAACTTTACCAGAGTTTCAATCTTTATAAAGAATATCATATATTCATTATTTAGTATTCTAATGAAGAAAAATCACTTACTTATTTAATATCTTGTGTAAGATCTCATCGCACTAACAGGCATCTATCTTTTGAGTTTAGTTTTTTGAAAGAATGTTATTCTTTTCTCCTGCTTCCAATCTTTCTTCATTGTTCATCTCACAGGACCAAAGTCAACGGTGGATGAACTGGAATCCCTTGAAGATAATGTGAGGAAAGATAACTTTTGTGGTGCGGAAGAGAGCACTGGCAAGGAAATTAAGATTGGTGCTGGTGGTGGAAGCAGGGAGAACATCACAAAGTACACAGAAGATGTAAGTCAAGATTCTTTTATATTTAATCTGGTAACCTTTGTATTACATCTTATTTAAAAATTAAGGCAGTATATAATAGTACTTGCATTTAGCAACATTTCAATTTTCAACTTTCATTTGTTAATATGATGATTAGATTGTGCAGGTCGAAAGCAAGGGAAATAGAAGAACAATAGCTGAACATGATGCTAGTTTACATGACCTCATTATTGAGTCACAACCAAACACAGAATATAACGAGTCAGAAGACAACTCAAGTATGGAACTCAATCTAGATATACCATTACTTAGTAAAATTTATATTATCATTTTTTATAAATGCAACAGTGGCACGAAATTTATGATGATGAGTGACATTTACTAAGGTAATTACACAATCTGAAATTCCACGAAATTAGACCTACTACCTGTTTTTAAATGGTATATGATGTTATCTCGTTATATAAAAGTCAAGGGAAGTTTATATACACGGTATACTTCTAAATGTGGATCTATCTTTTTGTTTACTTTCTTGTTGTATTCATTCTTTTTTCCTACATTTTTTCTTCTGCGTTAAGTCACACAATCTAAGTTAGTACTGATGGTTGAACTAGAATCAGTTAAAGGCAACAGAGGGAGTAAAGACTATTTTTCTGGTGTCGAAGAGACCATTGAATATTCTGCTTGCAGTGCAACCAAGACAACTGCTAAAAGAGGTTCCAAAGAAAAATTTACAAAGTCTATAGAAATTGTAAGTATCTTTATTTTGCAAAATTTTATCATATTATTTGAAAGTGTAAAAAATACAAAAGGTAACAGTAACGTTTTCTTTATAAAGAAAAAACTTGGGTATATGAAATGTCCAAGATTAACAGCACAAGGTGAATACATGTATAATGATAGTTGAGATTTGCAATATAAGCAATCTGTGGAGAATTTGTGGCTAATCCTACCTAACTAATGTAGATCAAAATAAAACTTTCCAAAACAAAACTGCATAACACAGATTCAAGGCTTGATTTCAATGTAGTTTCACAGATTCCTTACCAACCTGACGATTTTACTTGCATCAAATAATTTCCAGCTCCAACAATTGAGCTTGTTTTCTCCACAAAATTCAAATAATTTATCCTTTTTAAACACTTGTTGTGTCCCTTCGAAGTGATCTTTAATAACGAGAGGTTGATATCCCTTGTGAAGCGTTATCTGTTATGCCTTTTTAACTACAAAATGATTTCAATAAATTTCAGGTAATAATAAAGAGTATGTTTAAAATAATACATTAGAGAGTGCATTACTAGTATTCCCATTGAAGTATTTAACTTTGCGAAACTTGGACTTTCCGATTTCACAGGTAGCCAATGAACATTCACAGAGCACATCACTTCAAGCCTCTTCTGAAGGGGGCTTTGAGGACTTGAATGATAGGTTTGAAGAATCGAGTAAGCAAGTTGTAGAAACTCATGATACAGGGAAACTTGTTACTAAATACTCATCCTTGGACCTAGAGAATTGCCTCCAACAGTTCGACGAAAATCCATTTGCAATCCTTGACTTACTTTCTAACGAACTATCCCCTTCACTGAAACAATCAGAAACTTGTGTTCAAAAGGTAGCTCAAGCAAATGATGCTACAACCATCCTCAATGAGTTCCGAACCTTAGTGTTCTCAACTTCGTTGCTAAAGAAACTTCCAGACCAATCCTATCGGCAACAAATTGCAGAAACACTACAGAAACTTCACACTTATCGTAGAGAAATTACAAAAGAGCAAGAAGCAGGTTTAGAGAAATTTATAGAGCTCTACAATAAAGCTGTCAACATTTCTCAAGATAAGATGTTAACCGAGGATAAACAAGCAAAAATGGCACCTGAGAAGAGAGACTTGTATAACAAACTTCAAGATTCTAAACTGAAAGTTCAACAGTTTGACACCACCATCTCAACCAGTAAGTCTCAGATGGAAAACCTCCAAAAAAGACAAAGGGAAATCCAGGAAGCTATGCATAAGCTTCAACAAGAAAATGAAGCCTTGGAAAAGGAGAGGTCAACACTAGAGGTTTTATACTCAGAAAAACAAACCAAGAAGAACTAGACACTTGAATCAGCGAAGTGTCTCTCGACTTCTGTTGTTCAAACAACCAAACAATTAGAAGAACTTGAAGAGAAAAGATTGAGTTTGGCTTCAGCTTACAAAGACCTCAAAGAACCATATCGAAGAATGAAGACAAAACCCCTATTCTAGTCTTCTTCCCTGATGTTTTGTTTGGATGTAATATTTTTTTGAATCATTCCACAGATAAGTTCCTGACTGTAAATAAGTTTGGACTTCTGTTAATGATTGTTAATAAGCTCCATAGAGATTTTTATTCACACGGCATGAAGTGGATCTAAATTAGCATTAAAAACAGTTAATGTTTTAGTTTCATAATTGTTTCTTACACCTCTTTCGTGAAATGATTTTTTTTTTTGAAAAAAATTTACACTTTTCAAATCTATTGAACTATGCATTCTCCAAAAAAATTGGATGATATATTCTATACTGTATATTAATTGGAGAATATCATAATAGAATTTATGATTATAACGAAAGTAAATTTTGAAAGTATAAAAACCATAACTTGCCTCTATTCATCGTCTTCCATACATGCACGTTCACAAAATCACCAACCCACACGTGTGACTAAAATCTGCATACTTGGATTTCCAGCACCAACAACATTTAGAAATAAATTTTAGATATGAGATAATGATTCTATGGCGCTTAGTTTTATTACAAGTTGCTTTCGAAGAAATAGTTAAATGTGAATTCTAAATTATACATTTTAGTAGAACCGAAGTTGAAGTGTGGAAAGTAGTTAGCAGAAGTCAATGAGAGAAACCGACACTCGCAGACAAGGAAACAATCATTGAAAAACTTCATCGTCCAATTTGGTTTCATAAGATGTTGTGATGTTGATTTGTTCCTTACTTCAGTGGAGAGTTTGGGAAGTTGGGACATGTCTTCCACCTTTGGTGTAAAGCACGATGTTTTTGTGAGCTTCAGAGGAGCGGACACACGAACAAACTTCACAAGCCATCTTCTGAATGCTCTGACTCAGAAATCAATCAGCGCATTCATAGATTACGAACTCACCAGAGGAGACTACACGTGGCCAACCCTTGCCAGAGCAATCGAGGAGTCGATTGTGTCAATTGTTGTTATATCCGAAGACTATGGTTCCTCCATGTGGTGCTTGAAAGAGCTGGCACACATACTTGAATGCAGAAGAAAGCGGGGTCTGGTTGTTATACCCGTCTTCTATCAGGTAGATCCCTCACATGTAAGGAAGCTGAGTGGGAGTTTCGATAAGGCATTCGCAAAGCATGAGCGAGACACAAGATCATCGGACAGAAAATCCCACATGAAGGATGTTTCTAGGTGGACAGCTGCTCTCAAAGAAGTAGCCAATATTTCTGGATGGGACTCCAGATCGTACAGGTAGATACCAACTTCCTTATTCATACTATTTTTTCATTGATGTAATATGATGAGAGTGTTAAATTTAGGACTTTTGTGTTTTGGAACATCTTCTATGGAAGTTTTTGAGAACATTTTGATATAATCTTAAGTGCATGAATTCCTTTTGAATTGAGAAGAATTCCTTATAAGTAGGGATGAAAAAGGGGGGTTTGACTATCCCATTCTTGTCCCTGAAATGAAATTTCATTCCCATCCCCATACTCATACTGAACAGGTATGAATTATCTCTCGGTATTTCAAATATTAATTAAATAATTTTGTATAAAGTAAAAATCACATAAAAAAGCATGTTATTATCAAGTATCTAATATAAAAATCATACACATTTTCTTTCTCTAATTTCAAATATAAAAAAAGGAAATTATAGAAGAAAATAAAAGTGATCAAATATATGATCTAAAAATAAATTATGAAACTTAAAAGCAAAAAGTTAATACAATTTTTTGGGTCACCTCACAGAAGAAAGGTGGTGTAGTAATTTAGAAAGGGGACGAGTAGGAGGACGAGACGATGATGGGTATTAGGACAGGAAAGAGACATTTATGTCGGGTATTACCTATACTTATACCTATATTGAGTCAATATGGAGATTTCTCGTCAAAATCAGGACGAGTTCTAACTTTACTTGCAGAGACGTGTTCATTTTACATCTCTACTTGTGTTAGGAATCCAAATGAGTTAAAAGTTCAAAAGATCCTCAAAGACATAGTTTTAAGATTTTGGATTGAAGACAGTATCTCGTCATCTCGAGGATAAAAGATATTTAGTTATAATAATTAGATGAATGTTTTATAAATAATTGAAGTGTAAATTAAAAATTATAAAAACTTGAGTATTAGAAAACATCACCTTTAGGGGAAAAACATGCAAGAGAGAGACTTAAAATTGATGTTGGATAGGGAAACAAAATAAGATCAGATCAAATCCTTGGAGATATTTTTCACCTACCAATTGGTGAAGTTAACGGTAAGATCGGAAAACATAGGTGGTTGAACAAAGTAGAGATTAGAGTAGGAATGAAAGTAGTAAGTATTATTTCAGCTAATTCTCCTTGCTTTTTCAAGTAAATTCATAATAATATTATTTCCCTATGTGTGGTTGGTTTGTTTCATTATTATGACAGAGATGAAGCTATTGTCATCCAGAATCTTGTCAATGATGTATTGCAAAAGCTACACCTGAGATATCCTACGGAACTAAAAGGCTTAGTCAGAATTAAAAATACTTGCGGAAAGGTGGATTTGTTACTGCAAAAATCTCGAGTCATTGGAATTTGGGGTATGGGGGGAATTGGTAAGTCAACCATTGCTAAAGCCTTGTTTGCCAAATACTTTCCCTATTTTGATCATGTCTGCTTCGTGGCCAATGCAAAAGAATTTTCGCTCGATAAGCTTTTCTCTGAGCTATTTAGAGAGGAAGTTTCCGCATCAAATGTGGTAGGATCAACATTTGATATGAGGAGACTCAGAAGGAAGAAGATTTTCATTGTACTTGATGATATGGATTGTTTAGACCTTTTGGAATATTTATGCAGAGAGTATGAGGACCTAGATCCCCATAGTAAACTCATCATAACAATACGAGATAAGCAATTGCTTGAGGGAAGAGTTGATCAGATCTATGAGGTCAAGAAATGGGAAACCAGAGCATCTTTAAAGCTTTTTTGCTTAGAAGCCTTCAAGAGAAGACATCCCAAAAAGGGTTATGAGATTCTATCAGAAAGTGCAGTTGAATATGCTGGTGGCGTTCCATTAGCTCTTAAAGTTTTGGGTTCATATCTTCGTTCAAAAAGTATCATTTTTGGGGAAAGTACTATAAGAAAACTCAGCGTGTATCCTAACGAGAGAATTCAGAAAGTGTTAGAAGTGAGCTACACTGGATTACATGATCTAGAAAAGAATATATTTCTAGACATTGTATTCTTTTTCAAAGAAAAACAGAAGGATCATGTCATAAGGATACTAGATGCCTGTGGTTTTGAAGCAACTAGTGGAATAGAAGTTCTCGCAGATAAAGCTTTGTTAACAATTTCATATCGAAAGATAATACATATGCATGACTTGCTGCAGCAAATGGGTTTGGAGATTGTACGTCAAGAGAGTAGTGGGGATCCTGGTAGACGTAGTCGATTGAAGGATAATGAAGCTAGGGAAGTGATTGAAGAAAACAAGGTAAAGAAAAGGAACACTGACCTTGACATTTTCTTATAGAAACTGCTGCAAATTTGATGTCATCTAATTCATGTTTTCTTTTTTGTGTGTTTTACCAGGGAACTGGTGCTATTCAAGGCATAGCATTAGATTTGTCTCAAATTAAAGGTTTAATTTTGCATGCTGACACATTCACAAAGATGAAAACCTTGAGATTTCTGAAATTCTACAACACATTGGGTCAGAGTGCTAGAGATACCTACCTTGACCTTCCTGCAACTCTTGAGCCATTTTCTGATAAACTGACGTACATTGAGTGGGTTGGTTACCCGTTTGAGTCTCTTCCATCACCTTTTTGCGCTAAGTTTCTTGTGGAGATTCACATGCCACACAGCAAAGTAAAACAACTTTGGCAGGGGATCCAGGTAGTTAAAGAATAGATATGTATGTAAACATGTATACATTTTCTTTAGAGTATTTTATATTATGATGGCTCCTTTTGAATTATTTACAGGAGCTCAATTATTTAGAAGGAATTGACCTAAGACAATGCAAGCAGTTTGAGGAGCTTCCAGATTTGTCTAAGGCATCAAGACTTAAATCGGTGAATCTCTCCTATTGTGAAAGTTTGCAGTATCTTCATCCATCTGTTTTATCCTCAGACACGCTTGTTACTTTGATACTGGATAAGTGTACAAACCTCAAGAGTGTTAAAAGTGAGAAACATTTAAAATCTCTAGAGAAGATCAGTGTCAATGGCTGCTTAAATCTGGTGGAATTTGCAGTTTCATCAGATTTAATTGAAAATTTGGATTTAAGCAATACAGGAATCCAAACATTGGACACATCAATAGGGAGTATGCATAAACTTAAGTGGCTCAATCTGGAGGGCTTAAAACTCAAGCATATTTTAAGAGAGTTATGTTGCTTGGCATCTCTCAAGGTGCTGAAGATTTCTGGTAATGGACTAGTAATTGACAAGCAGCAAATACATGTCCTGTTTAATGGATTAAGGTACTTACAAATACTATATTTGAAGGATTGTAGTGAGTTGTTTGAACTCCCTGACAGCATCAGTCTCTTGACACAATTACAGGAACTAAGGTTAGACAGAAGTGATTTGAAAAGGTTGCCTGAAAACATTAATGATCTTCAAATGTTGGAAATTCTGTCCCTGGAGGATTGCAAGGAGCTTCTTTGCCTACCAAAGTTTCCATCCCTCATCAAATACTTGCGTGCCATAAACTGCACGTCATTGGTGTCAGTGTCAAACTTAAAGACTTCGGCAATGGAGATGTTAGGAACGAATAAACGCATTACATTCAAGAATAGTGGGAAATTGGATGGACATTCACTCAGAATTATTATGGACAGCCTCCATTTAGCAATGATGAGTGCTGCATATCACAACGTGTTAGTAAGAAGATCATATGGGACGTACAACAGCTGCAACTACACGAGTGTTGAGCTTTGTTTACCAGGAGGGGGTGTCCCTGAGCAGATCAATTATCGATCCACCAAGTCCTCCATTACCATTGCACTTCCTCCCCGTTCTGAATTACTTGGATTCATTTACTCAGTGGTTCTTTCTCCAACTGGTGGAATGAAGACTAATGGCGCTAAGATATTTTGTAAATGCCACTTGCCAGAAGAAGGTATAAAGGCAACATGGCTATATGGTGATATCAGGGGATTGAAGTCGGATCATGTTTATGAATGGTATGATCCGTTACACAGTGACAGCATTCTCAAATATTATGAACAATCAAAGGTTTGTTTTGAGTTCTGTGTTGCAAATGATAAGGGGGAAGTTGAGGGTTCCATCTGTATTAAAGAGTGTGGGGTAGGCCTTGTAAGTGTTTTAGAAGTGCATAGTGTTTTACAAAAGTTGGACTTTGATTCGAATAAGAAAAAGGAGTTGGTGGAGGGAGTGGAGTTGGAATCAAAGCTTAGGAATCAACAGCAGGATTGGAGTGAATCAAGCTCTTCTGATAGCCTAACAACTCCAACGAGCTCCTCTGGTATGCAACTCATTAACCTTATAATCTTCTATATAAACCTTGAATAACTGCTCATAACTATCTGCTTTAAATTGTCATGATCATTAAAACTTAGGTTGAGATGATCCAAAATATATCTAGAACTCACGGTATAGATCTAGTTTCTAATGTTAGAAAATATCAAGATTAGTTTGGAGCCCTGATAAGTTAGTGAGACAAGACTAGTTGTAAACACCCTCATTTTGACTATTAACAACGGATTTTGATGTTTTCACACTTCTTTTTCTTATATTTAGTCTGCATTTTTCTCCCTTTTTCTTTTTCTTCATTTTTTATTACATTATATATCATGCCTCATTATATATAACAAAACTGAATTGTTTAAAAGGACACTGAACTTGATTGTTATATTAGTGTAGTTTTGAGAAGAGGAATTGTTTCTAAAGAGAAAGTTTTGAGCTAATCTGGATTATAACTTGAGATTGAAAAATATAATCTAAGATGTATACTGGTAATATAATTCAAACAGTTCAGATATTTCAATTAAGAAACAATTTAGAGTAGCTCGATTTTGTTCAATTCACCAAAATCATGATGTAATGGAGTTTAAATCATTTAAATAATTATACAATTCAATTCAGTTTTGTAAAACACCTTTAAAGTTTAATTTCATTTTAAAATAGTTCACTTCAATTCATGCAGTTTTCCAGCTCTACCAATTATACCAACATTTTACTTTTCTTCAAACAGGTCTCGAATGCTGAAGAACGGTGTTTTCACTTGTCTAACGTATTTTTATCCTTTACATACTTACAGATTAGGAATATTCAGATGCTTACCAAAATTATTATTATTATTATTATTATAATTATTATTATTATTATTATTTCTAAATGTAGACATCTTGAAATGGCATCCCTTAGGTACTAATTAGGTCATTTTTAAAGGAAATGACATTTTTCAGGTAAATTTAGAGTTTTTTTTCACATTTCTTTCAATTTTTCTTTGTTTATTTCTCTATTTAAAGAAATCTACTTATCTTTACTCATAAAATGTGAGATGAGAGTTTGTCAATTTTATTTTTTTTTTGTTTATAGATGATGTTTTTAAATCCAGATATGCATTGTCAGTGTAACTTTTGTAATACTGTTAACAAATTAGAAATCATTTTAGTATGCTTAGTTAATATAAAACTTTTGTTTGATTAATAGTGTAAAAAACCTTAATAAACCACTATGTTTTAGGAATTATATTAACATATTTGCACCTATAATTTTCATAGTTATAGTACTTTCTTACCCATATTTGCATTTCTACCATACCCATACCCATATTTGCAATTTATCATTTTTCTTGTCTTCAAATGCAGAGTCAGACTCAGAGATTGTTAAACCAGATTCAGCTGAAAAAGTTAAATCTAGTCACAAGGAAACCAAAACTGAATCTGGAACAAATGCAGTAAGTCAAGAGTTCTATATTTCATCAACAAAGTTGTCCTTCGGAATCTTACTAGAAGTGTAAAAGAATATAAAATATAAACTTATATTTTATTATTATTTTAATTTTCAATTTTCTCAAACTTTCAACACATTATATTATGCAGGTCAAATACGGAAGTAATAAAGAAGCACCAGTGAAATCAGATGCAACATTGCATGAGACAGTGGGGTCACATTTAGACAATGAAAATGAGTTTAGAGAAAAGTCAAGTAAGTAATTATAACCATGGTTGAAGACTTATAGAGTCACCACCCATTATCAAACTTTTATGAAACTAACTATCGATGTCCAATAAGCCTGAGGAATATATGTTGCAGATGCAACATTAACCACTGATATAACCAAAATAATATAGGCTTAGGCCCCACTTTTTTTCAAATACTTCTGTATAGTATATAATATTTTTTATATAGTGTATAATATATACTTTATTTATGACTGCATATTTCTTATTATAATGAAAAACTAATTATGATTAGTTGCTGTTTGTCATGTAATTAAACAAATTTAATAAATATTAGATACTCTGATGGAGCATTACTAATTACTAGTTTTATGTATACATTTATGTGTCTATGAAACAATTGCAATTTTTGTGTGCTAATGACTGCAAATTTTGCTATTAGATCATTATTTCAAACTCGATGAGAAAGTAAAATGTAAACTGTCAAGATAATAACATTTCAAGCACAAAAAATACGAGATGTTTTGATTCAATCATCAAAATATTGTGAAGATCCTAATTAAAATAAAAAAGTAAAGGCATTTGTTTAGCAACTTTTGAGACTGGAAATTTTGAATTTTGACTAAGAATGAATTTTTGGTCTGATATGTTGTGTGTGGTTGTTCTCTAACTTTTTTGTTTCTCTTGGCTTTTGAGGAGAATCACAAAGATTGCTAAAAGTCTTTTTCATGTTAAGCATGTGTGTCTATCTCTTTTGGGTTTACTTTCTTGTTGATTCATTCTTTTCTCCTACTCATAACTTTTCTTCTATGTTTAGCCACACAATCAAAGGTAGAAGTGATGGTTGAGCTAGACAACACTGAATCTACTTGCAAGGAAACCCTGAGCACTGTTAAAAGAAGTCCAGAAGAAAATTCTAGAGAGTCTACAGAAATTGTAAGTATCTTTTTATTTTGAAATTTTTTATCATATTATTTGAAAGTGTAAAAAATACAAAACATAACAGTAGCGGTTTCTTCATGAAGAAAAAACTTATTTATCTGAAATATCAAAGATTAGCAGAAGAACGTGAATACATGTATAATGATAGTTAAGATTTGCAATATAAACAATCTGTTTCTTCAATCCTACGGCTAAGCTAAAACGACTCTGAGAATGATAGAACCAATCAGTTGAGAATTTATGGCTAATCCTTCCTAACTAAAGTTGATCTCAATAAAACTTTTCAAAGCAAAATGGCATAGCACTGATTGATAACAAAAGCATGTTCTGGTGCAAAGATGGTCCATCAAGGCTTGATTTTTATGCTGTTTCACAGATTCCCTATAAAGCAATTCGAGGATTTATATATACTTGCATCAAATAATTTCCAGCTCAACAACAGACCTTGTTTTTTCCACAAAATTCAAATCATTTCTCCTTTTTTATCACTCCTCCGAAGTGATCTTAATAACGAGAGGCTGATATCCCTTCTGAAGCATTATTTCTTATGCCTTTTTACCTACACAATGATTTCTAATAAATTTCAGGTAATAATGAAGAGTATTTCTAAAACAATATATTAGAGAGTGTATTAATAGTATTTATCATTGAAGTATTTAACTTTCTGAAACTTGGACTTTCTGATTTCACAGGTGGCCAATGAACATTTACAGAGCACACCATTTCAAGGGGGCTCTGAGAACTTCCATGATAGGTTTGAAGAATCGAATAAGCAAGTTGTAGAAACTCATGATACAGGGAAATGTGTTACTAAATACTCATCCTTTGACCTTGAGGATTGCCTCCAACAGTTGGATGAAAATCCATTTGCAATCCTTGACTTACTCTCTAATCAGCTATCCCCTTCACTGAAACAATCAGAAACTTGTGTTCAAAAGGTAGCTCAAGAAAATGATGCTACAACCATCCTCAATGAGTTCCGAACCTTAGTGTTCTCAACTTCGTTGCTAAAGAAACTTTCAGACCAATCCTATCGGCAACAAATTGAAGAATCACTACAAAAACTTCACACTTATCGTAGAGAAATTACAAAAGAGCAAGACGAGGGTTTAGAAAAAATTATAGAGCTATACAATAAAGCTGTCAACATTTCTCAACATAAGATGTTAACCGAGGATAAACAAGCAAAACTGGCATCTGAGAAGAGAGACTTGTATAACAAACTTCAAGATTCTAAACTGAAAGTTCAACAGTTTGACACCACCATCTCAACCAGTAAGTCTGAGATTGAAAACCTCCAAAACAGACAAAGGGAAATCCAGGAAGCTATAAATAAGCTTCAACAAGAAAATGAAGCCTTGGAAAAGGAGAGGTCAACACTAGAGGTTTTATACTCAGAAAAACAAACCAGGAAGAACGAAACACTTGAATTAGTGAAGTATATCTCGACTGCTGTTGTTTACACAACCAAACAATTAAAAGAACTTGAAGAGAAAAGATTGAGTTTGGCTTCAGCTTATGAAGACCTCAAAGAGCCATATCGAAGAATGAAGACAAAGCCCCCATTTTAGTCTTCTTTACTGAGGTTTTTTCATTTGATGTAGCTTTTATTTGAATCATTCCATAGATAAGTTCCTGTCTATAAATAAGTGTGGTGTGTTCAAGATGATAGCTATTTCTTGAAAGTGAAATTTGTATGGATGATGTACGAGGTTTCAATTAGTATTTGACCTCAAGTTTTAATATATTTTGTAGGGATTGATTCAAAATACTATGGTTGTTGATAAGTCACAATGTTTAACTTACAAGTGTATGAGTAAATAATGATTCGTGTTCCCGATTATATGATTATATAAGTATTCCGCAACCGGAGTTGTGATATATGACAAAGAAAAATCATTTAAAAAAAACTAAGTAGCTACTAATACTTAAAAATCCTTTAAAAAGTTATCAAACAAAAACAAATTTTGAGTTCCAAAATCCTTTTCATTTAAAAAAGTATTTGCAGGTAGAATGTCCGTCACGAAGATTGTTAACTAAAATTACCTTACTCTAAATAAAAAATTTATTATTGTTACTATATAAATTAAGAGAGGTTCTTGCAGGATAAAAAAAGATGAGGGCATGGAATGAAAGTTTGTTAAATTTTAAGACGTGAATGTAATTTTTCCTAATTCTATTAATCATTTTCACGAACACAATTTCTGAGATAGCTCATAAACGATCGTCGTGAAGTTTTTTTTGGCCTTTATAACTAAATGGTTTTGGGCTATACGTGACTTCTCCAATATCATGCACTTATTCGCATCTTCAATTTTCACAGGGAAAAACTACCATTGAATTTCTCAATCTCAATTCTTCTGCCATGACTTTACACAATTCTTCAGCTGAACTGGCTTGCCTAATGTATGCAATGAATAAATAGTACCATATATGATTATAGCATTAGAATCACGACACCAAGTTCTTAGAAAAGAGAGTTAGGTCACCTATAAACAACTTAAATATCAATTTTTCCCTATACAAAACTTCTTAAGTATACATTCTCGCACTACTTTACACATAAAGAAAAGTTCTTTTCTGAAATGAAATTTCAGACTAAGCTACAACATTAGCATACTGACAATTTTCCTATGAACTCCCAACATGTTCCACAAAAAAGTATCAAAAACATTAACTATGGTACATCTATTATATAATAGAGTGACATAATAATATCTCACAATTAATTAAAGTTGAGAAGAAAAAAGAATTTCTACAAAATATTCAAGGTGGAAAATCCTTAACCAAAAAGAGAAAAAGTTAGAGTAAAGAAATATTTTCATTCAACATAAGAAAAATATTACCCCTTCCTAAATATAGAGAGAAACTAATTTTTCTATCTAGTATGGGATTGCTATAATTATGGGATGATCAAAGGATGAAATTGGTTGCTAAAACTCCTACAGCACTCACTAAAGTAAGAATAACACATCCTGGTATATATATGTGCGTGTGTATATATTTGCAAGACATGTTTTTAGATTAACATTACCCATAAGTTTAATTTGCTTCTATTAGTTTAATTTTTTTTTCTATATAGAAATTTTAGCTAAATATGCTATTAGCTAAGCCTCTTGTCTTGCCAGAGGACTGAGTGTTGCAGTTGAAGGAATAGGATTACATTTGTCTCACAGACTAGACTTGCAATTGAGTACTCATACATTTAATATAATGTCTAAATGTTTCATACATTATATTATGTCCCATTGGATTTGTAAGAGGATCCAGACACATCTAATATTCAATTATCATTTAGTTTATTTGCACTCTATTGATGTTGTTCAATGTTGCTTCCTGCTAATATTTGGCGATGAGTTCTTCCTGCAGCTCGACCAATATTCAGCAACCAAATTAGAGAACCAAGAGTTGGTCCCCATAAGTTTCGAAGGCTCGTCATATTCCACTAGGTTCCCTTCATTAACCAGCAAAAATGTAATGAGGAAGCAGAGAAGACTAGATAAAAATTGTTATATATCTGAAAATTTGAAAAGGAGAAGTAATTAACTTGTATACCATGAGACAGGACCATGACCATGTCACTATCTATCACAGTTGGAACTCTGTGAGCCACAGTTATGACTGTGCATTCTGCAAATTCTTGTCTTATCACTTGTTGTAAAATGGCATCTGTTGCAGAGTCAATGGACGCAGTAGCTTCATCTAGGACCAGTATTCTGTTCCTCTTAAGTAGTACTCTACCAAGGCAAAACAGTTGACGTTGTCCCAAGCTCCAATTTCCACCTTCATCACTCACTGCAAAACTTGTCAAAATTAAACTTCTATGGTTTATTGGTTTTAAAATCTCAGTGTGATGAAGCACACTGCCTAGTTTCAGTCACTTTGTACTTTACTCAATGTAGAAAGAGCAGAATAGTGGCATGTGTAAGACTATATCCGATTGCAGGCTTCAAGTCTGTTAACTCACCAGAAGAGTCCAAGAGACCTGGTAGCTTGTCAATTGTTTCCTTTAGCTGACATTTCTCTAAAGCCTAAATAATAGTATACAAATCAAATATTATCAAACCTGCCCTTGATGAAATTGCTCATGAAAGAGGTCACACATTTATTTAGTTACAAAAGTTTCAGTTGTGGAGCTAGTCCATCACCTTCCATATTTCATCATCTTCATAGAAGCCTAGAGGGTCCAAGTTGGTCCTAATGCTGCCCTTGAAAAGAGTTGGTTCTTGAGGGATGATGCTTAGTTTCGTTCTCAAATCCTTTAACCCCATCAAGCATATGTTGAGCCCATCTATTAGAATATCACCTCTTGAAGGTTCAACTAAGCGAAACAAAGCACTTATAAGTGTAGTTTTGCCACTTCCAGTCCTTCCAACAACTCCCACTCTACTCCCTTCTACAAACGTACAATTTATACCCTTGAGAACTAATTGAGCATTTGGACGATATCTAATCTGAAATCAATGTAGAACAAACAGCAACAAGATTTGAAGTTGTCTGTCCAAATGTCAGAAATGAAATGAAGAAAAAATTGCAAGTATAGATTCAAAATAAAATCCATTACAATATGTAATCGATATCTAGATTTCATCTCATAACCAATTGACATTATGTCAAGTTGTCCAATAAATATATAAGTAACATTCCAAGAATTGAGGGAGATATGTTGGCCTTCCTAACTTCTTCCTCCACATATGCCTCTGAGAACATGCTAGCCTACCACAATAGATAATTTACCAAGGTGTGCTATTAGTTATGATTCCCTGTCAGAATTTATGGCTGCATGCCTTCTTTCATTTTATTCTCTGCTGTAAATAATACATCCTCAATTACAGCCCTCACTGACAATTTAACATAATTTCTAATTTAGATAAACTAAAAACGGATATCTAATAATATAAAGCTATTAGGCAGATTCTATTCATCAAATAGAAGGAAGCAAAAGTAGTAAGGAATCCTTGACCAGATCCCTTACCAACATTGATTAGTCCTCTTACCTCTAGGGCTCGAAGATCGATCCTACCCTTGGATGGCCATGAAGATGGAGGTCTGTTATCCTCCACAATGGCAGGAGGCTCTGATGGTATGTCAATGAATTGCTTGATTCTTTCAACAGAGATGATATGGTCTGACAACATGCTAAATATCCTACTCCAAAATACTTGGGATTCTTTCAGTGTCAATGCATAAGAAAGAGACAATCCCACAAGACCTGACACAACAGGAGAATTGTCAAGAATGAATGGTTTGTTAACGACCTGAAAAAACCTTATCATGGTAAATAATATTAGTACTATGTATCATTACCTGATGATATAGATCCCTTGGGAAGTAGAATAAGTAATAAAGCTGCTGTGAATACTGTCAAGTTTTGAAGTATTTCAATCCTTAAAATTGACCATTCCGTGGCCACGTTAGAGTGAAAGAACACTGCTGCATCCATGTCCACAAGCTTTAGGAAGTTGTTGAAAAATCTGTTCACCATGTTGAATGATCTTACAGTAACCACTCCAAGTGATGTCTCGGCAGCAAAATTCATGACAGGAGCTTTTGTGGTTCCAATTATCCTCATCATTTCCCTTGAAGAGGCTTGATAATATCCCTTTCAAAGTTAAATGAAACATATACATACATATATGAAGGCAAGGAAGTTACTAGATCCATGATCTAAATAGAAACCGAGAATGGGAAAAGCTAATAATGTTAGAAGATTTACATTTCCTACATCTATTGTGAGCATCATATTTAATTAATCGATATTTATTCAAGATTGATACGGCGGTATAAATTAATTTTCATAAGAAGTGGATTTTTAAGTCAAACTTAATCTTACAAAACCGACTTGTAAAGTAAGATTTACACGTACTTATAAATTATGAAATGGTCTTATTCTTAGTCGATTTGAGATTTCCAACAAATATTTAAAGAGCTCATTGATTATGGTCTCCAATATTTCAAATTGTACACAGTTTCCCTTTGCCCCCGTCAAGAAGTGAAACAAGAATCCCATTGAGAAAGACCATAAAACAGGTCAAGGTATTTTTAAATCCTTGATAATTTATCATGATCTAGATCCTTTCTCCTTTTGAATTGTTCTAGGTTGTAATTTATCTAGAACTATGGTTTTCTATGTAAATATTTTGATAGGGCAATACAATTCTACCAAATAAAATTAGGAAGTGGAGAAACCTGAATGTATATTGATGCCACTGTAGCCGGAACAGCAACAATAAGAACTTGCCATGTGATTGATACCATTGCAAATATTGTCGCTAGAATTTCAGCGGCTATAAATGATACTATTGTGAGAGAATTAGGAATATCAATGTCCAAAATACTTAAATCTGAGGAAGCCTGATAGAGAGAGAAAAAATGACAGGGAGTTACTTAGATACTTTTGTTAATACATAGCTGATGTTAATACAATTTGGAAGGAAGAAGCCTTACTCGGGTTAAAATCCTTCCTACAGGAGTTGAGTCAAAGAACAACATCGGAGCATTGAACATAGCTGACGTGAAACTTGAGAAGAAGGCTTTAGAAGCTTTTAATCCAAGATTAGCAGCTAGGAAAGACCTTATATATACAAATATAACACTAAGAAATGAAAATGATGCGTAAAGTCCTATCAAAATGCCATTGGTTACTTTTGGAATTTCAATAGCTAGAGCAAGCCAATACGATGATGCAGTCTGCAAAGCAATAAAAGCAAATTGTGCTAACATGGTTAGACAATACAGGAATGAACTCCTGGAAAATGAAATATAGTCCCAGAATTGTTTCCACCCAACATCACCAATCACTTTTTCTTCTTCTTGTGTAAGTTGTGCCCCAAGTTGTCCCTTGGTAGAAATCACCTGCTCACTTTGATTTTTAGTGAGATTAAAACTTTGAGATTCTTCTGGATGTAGCATAACTTCAATATCAGAATCACTGCTATTTTCATAGTTTTGATCCAATCCTGTTAATGCAGCTTTATGGGCACTCACAAGCTGTTCAAAGGCAGTGCCAGCTGACTGGAGATCTTCATAACTACCTGATTGAGTAACTTTTCCATCCTCCATTACCTAGGATTTTCATTATAATATTATATTTACTAATTTAACAAAAAAATAGGAACTCAAATGAGATGTTTTACCAGGATCATATCAACTTCTGAGAGAAACTCCACTTGATGAGTCACAAGAATGACTGTTTTCTCTCTTAAAGCAGTCATGACACAGTCCTGTAATTTTGTAAATGCAGCAGTTAGTTTGCTTCACCAAAATCAGGATTAAGGCAATAGTTTTACTACAATTAAAAGAATATAAGTGTGATTTTCTTACATGGAACAGAATAGCAGCTGTTTGTGCATCAACTGCACTGAATGGATCATCAAGGAGATAGATGTCAGCATCATTATAAACTGCTCGTGCTAGTTGAATCCTTTGCCTTTGTCCTCCACTCATGTTAATGCCTCGCTGGCCTATTTCGGTAACATCACCATGGCTAAAATCATTAATATCCATATCTAAGGCACAAACTTTAGTGGCATTCTCATATCTGGTTTTGTTCATTGGCTTTCCAAAAAGTATATTATCCCGAATTGTCCCACTTTGTATCCAAGAAGTTTGAGAAACATAGGCTATGGTTCCACCAACATTAACCTGTTTACCATTACTGCAAAATTTTAGGGAGAAAAAAGTGTTGTATGCCAAGGTTATAAATAGGAATTTGACTTGACAAAAAAACTGTATTTGTTTGATTAATAACTCACAGTTCCTGAGATCTTGGGAATCTCTCCAAGTACTGCATACAAAAGAGACGATTTTCCAGCTCCAACTGGTCCACAAACTGCAATTTTCTGTCCCCGTTTGATTTCTAACTTTACATCTCTTAAAGTTGGGGACACTGATTCATGATCCCAAATGAAGTTGCCTTCCTGGATTTCCACTGCATTAACTGAACTTTGCTCTATATTTCTTCCATAACCATTAATACTATTTATCTCTTCATCAAGCAAAAAGGTATTGAGACGATCAAAGGAGACCTTAACTTGGATCATAATAGATAGAGCCTCTGGGATCATTCGAACAGGTTCTCCCATTATCCTCAATGTTGTAATAACAGAGAAAATGGTCCCAGCATTCAGAGGGGCACTTTTGAAAAGAGTACACCCGAGGAAAACAACAGTAGGAACAATGGTGGGATTCATCCAATATAGAAATGCCCCATTAGCTTTTATGTGCTGTACCTTAGTCAACCATTTGAATTCTTTAGCACGTAGGGACAAAACTATGTTCTTGAATTTATCTTCCCAGGATTGTAACTTGATGATTTTCATACTATTTAGAATTTCTGAAGTTGATCTGAGACGCTCATCTTGTGCCATCATGAATTGTGACTGAGAATTGTGTATGATCTTTGCAAATGGCACATTCAGAAGTCCACAGATGAGAAGAGGGACTAAACCTGGAAGAGCACCAGCACCCACAACACTAAAAAGGATAATGATGGACAAAACAAGTTGAACTAAGGAACTCCATGCTATATGAAACCACCATGGAAATTCTCCCAATCGATATGCATCAACTGCAATGTAATTCACAACTTCCCCAGTTGAGTGCCTTGTCCTTGCTGAGCTGGAAAGCTTTAGCAGTTTGCGATAAACTGCCACCATCAGAGCTGATTTAATTTTCATTCCTGATCTCCTTGAGCCAAAATAGCAATGTCTCTGACACAGAGACTCAACCACTTTGCTGAGAACCATAAAACCCAGTATGGAAAAACCTTCTTTGAGACCTGCCTCAGTGCTATTTTTGTAGTTTATAAAAGCATATAGTACTAGAGGAGAAATTATCATGCAAATACTTCTGAGTAATGCATAAAATGCGGGTAATATGTTCTCCTTGGAGAAGGTTCTAGCTACAGACCAAAGAACCAAGTTTTTGTTGTTGTTATCGTTGCTCTCCCTTACAAGGGATTCCCATGAATGCATAAAAGCTTGGTAGGCCAAGTTGGCTTTATCTTCAGGAAGAAGAAATGGGATATCTTCAAGAGCTAGTGGCTTTGAGTAACCCAGTTTGAGTAAAGAATTAACCCAAGAGAAAGTCAACTTACTGAGAAGGGTAGCACGCCCTAGTTGTGTTTGTGTAGTTTCAACTTTCTGAGCTATCAGAGGCTCAGATAAACTTGTAGTGTCTTTTTGGTCACTTTGGGAAGTGGCAAAATAACCGAGATTTTGTAAGGAACAAAAGAGAAGTAAGAAATGTACTAGCCATTGTAGCATTTCAAACAGTTCAATTGTGTACTCTTTGAACATGATTTCAATGTTGAGAGCTGAAGCAAGTACACAGGAAGATGTCCACCAGATAGAGTTTAGAATTTTGATCCATTTGTTTCTTTGAACATGCAATGAAACTGTAAAAGAAAGCCACACAAATGCTCTGAAAATACAAGCTAACCAGCTCTGCTGATTCCACAACCTCAAGCCTTTGCTAAAATGTGCAATGCTAATGAGAGCACAACAGACTGAGACAACTAGGAAAACCCAGTTTTTTCTGTTGCTACCACATGCAGAACTTCCTCTGATTAATGAAATAAGCAAAGACGTGTAGAAGACTCCAATGAAAAGTAATTTTAGAATATCTATTACGCTCGTTTGGGAGCACAACGAAGTGAAATCAAAATCTCTCAGACAAGTCCATGAGAAATCCGCTGCATATCCAGTAACAAAGAAACATTATTTCAAATCATTGTTGGACTAATAAGAAACTACATCATATTCAAAATCCAAAGCCAGCTGGGTTGAACAAGGTGTATTGGAGATCTCGTTATTGCAGAATGAAATTGAGAAACATGACTCCATATAAATTAAAGATCTTCAACTCAATTTATGTAGCACGGATACTAATACGGATATGGACACACACGGACAACGGACATGTCATTTTATTTTTTATTGACTAAAATTTATATTTACAAGTCTTAACAATATAGAGTGCAGAAGGTGTATAAATGGTTTGTTGAAGTCCTCCATTTGATCATTTAGGCTTATGTCAATTATGATTAATTTACAATTTAAATATTAATCTCTAGGACGATAATTCACCTAAATTCTATATACCATGAAAAGTATTATGCCCCTCCTGCCAAAAAAATTTGTGTCTCTATTTATGTATACGATGTAACAATGTGCCATCTCTAGTTTCAAGCAAAAACATAGTTAAATGAATGTTAATCATTTGATGACTAGCAAGACTACAATGCAAGAACCTATAATGTAATATGATATACCTCACACCAGAAAAAAGAATTAAAGTGTAGTATATACCTATGTTAATCCCAAAGTAAGTCATTTTTTGAGCTTGAATGGTTTCCCCTTTTGCAGCAGAGCGGTCTCTCAGTCTGTGTAGGGATACTAAGTTTTTAAAGAAAAACTCACTCTGAAAGTTTACTCCTTGCACAGCAGCCTCATGTTTTCAAATATATCAGTAAGTAGCATATTCTTACTAATATGCTACATCATTAAACAACAAACAAGGAAATCAAAATAATTGCTAAATTAAAAGTAAAATATCAATTATATTGAAATCATTCAAAAATAATTTGTTTATCTATTTAATGTGAATGGACACCTAATTACAGCAGTAATGGACAGTTATAACAAGTATCTTAATATCAAATTTCCTTTTTCTTTTTGCCATTAACATCACTGACAGTTGTTGTTAGTTCTATTTTTTATTCGTAGAAATTGAACACGGGCATAAGAAAGTTTTCAACATTTTATACTCTACTCAATCAACTGTGCAAGGCTCCTGATTGTTTTTCTTAGTTTTGAATATTCTTACTGATATTTTTGGAGTTTAAAACAAAATGAATACTGAGTAAAATTTCGGGGACAGTAATAGAAGTTTTCAAATTTTCTATTACGGTAGTTTTGTTTATAACTTTGAATATTGCTTGCAATTAATTTTGAACACTTGTATAACAGATTCTTTTTGAGACTCTACAATTGCATGAGTTTGATGTTGATAGGCACAATAAGCTTCATTATTATTTTACAACATGTAGAACTTTTTGTTGGTTATAGAATAAGTTATACCTATAGTCTATAGACACTGTCAAGAAAACCTTCATATGAAACTATGTCATAATGTGTTCGCATCGTATGAAAGAAGCCAAAACAAATATTCGCCACTGAAAAGAGCACTTTTAAGGTCATCAAGCTGGCTCAGATAAATATTAGTCATCAGACAAATAATCTGACGAGGCCAATACTAAGACAGACATAAATAGTTGGTTGCTCTTGTTTGCTGTATACAATTTTTCACAGATAGTGAAATATTCTCTTAGATTAAGAATCATAAGTCTCATATTCAATAAAACTGAGAAAGTTAATAACATATAAAAAAAAGACTCACCAACTTATTACTTTGAGATTTTAGATTAGAGGTGGTGTGAAATTTTTATATGAATCTAACTCATGTCTTATTGGTGTGAGATAAGCAGGAAGAGTATTCAACTACAAACTTAAAAAACGGGAAGATTTGGCCTCCATAAGTTGTGAAGGGTCATCAATCATCATACTACAGCAGTTTACCTACAAATTACAATCACACTATGAAACAAAATCTCTATGGTATAAATCAAACAATTTTTATTGTCTGCTTGTATCATCAAGACAGGGCTCTACTTAAAACCAAGCAAACCAATTTCAAGAATAAAAAAAATGATTTTGGATTGTCTATAGATTTTGTTACAACATTACCATAACTATTGTAGGGGTAGAAGAGTTCAATGTGATTGTGTCTATGTTGCATGTGAAATTTTCAATCGTTAAAATGATTCCACCCACATGACAAAATCCAAGTCACATTCCTACTATGTATATAAGAAAAATAAGTTTAGCGTAAGAGAGAACCAGAACCATGTCACTGTCTATTATTACAGTGGGAACTCTTGGGAACAACATTGATGACAGTTTATTCAAGGAATTTCTGCCTCATGACTCTTTGAAAAGCCAACGATTAAACGTGACTTTAAGGCTATATTAAAGTGAAATAGTTGAGGGCTAAATGGTAGCTTTTGTATGTAAACCCAATGGATTGAAGTTTTTATCTTTTACTAATCTTTTAAGCCTTGGTTATATAATTGAAATTTATAACAAATAAATATTTTTGAAGATACAAATTACATTTTGAATGTATAATTTATAGTTTAAAATTGTAGTGTAATGTTAGACTAAATTGAAATTGATACACTACAAAAAATAGAATGTAAAAATATTAAGATGGTTGTTTTAAAATTGAGAGGGTTAGATAAGGGGGAAATATTTTTTTGGCTATTTGACACAAAAAGTTATGAAATACAAGAGAAAAAGTAAAGAATTGTGATGTTTTCGCTTTCGTTATTGTAGATTCTTAGTATAGGAATTAGATTAAACGACAAAAGGAAAGAATTGGCATGCATACACTCTTCTGAATTAATTGGATACAAAATAGAAATCTTTCAAAATAGTCTATTTTACTGTGGTAACTAATATACTTAGTGGAAGATGTTAAAAGGGTCTATATCAATTCGTTGTTTCAATCTTGATTATATATTTAGGTTTGATATTTCAGTAGTTTTGGGTTTCAAAAATCTTATAGTGTAATTACACAAAAATGAATGATAGCTGTTCCTTTGTTAATTTATATTAGAAAAATATATATTTGGTATATTGCTTAGTTATCTTAAGTTTTTTTTTTTTTTT
>Ga0209700_104276_pt1 | contig 26033 bp, 11 predicted proteins | sample SiratroredBW_FD_187528 | JGI IMG/M metagenome (GOLD analysis project Ga0209700, IMG submission 187528) | Root nodule microbial communities of legume samples collected from California, USA - Siratro red BW (SPAdes) (version 2) | ecosystem: Host-associated > Plants > Roots > Nodule | place: USA...
TTTGTTTTTTTTTTTTTTTTTTTTTTTGTCTAGATACACTCTTCTTTTAATTCTTTAATTTAAAATAATATATTTATCCTTATTTTCTAGTATGTTTTTTCATGTTTAGAAAATTACTTTACGTAATCTTAGAAAAAAAAATGTATTTCAAAAAACACTTTATGAAATGTTAAAAAAGAAACTAATCAAAGTTTACATTTTTATATTTGCTTCTCCTATAAAGAAGTTCATTCAAATATATCCTTAACCCAAAATCGAAAGGCCCCACAGCCCACGTTCTTCGAGAGGTTTTGGGCATCTTAGCCCATAATATTTTTTGTTCCTGCATTTTGAAACATCTTACAAACACTGATTTCAGTAAAGGAAAAAATTATATTTAATTAAAACAAACTTTTAAAATTTTATAACATATATTTTTATCCTTCAGTTTCAAAATAATTTTTTTAATATATGAAATTTGAAACATATAATCGCTTTTTTGTCTCTTTCCACAAATTTTCTATCTAAATCTCGTCTTAATAATTCGTTACTCTAGTAATATGTCCCGTAGTATTCGAAGAGAAAAATACAAAATCAGAATTGGCTATCGTATAAATGATTTATAATGGGTCTCAAGTTTGACTTTGGGCCGGTCCAATGTGTTTGAGCCCATTGGGCTTGTGGACTAAACAGTCAAACGTGGGTTTACTTGTCCAACACTGAAGGCACGGGGGAAGAGGAGAGAGAAAGAGTTCTTGAAGAAGAAGAAAGGTGTTGTAATAGAAGTGACGAGAAGGGAAATTGTTTTGGTTTTGGTTTTGGTTTTGGTTTTGAATCGAAAATGTTCCGAAATCAGTACGACACGGACGTGACGACATGGAGCCCGGCGGGGCGGCTGTTCCAGGTGGAGTACGCGATGGAGGCGGTGAAGCAGGGCTCGGCGGCGATCGGTCTCCGATCCAAGACGCACGTGGTTCTCGCATGCGTCAACAAGGCCAACTCCGAACTCTCCTCGCACCAGAAGAAGATCTTCAAAGTTGACAACCACATCGGCGTCGCCATCGCCGGCCTCACTGCCGACGGCCGCGTCCTCTCTCGCTACATGCGATCCGAGTGCATCAACTATAACTACACCTACGAGTCCCCTCTCCCCGTCGGCAGACTCGTCGTTCAACTCGCCGACAAGGCACAGGTCCTCATTCCCTTCCATTCCACCTAGGGTTTTGCTTTTCTTCAATAGTTACTGTCTCTCCGCATTTTTAATTGTTGGAATTGGAACGACTCGTCTAGGGTTTCGCTGTTTAATTTCGATGTTAGGTCATGCGATAAAACTGTGAATTGCGTGTAGCGTGTTTGTTTAAATTCTGAACTGTGAATGCGATTAAACTAGAAATGATGTTCTTCTCTGTTAGATTCATCTTTATCTTTCATTTTTTTAACTTCATTGTTATGTATTGTTCCTGGATTGACGGTGATTCGTTTGTAAACTGTGACTTCCTGTTTTTAGTGAGTTTCTTTTTCTTATGCTTATGGTGTGTAGTATAAACTATTAGTTTGTGTTGCAATTATAGTATTTAAAAATTGTCGGCGTCCTGCTATCTTGCTATAGCATTTTCGAAGCTTGTTGTATGTGCTGCTATTTGAGATGTTATTGTATTTGGAATTCATGTGTGGTAGAGGCCTTGGGTTCTATTTCTGTTGGAAATTTTAATAGCACACAGTACCACCAAGGTTTCTGTTTACTGTGTGAAGGATGATAATATTTATGTTTACATCATGGCAAGTTATGCATCCGTGTCATAGTTATTCTGTCATGCAAAATCTATGTTGGGATGGCTTTTTTATGAAGTGAAGTAGAAGAATTATTGTGTGGTTGAAGTTGTTATAACTTGTACGTAAAAGACCTAATTGAATTAGGTTCAATATGTCAAATGTAAAACAAGAACTTGGATTTTACTTACTGTGGTTGAAGGATCTTTGTGTACATAGAGATAGAAAGTATGCGGAGCAGCTTTTCTACGAGAAGTAACCCTCCCCATCTTTTTTCAGGCTCTTGAATGTATCTGCATTATTGGAATCTGACTTGTTTAGTTCACAATGAACAAAAATATTGGAATTGGATTAGCTAATCTACACTTTGTTTGGAGAAAACTTTTCCATACGCACTTATAGGAGAGAGAAATTAAGAAGGAAAAAAATAGTTTCTCCATAAGATTAAATTAGCTTATCCATTGCTTAGAAACAAATTTTTGAAAAGTTAATTGGAAACAACTTTAGTTCCATGTATAAACTAATTTTAACTTATACTCAAGCAAAATTCATTTTTCCTTATTTTCTCTCTCTTAGAAGTGTTTGAGAGAAGTTTCTCCAAACATGTTATTTCTATTATATGCAGTTATACTTGTGTAACTTATATTTTAGTCATAGAAAGTTGAATAAATAGGGTATGGGGGACAAAAGTTTGCGCTTATATCTGCAGAATTACACAGCAAACGAAGACTGGGGATTATTTGCAAAATTTATTCGAACTGAAAATGTGATGCAATTTTGAGTTGCAGGTTTGCACGCAGCGGTCATGGAAACGTCCTTATGGGGTTGGTCTCCTGGTAGCTGGATTAGATGAATCAGGAGCTCACCTATATTACAACTGTCCCAGTGGAAACTATTTTGAATATCAGGCTTTTGCTATTGGGTCTCGCTCTCAAGCTGCAAAGACCTATTTGGAACGCAGGTTTGATAACTTCATGGGCTCTTCCCGAGAAGATCTGATCAAAGATGCACTTATCGCAACTAGGGAGTCCTTGCAAGGTGAAAAACTGAGGAGTTCTGTATGCACTATTGCTGTGGTTGGAGTTGGTGAGCCATTCCACATCTTAGATCAGGCAACTGTTCAACAGTTGGTTGATAGTTTTGAGATTGTGAAGGAGGAAGAAACTCCAGCTGAAGAAGCTCTGCCAGCAACCGACACAGACCAGGCTTCTGGTGCAGATCAAGGTGCTGCTGCTGGAGACCAAGGTGGTTCTCCAATGGAAATTTGATCATTTAAAATCGACTTCTAGAGCTGTTGAATACCGATATTTAAAAAGACGAGTAGATTTTATATTTCTTGTGTCATGGGAGAAGACCTTGATGGATTTTCTTTCCTTAATCTGTTTGCTTCTGCAATTCATCCGTTCCTGATCATTGTAAACAATTTGATTGCCGTTTCATGAACTAGAACTCACAATTTGCAACAATTTTCTGAATTTCTGGCTGAAAATGTTGGATAAAGTTGTTTAAACTTAATTATTTAAGAAATGTTTTATAACTCTTTTCAAACGCATTTTAATGGTTAAGATTTATTAAAAATTATAATTTTTGGTAGATTTTATTTATTTATTTAAGGACACTTTCCGGGATTTTGTATTTTTTTAATAAATTTTAATTGATTGTAGAGTTAGAAAAAGAATTAGAAAATGTAATGTTACCCCACTTTTAATTATTTTCATGGCTGCCATTATCTTTCAAATTGTGGAATGAAAGTTTCCTGGCTTCAGTTGGTGTTATGTTAATGTTTGCGCAACATTTAAGTGGAAGAAAGCTTAACTCAGAACATTTTTTTTTTCATTAACAAAGAATGTCTGAGTAAAGTTTTGTTTATTATTATTTAGCGGATAAGTTCGAGGGAGGGTTGTGAGGAAGGTCGTTATTGATAGAAATCCTAAGCGGACAGAGATTGACTATAGGTAGAGAAGAGAGCAAAGAAAATAATTTCCAGTCATTAGATTTGTTCAAGATATTGAAACTGTTCAATTATAGTCCCAATTAATAGATATATTATAATGTTAAGAAAATATAATATCAAAATTCTATAACTTTACAATCTAAAATAGAAGCATAAGTATATGATTTTAAAATGCATATAAAAGTTAAAACGTTATGTTATTATAATTAATTAAATTTTCAATTCTATTTGTCAATATTTAATAATTAGTTTATATGTATAATAATAGAAAACAATAAATATTGAGTCGTTTTTTATTATTTTTAGAAGAAATTAAAATGATATACTGTTAAATATTTTTTAATTAAACAATCCAAATCGATTTGGACTAGTTTTATTAATTTTTTTATTTTTAAATTGATTCCACCTCATTAATTTGTTTAGTATTTAGTATTTTTAACATATTAAATATGTTTTTTGTTCATTTTTTATTTTATAAAGTGATTTTATAATAATGGAGGAATGTACATAACATTACTCTTAATTGATTTATTTTGTGCGTATTGTCTAACTTCTTTAAAATACATTTGAGAGCATTTAACTTTGTTGTTGACTTATTAGCGTTGGAGAACGAGAAGAAGAACAACGATTTTTTAGTTAATCTAAGTGGGTAGGTCATTCAAAAATCTTAAATTTTGTTTACATAACAAAAAAATTAAAGGTTGTTTATTTTCATGAAGAATTTAAAATATTTTATAAAAAAATATATTATTTGAATAACTAATTTAAAAAATTGTCATACATTTATAAGTTAAAGAAAATTGATACTCTATCTGTGTCTCTTCTCTTATTAAATATTCAAATTAGTTAATAGTTGATATTAAATTTAAATTTTTAAATACATATTTAGTTTTTCATGCAGTAGAAACTATATTACTTTACCTAAATTAAGAATTTAAATTGTAAGAAGTTTTTTTTTGGTAAAGAAATTGTAAGAAGTTTGAATTGATTTATCCAAAAAAACAATATTTAAAAATACAGAATATTTAAATTTCCAACATTTCAAATAGTTTTAAAATTCTCCATTCAAACAAATCAAAAAGTATGTTAAACCTAGCAAGCCTATTTAAGTTAAAAAAGATTACAAATTTTATTAGTATTATTATTACATTAAATTTGTCATAACATATTAAAATCATATATTTCTTCTTATAACATTAAATTTGTGCTAAAGAAGTCTAGATTGAGACCTGACAACTTCTGATTTGATCCAGCCTATTAACCATAATGGTACACTAAATACTTTCCATGCATTTATGAAAGAAATTGAATCCATTTGAGGACATTTTTTGGTTTCTCAAATCCGGTTCATAAAAATTCAGACTTTGATATGTATTCAAACTTGGTCAAGAAAACCAAAGCAACCATGAGTGTGTCATTTCTTAGATTGAGCATGAAGCAGAAGAAGTGTAGTTGTGTTTGTGTGGAATTTGTTTAGGCTTGCTTGCATGCAGAAAGCAGTTCAGAATTGGAACAATACAATAGCTGCCATTTTTAGTGACAAGAAGTGAAATGTAAAGGAAAAAAAGAAAATGAAGAAGTTAGTGTTCATTTGGCAGTATGAGGCGTGAGAAGCTTCATGATTTGCATTTGTTTGTACATCCAATGGAGATTCTCCAATGTGAGTTCACCCCCAAGAGAACGTACCACAGACCCACCACTGCATGCTCCCACTCTGCAGCATTCTTCAAGTGACATCCCTTTTATCACTCCATACAAAAACCCACTTGCAAACAGATCCCCTGCTCCTGTTGCATCCTTTGCCCTTGCTTCTCCTATGGCTGCAACACGTGCTGTCTGACACATCCAAACACATCCATAATTCATTCATACAATCATTCATTAGTTAACATATCCAGACACGGATACGACACAGATACATGTACAAAGACACGAATCTATATATTATATCGTTATAAATATATAAATTGATAACTAAGATTTATGTATTAAAAAATCAACTGTAAATAAGATTAACTAAATATAACAAAAAATAATCTAATTCATTTGTCGGTTGATAGAAACCTGTATAATCTAAACATTCATAATTATATATAAGAATTGTTTTTAATTTTTATAATAAGTTTAATAAAAACTATTGTATTAGTCTGTTTTAAAATTATATTAGAATGGACAAATATTTAAAAAATTATCTTTTGAATTGGATAAATATGTCTTATAAGTGTCATATGCGTATCAACTTATCAGATAAATATTAGCTTCATATTGATTAATCTATCTAGTTAATTATGGTTTTTCTATGTAAGATGTGAAATATAATTTACAAACCTCGTTTCCATGTTTAGCAATGCATCCATTAGAACCAAGTGTTACCACTGCCCATTGGCAGTACTTGGCAAGAAATTCTACTGCACTTTCTGGATCAGCATTTTGTTCACCCCTGAATGCATTGTGTAAAGTGACAGAATATGTAAGAAACTAAGCAGATTACTGGTTAAGTGAAACTAAGACAATGGAAAATGCATATCTTAATTGATAGTTACCTCAGAAGCTCCGTTGCCTCATCCTCATTGGCAAAACAAAGGTCAATGTTCCCAGACTCTAGTAGCTTCAGAAGTGGTTGTTTGAAATTCCTAACCATCTTGCCAAAATAAAGAGACCATGTAACACTAGTGATTAAATTTACATAGCTGATGCCTAGAAAGCAACAAGTTTCCATATTTTTATCTGATATCATAGTTCATAATTGTTGATTCAGATGTTAGGGGAATTTCGAGTTGCTTAGAATACCTCAAAACTGGCCAAATCCAAAGAAACAAGAAGACCTTCCTGCTTTGCTAAAAGAATAGCTGCTTGAATCACTTCAAAATTAAGTATAGCATATCTTAACACCAACCACTGAAATGTTCACATATCAAAAACCAAGTTAAAGTGCATGCAGAGTATCAAATATAAGGCAAATTCATTCTCATCCTATGATCCATTTTTGTGGAATTTACATTGCATGAACAATTAATTCAGTCCTAGAAAAACTGATGAATGCAATCCCTATCATGGCAGCCAGAATCAGATCAACATTACAGGGACAAATGGACAACATAATAAACACCAAAATGTTAAATTAAATATCCATAATAATTCAATCAATCGACAAAGACAACAACCTTGGAGCCCTTAAAATCCTCTTTGGTCAACTCTTCCTTCTGCAAAAACGCAGAGTAATTGTCAAATTCAACACAATTTAGTTGATGGCTATTTATGTTTCAATCCGAAATAAATGCTTATATGTTCGAGACACACAATGGAGTCATGTACCTGAACTTTCACAGCATTAGAGAGACAGGGTCGCATGGTACGGTTTCCCAAGTCATCGACCAAACAAACACACTGTGACACATACAGCTAAGCTGTTACATTGCTACTTTTATACAAAACATTTACTGATAGAACAAATTTTATGTCAAAACTTGTATATAGATCCTTGTAAGTAGCACTTTTATTACTGATCACCGAGGTTAAACTCTTATTCGCATTCAGAAACAATTGAACAACACCAAAAACATTTAAGAAATTATGTCTTATGCAAAACCTGTGCTGTATGTCCTTTCTTCTTCCTGAGTCTAGAGAGGTCAACTCCATTAAAATTCATGTTATGCACAAACAACTCTCCTTGGTCATCATCCCCACATGCCCCAATAATTCCACTGGAAATTCCAAACCCACTTCTCAGCCCTCGAACGGTGTTTGCAACACTGCCTCCAGCCAAGGTCTTAACATTTGAAGAAGATTCATCATCACCATCATCATCATGGCTTGAAAGAACATGGCTTTTCACCTTCCTCAGTATATTTTCAAGCTCCACAAGCTCAACCTACCATCATGAAACAGATTCCACCAAACAATTCAACACCCCATGTCATGTCATGTCATGTAATATCACAACATTGCATCATCCTTATACAAAATATTTTAACATGAAAGCCATGCTTAGAAAATGTAACCATAAAAAATAAAAAGAGAAGCTTGTAAGAACCCACCTAGTGAAACTGATAACAAAAGTAAAAAAAGTGAGAGTGAGAGTGAGAAAATGAAAAAGGAAGAAAAGTGGTGATGAGGGGTGTACAGGTATGGAGCCTCCATGTTCACCGGAAATTTGATGAAGCAAGGACCAATCCACTCTTGCCACGTGGTCAACGAGAGCTGAGGGTTGGAATCCCAGAACAAGAGGTGCCTCTGCAAGATCAACCTCGTTCTTCGACAATGCTTCTGCTCCCATTTTTCTGCTTCTCACTCTCACACTCTTCTTTTTTTCTTCTCTTCTCACCCTTTCTGGATTCTCACACACAACCTATATATACACATACATAACACACACACACACACACATATATATATATATATACACGCAATGGTACAGTAACAGCACGATGACGCCGCAGCATTTTCCGGATATCGCGGTGTTCACTTTTGTTGTTTTGTCTGTACATTTTGTGAAGTCTTGTAATACAATCTATAAAATTAAATTGCATGAAATAAAATATGCAAGTGAATAATGAAAATTAATTTCAGTCTTTATTTAATTTATTAAGATTGAATTTTTCATATATATATATACAAAGAGCCAAAATAATCTTTCTACTTTTGTTTAATTTATTCCTTTTACTTTTTTTGTTGTGATCTTCTATGTCCGAATAAAATATTCGTGGCATAGATAGAAAACACATATATAAGAGAATATGAGAGTGTATCATATTCATGATATTGTGATATATTATTATTCTAAAAATAACAAAATAACATGCTAAGATACGTATACGATATATAAATAAAATTATATAAAAGTTTTACCGTTTGCTGAATATTTAGTCATATAAAATATATCTTTTTTATTTTTTTGTCTCATTATTAATAAAATGTTTAGTTAAGTTCTTTTAATTTGATCACTTTCTACCGAATTAGTAATAAAATTGTTAGCGTTAATCTTGTCATACGGAAAAGTCATGTTGTATTTTTTAAAACTGGGAGATTTGATATGAGTGTATGATAACATTATTCCATTATTAAAATTAAGAAATTTGATTGAAATAGAAAAATCAAATCAAATAAAATAAATATAACTAAAAAGATAATTAAGCCAAATTATGAATATTGATAAATATATAAATACAATATTTTAGATCCAAATAAAAATAGATTGTTTTAGATACGTACATTAAAAATTACTTAATATAATTTGTAAATAAGAATAGTATTATCAATAAGTTGACATTGACATTATTTCAATACTTTTAAATGTATTTTTTTTAAATAAAGATGAAAATGCCACGGTGGAGATATAATATGAAAATTATGGGGTCAAATAATATATAAAAGGTAGAAATTTGTAAAAACTCATAAATTCTAAGTGACAGAATGAACAAATTATTACACTCTTCTCCATCATTGTATTAGAATAATTTACATGAGTATTTTATTTATTTATTTTACTTTTTTGCATATATTTGATTTAATAATTTATTTTAAGCATTTTAGTTTTCATTTTTCGTTATTTGTTTATTACTTTCCTACATTTCTATCTTTAATATTTCATATCTTTTACTTTGGACACATATTTACACTATCTTCAATAGATTTTATTTTAAGTAATATCTATATTTTTAAATATATCTGTAAATATTTAATTTATAAAAATTTAACATATTGTGATGATGAAATGTCTCCAAAAAAATATCAATCTCCTTCCTCAAACACATAATATATTTGTTGATGAAAATTCATTAAAAACAAAAATAAATCATTTTTAATTATTTTAAAAAATGGTTTATTTGTCATGATAATTCCAAATTAATTTTTTAATTAATTTTGGCGAAATTTTTATAGTAATGATTTATTGATCCTTATCATTTTAATTTTTTAATAAGCTTTCAACAAATTCAATCTCTCGAAAATAATGATGTTTGATTTCAACAAAGTAAACTAACTACCTATTATCCCTACTTTAAGAAAGGAAATAAAAAGGTATTTGTGGTCACCATATAAAGAATAGATTTTGTTATTATTATAAATTAGAAGATAAATAGGTTCTTAATATATTGCAATGTAGAAAATAATTTGTTATTAAGTTATTATAATTCAAAAGGAGATGAAAAGATATTTGTTTTTATATGTTTTGGATACTATATATATAACACCTACCTTTATTGAATAAAATTTCAATCAGTTTGTAAGTGACATATTTTTTTATTATTTCTTTGTTTTTTTTTTTCCTTTTCATTTTACTGTTATCTTAGCTGCATAAGAGTATTAAGTGAAATGATTAATGCTGATTTTAAGTATTGATTTATTCATAAAATATGAGTAGATTTCAAATTAATATCAGGTTTCGAAGATGTAATTAATGTTTTTTTATGGGAAAAAAATGATAAATAGTGTATACCCTTTAAAATTATTTGAACACTGTCATTCAATCACGATTCCTATTTACAATAAGTTTATTGGCGAATTTAATTCATACATATCGTGGTGTGAAAATTGTACCATGTTAACTAATTAAGTATGATTATTGTAATATTCAAGGTAAAAAGTTAATAATTTTGTCACACGTGATATTAATATGTGATTACACCCTCAAACTTAAGAAAACAGCAACGTTGATTTCATTGTGATTATATTGGTTGAAAAAACTTTCTCTTTTGTGTTGTGCTAATATAATAGAATAAGCCAGCAGAAATCAAGGACGAACCTTTTTAGATTCCCATCTAAACCCTAATAACACAGTAATATTTTATACACATTTAGACTTTTTTATTTATTTTAAGTAAGGAGCGTATTATTTATTATTGGATATTACCAAAACATTAGTTCATCATTATACACTTAATCATTAAGCTTTTGCATTTTGTGAAAAAGTGATCAATAACTGCTAATATTTTCTTTAGCTTTTTATTAAAAATTTGATACATGACACCTATTCATCACATACAAAACAAATGAGAATTGGACTAAAGATTGAGTAAAAAATATGTTAGAAGAATATGAGAAGATAAATATCGAGAGATCTCACAAAGAATGAAAACTGAGTCAACATATAAGGAAATGACGTCGTCTTTAACTCAAAACCTTAAAGTATTGAGTTTGTGGGTCTTCTTTCTTATATGTTGCTCAACTTTTTTATTTTTACTTACACTTGAATACTTAACAAAATATTCTATTTTCTAATTTTTATAGATAAAAAAGTGAAATGAATGCATTTTTTTGTTGTTGAAGTAAAATATGTTCAATAATTCAGTGCCTTTTTTATACTTTACGCTTTAAGAAATGTTAGCTTTAGTTTAGTGATATCCTTTTTGGGGTTTTGCTTGGTCAGCATTTTGTGGACAATGGCATTTTCTTCGGCTGAAAACGAAGGCGTGAAGATTCTGATTGCAAAGATCTTGGGAATGGTTAATGCCATTGTTGCATGCACTTCTAAGAGAAAAATCTCCCACTAATTACACATAAAATAATATATATTTTAGAACCTATCCATTAATAGAGTAGCTCATAAGAACTAAGGTAAATTAATACTTATTATATAATACATAACAATACATAACTTTGGTGGGCTTCTCATATTATATATACTCATTTACGTTATTTGGATATTAAAAAAACAAATATATCATATCATTAATGGTTTTTCTAATTCAATACATACCACATATAAAATATGTCACTTATTATCTAGCTAATCACTGTTTCGATTTATTATATTTGACTAAGTCCAAACAAAGCAAAATTCAGCATATAAATATCATCAAATCCAGATAATAATTTAATTATATACATTTATTTAAGCATACGTATTATTCAAATAATAAAACAGGTAATAAAATATTTTAAAAGGTGCTTTAAATCATATAAAAATATATTTCAAAATCTTTTTAAACAATATTTTTGAGGAAGAAGAGAGATAATTGATTTGTCATCTTCCTAGCTTAAACTTTATTTTTGTAACTTAAGTGATGTAAACAATTACTTGACTATCTAATATTAAAAAGGGTTTAGAAAAAATCCGAACACAAATATTAAATTGGGATTCATTTATGAAATTTCAAAAAAAAAAAATCTCAACATGAATATCATCATTTAAGTAATTAATTGAATATTTAAGTAGATGACATCAATCATCTTTTGATGAAGGGAAGGTCAGTTAAATGGAGAACTTAATTAGTTGTTTAACTTAAAATGTAATAAACTTAAAAATCCACCTTAAAGAATTTAAAATATAATTATTTTTTAATAGGTTTAATTAAATTCAAATTTTTTTCTTAAATTTTAATATTTTCAATTAATTTCTTATTATTTTTTTGGTTTATTTTGCTTATTTGTCTTCACAGATATGAAGTTTTGTAATTAATATAAAAAGATAATACAGTTAATACAAAACGACAAATAAATTTTATTATTTTCATTAAAAATTTATTATAAAATAATAAGATGATAACGATCCCTTGATTACTCTTGGTGATGACATGAAAGTCACCCATGAGTACAACGACCTATCTAATATTTTGTCATTTATTCTTTTATACTAGTAGCTACATTATTTTATATTAATCACAAATTTTTATATTTTTAATACATAAAAACAAATAAGTTAAATGGATGGAAAAAACAGTAGTCATATTATATAGTTAATAAAAAATTAAATACAAATAATTTAATTTATAAATATAAAAAAATTGAGTACTTAATCAAAACAAACTAAAAAAGTTGAATAAAATTTTAATTAAAAATATTTAAATATTTATGAAAGACTTAGTCTTTCTAATATATATTCTATATATAGTGGTGGACGTGTATTCTATTTATGTAAAATCCACTTTAGGATAAGCAGGCGTGGAATAAAATATTGGTTTTAGGAAGCACAATGAATGATTAATAAGCCGAAATGGTATCAAATCATTTTCCCTGCAATGATCTACTTAAGATTCGTGCCACACTTATTAAACCTACTTTTTGGATTCTTTTAGACCCAAAAATAAATAAATAAATAAGAGACTGAAATAGAAACGTTGCAATGGTGCAATGGTTCTGCTTCACGCTCAAGCGCCGGAAAACAAACTATTAATTAATTTTATGCAAATTATGATAGAGCGCATTAAAACATAAACCATGCATATATTATTTTATAATTACATTTTAAATTCAATTTTTTAAAAATAAATTAGGATTCTGTTATTTATTATTTTTAACATTTTTTATTTACATGTCATTTATTTGACTGTTAAATGTTACAAAGGCATATTTATTTGACTGTTACTTCTGAGTATGAGACACAATGAAATGGAAATTAAATTTATCTAAATGAGTTGTTCATCATTCATGATTTTTCATCTAAATCTTTTTTGAGGCACAAAATAGTTTATAATTTCATAAATCTTTCTTGAAGTACAAAATAATATAGTTTATAATTTCATTCCATATAATATTTTCATATTAGTGAAAAAAAGTCAACCTAACGCTGCCGCTAATAACACAAACTCAAATTATCGAAATTCCTATCACGTGAATTTTTATTTTAATAATATATTTAAATTTATGATGTATTATTACTTAACTAATATGGTTTGTGCCGGAGATTTATAGCCATATGTTTTAACATGCTTACTTATTCATTTATTTAAAAATCTTAATTAAGTTTTAAAACTTAGAATTTAACTAAATTTTAAGTACTTCATTGATTTAACGTCTATTTATTGATTTGAAATGAACTACAAGTTGGCATCCTAACGTGATTTATTATGTTTGAAAATGAGAAAGTAATCTAGAATGGGCTTGGCCCATCCGCAACTTAAATCGGGTTTTTATTCTGCACTCCCGTCAATATAAATCTGCAGCCCCATATAATCGTAAATGACCACTTTGCCCTTATGAAAATGAATGTTGCGGTGCGAGTGACACTGTGTTGCTTCAGAGCATTGGTAGTGTTCATGGTGGTGGCTTACGGTGGTTAGAGGCAGTGGTTGGAAGGTTCAAAATATAATAAAGTATATAATTTGAAATATATTTTTAAATCTGAAAATAATGTAAATCTAAAATATTTTTATGCTGGCAAATAATTAGCACCTCAAAGTCATTCATTAATTGTTCAGGATATTCCATTACCCTCTTCAAACAACCACACATTACAACACAACTGAACCAACAAAACAGAACTACCTAGTACCTTGCAAGAAAGCAAAAAAAGTTACATTAAATTTTCCAAACCAAACACACACCAAATTCTGTCATATAAGGTAAAGTTCACTTAACATGAACACCACCAACTAAGCCCACTAATACGCATATTATATATATTATATAGTATTGATGCACACACCAACACCACTGAACATATATATATATATATATATATATATATATATATATATATATATATATATCAAGCACTAATTCCATTTTTGGAGTTAAAGTTTGATGATCCCATGTTGGCAACATGAAACTGCGATGTGTACTTATAGGATGCACCTTCATTCACTGGAGGCTCATTCAGAAATGCCCAGCTACTCTTGGTCCACCTGCATGCATGCATGCACAAATTAAAACTATAATTAATCAATTAATTAACTAAATAACACTGTATAACAAGTGGATTAGTCGTACAATATATTAATTATATGAAATACTGCAAGAGAAAAGTTTATAATTACCAGCCATTTTTCTTGATAAGCTGCTCCAAACTTGAATCAACAAGGTCCATATTTAAGCTTTCACGTACACGTGTCACTGGCATGCTTACTGATTTCTGAAACTTCTTCTCAGGCTCTTTGTTCTTGTTGCCCTGTTCATTCTGCATCAGAAAAATCACATACAAAACTTAACATTAATTGATATGATCAGTTTCAAAATTTATATGTAGAGATTAAGAATTATAAGAAGTTTTTTAATGATATAATCATAAGCAGAAGACAAAGATATAATTAATGATATTTAAGGCACAGAGGTTTCAAACTTTCAAACCTGAACAGTGTATGGTGAAATAGCAGTAAGGTGTTCTTCCTCTATCTTCTTCTTTGATTTCCAAAAAGCCTCAATTTCATCTTTGGTCAGTGAACGGTTCCTCTTAAGTGTGGCTGAAACATTCACAAACCTCACCCTCATCACAAATTACCATCTTCTACCATTGGTTTATCACTAACTTACAACAAGGTATAAACACAAACCATAACTTTTTTTTGATAATTTTGAGTTCATGTTTCAAATGTAAAAAATAAAATTATTTAAAACAATTTAAACTTAAATGTAGATTATGGATCTTTATTTAACTTGATCCAACACAAAATCAAACACTGAGTTATAATATACCTGACTTAGGATCCACATGGGTAGCGTCCCATCCTGCCATAAGAGAACCCATTGTATTGTGTTATGAAACTGTGAGTGAAACCACAGTGTGTTAATATCTAAAAGGATAATTAATTAACCTACTTGCTCGGATTCACAGGTTTATAATATTTTATAGAGTTCTTGATCAAAGTGGTGTGATGGCTTCTTTTTCCTTTGTTCTTATCGCTTCTTGATTTTTTTCTAAGGCGTGAAGAAAAAGATGGAGTGGGTCCCACATCCTATATAGCACTTCTCCTATGATTCAGATGAATAAAGTAAATGAATGTTCTGGGCTTCAATTAATGCAGCCCACAGAAAAAGAAAACAAGGTGGCGATATTTGCGCTTTCTTCTTTTCTTTGATTAATCTTAAAATTGAATATTCAGTTTTTTATCTGTGTTTTTTTCTTGTCTTGAACGGGTAATGGGGCACAACTGAAGGGTGTATTGTGGTTATAGTCATTGTTTATTTTTTATTTTTTGTGTTTTGAATCCATAGAATATTACTAATATTATATGATTTTGAAAAAATTGAGTTTCAATTATTAAAAAATATTATCCAATTACGCGTTGTCAATATCTGTATATCTGACTCCTCTGCATGACACCGACAAACAAACTTAATAATAACATATTTTTTATCAAAAAACAATAAAATATTTTTCAATAATTTAAAAGTACTGTGAATATTTGGGTCCAACACTCCATAATAAACAAAAATATAGAGTTTCTTCTGATGAGATAAGATTGAGATTAATTTGTTAATGTGTTATTATTATAATTGATTAAAGTTTAATTAAAAGGAGCCTTATGATGAATGATAATCTGTAGATTTATGCAGATGGGACCCACTTCAATCAAAGAATCTTATCTTCGACAAAATATCCCCTCAGCCACAGTCCCCACTTAACTCTGCTTCTCCTTTTTTGTTTTTGTTTTAACTTTCTTTTAAAGTTATAATGATAATATAACATAGTTATCAACCTGATCCACCATCATATTTAAATATATTATTTTATAAATTTTATTATTCATTGCTTGACATGTTATCCTCAAATTTTTAATTATTTTACTTTTTAAGAGAATTATAACACCTAGTCAACGCCAATGTGCAACAAATTATTATTTTATAAATTTAATAGATAAATAAAATATATTCAACATAAGAAATTTTGATGATAAGATATGCAAGCTTTCATATAATAGAATTAACAAAGTGGTAATACATTGAAAAAGAAAAATATGCAGACAAAATAAAATTACTTTTTTATTTATTAAAAGATAAAAATTTAAAATAATATACGAGAACAAATTAATTTCAGTTTTTATTTTTTTATAGAAAAATTAGTTCAAACACACTTTAAATTTATTTTTCATTCATAACATTTAAATACAAATATTAATTAGAAGGTCCTAGAACAGAGTGATATACCACCATTAAATAGGTCAAAGGATGAAAGTAAAGCATTTCTTAAATTGTATGGTATATCTTTTGAAAATATATATGATTAAATTTTAACTTTATTTGGACAATCTTTAAATTTAAAGATTTTGAAATTTCTCATATGAGGTTAAGGGCATTCTTGTATTTAATTTAACCATCTTGATCTAATATTATTTTTGTAATTTGAAGAAAAAACTTTGAATTATAGTTTTTTTTTAAGAATCTTTAAATTATATTTATTAATTATTATTAAATACCAACCACTAGTTATATTACTTAGTTTAAAATACATACTGTCTGATTATTTTAATTTCTTAAATAGAAAAATAATACGATAATTAAAAAAATCATAAACAATTCACACTAATTCATAGAAATTGATGTCATGAGATGATAATGATTATATCCATTCATATTTGATCAAAGTATATTGTCACCGTATTACACACTTAAACACTATTCTTTTATTGGATCAAACTTAAAAATTACTAAAAGTGACCATGTTGAATTTATATAAGAATAAAAGTAGTTTAAATGAAGTGAAATATAAGTATTTATTAGTTAATTTAAAAATTTTAAAAGTGAAAAAAACTTAATTATTTAAATTTTATTTCACAAAAGTTATCATTTTCGTATGTATTTTAATTTGTCTTTTTTTTAGTTTATAAATATTTTGTTCATTTTTTATAATATAAGTCTGTTCCACTTATGTTAGTAGAGACAGAAGTGTAATATAGTAATTAAAATCCTATCTAAATTTTTCTTTTATCTTTAGACTTAGGTTATTGATATGGTTAGAGATATGTGTTATATATAAAATTAAATTTGATGGATAAAGATAAATATTTAATAATGTCGAGTTATAGTGATACTTTTAGTTTAATGACTGTGACATGTTTAATTTGAATAACAATAATTTTTTTAAGTAAGGAAAATTAGTTAAAATATAATATCATCTTATAATAAAAGATTTGAATTATGTAGATCTAACTTCATCACAACGACGATATATGAATAATATATTGATTTGAATTGTTAGATTGTTGTATTTTGGAAATATAGAAATATACGAATACGAGCAGTAGAAATTTTAATCATTATTTGGTACTGTAGAAGTTATGTTGATAATGTTGAATTTATGTAGTTGTATTGTTAGTTGATGGAAGATTCGTTAAATAGTCGGTAAAAGTGTATTTTTTTTAATTGAGAAACTATTCTGACTGTAGTCTTATTGCATTGTAATATATTTTTATTTAAATAGTTGATGAGATTAAGTGTATATGTCTGATCAAGTTACGTTAAAGTGGATGGAACATGAAATATATTAATTTAATAAATGAAACTAATCCTTTTAAACTCGTGGCATGTTGTGTATATTTAGATTGGATGTTGAATGTTATAAAATTTAACCAAAGTTTACACTTGGTGAGTTGATAAAGTGTTGAAAATCACTTCTTTTAAAAGTTAGAACTAGGTTGAATCAATTTGATTGTACATGATTTCAGGTCTACAGTTTTTATATTGTTCGTTCAAGAGATATTTTGACCGCTTAAGTAAAAGTGTAATTGTTAGCATTATCTCCACTCAAGTAAAGAAATTTTTTCTTAAACCAAAATTCTTAAAAAACTTAAAAACTTTGAAAAGGTATTTCTTTAATTAAATGTATACAATTACGGTACATACATATTTGTATGAAAATATTAAATCATCTGTTTAGTCAATTTTCTTGATTTTATTAGATGAATTTTGTTTTTACATTATAAGTTGTGTAATGTAAATTGATGTGAGTAATATGTAAATTAATAGATGTTGATGATGTGACTGTAGACATAATATTATTAACGAGGTAATATTATATCCTGGAGACATAATATTATTAACGAGATAATATTATATCCTGTACGATGGTTAAATATATTGAATTGAGAAAAATTTATATGATTTAGTTTATGGTATAAGAAAGAAGATGTAATAAGTTATAGGATTTTATCATATCACATAGGTGAATAATGTGAGAGTTTAAAGAGATTTTTATAATTTAACTTTTAGTGTGAAAAAAAATGGTGTCTTATAAGTTATAAGGATCACTTTATTGTATAAGTAAATAATTTTTGTCTCTATTAAATGTCGAAGAAAATAGTATAGTGTGACGAATGCATAATTTCTCAAATCTAAATTTCATAGATATGTGTCTTTCAAAAGTTGTCAATTATTTATCATGAATTTGATATGAAATGTGAGTGTAATTATTTAAAATATGAGGAGTGATATTGTTAACATGAGATAAATATAATTTATTTAATTATGTATGAACAAACATAGGTTTGGTGTGAATATAATAAATAGATTCGAACGTATATGATTTTAAAATAATGTTATTATTTGATGTTATAATTTTTTTTTGAAATTATTAATTTATATTATTTTTCTAGGTTGTATTATGATTTGATTATAATGATGGTGTATAATACAAAATTAATTATATTAAATATAATAAAATTTCTTTCTTATATAATACAATAAGTATATTTAAAAATTATTAAAAATTAATTTGATGGTTAAGAGGATAATAAGAGAAAAAATGTTATTGAGATTCTAAATTGATTTATGAAAAAAAGAATAGATAGAATATTAAAGGAAATTCTTTACTGTTTTTACTTTTTTTTATTGGTTGGGTTCGTATTATATTCCAGTGCACTATTTCTTTTTTAACAATAAAAAATAAATTAAATTAAAAAAAAACATTTTAGGAATACTTAAATCTTTATACAATGTCTATATATAACTACACTAAGTAAAGTGCAAAAATTAACATCTAGTATTACACTATAAATGCGGTCAAGTATTTCAGTGAAATTATACTATGATTAACTAATAATGTAAATATAAAATTGTGTATCAACAAAGTCGAAGATCTTGATAATGAATCAAAACTATACAAATGAAAAAATCTTTATGAAGCTACATAATTTCAACAAATTGTTCAGCTCTTATAATCTTTTTATCGCGTAATCTTCACCACGATCTTCTTTATCCACCTCTGCAAAACAAAGAAACACCAATCCTCCTATAGTAATTATGATGTGTTTCCCTTTTTTTCGTTCATTAATCTCACCACCTAACTCCTACCACTTTACTCCAAACAGTGCAGTATTATTCTTGCACTGTAATATATCTCATGTTTAGAAAACAATGCAGAACTTCTGTCTAGTATACGAATATAATAATATGAAATATATATGTATTTGTATATAGAATATTTTACAAATTGTTGAAATATTAAGTTGTAAATAATATATAAGTCATGTTTATTAATAAGATAAGAAACTATCATCTGTGAAATATAATAATGTATAAAATATGAATACAAATAAATTAATATTTTAAAATCAATCATACTACATGATATAATATTAATAGCATATATTCACTATCATCACGTACTCAACATAATATATATAATTCCATCACTCTCGATTAAGATATGAAAACTCAACTTATTTCAATAAAATTGTGCCATTTTATCATATTTAATATGTTTTGAAAAATTTTATTTAGCATATCATACGAGATATTAACATTTGATTTATTAAAAATATAAGATAGTTTATTAAAATCATTAAAAAGCTTAAACAATAAAGTGTTACATAAGTTTATTATTGAAATTATTTATGCACAATAATATCTATTTTAAAAAACTTTATATCCAAATATATTCTATTAAAATCGAACAAGAAAAATGTTCGATTTTAAAAAGTTATATTCATTCCTAAGAATGATCTTTTTGATGCAAAACTATTTTCTTTCTCAAAACATAAAAATTTTATGGTCAAAACCAAACAATTTAACTGATTCCTAAGAATTGTGATTCTCAAAATTAACGTTTATAAAACAAATTCTCTTGACTTTTGATATATACTTTAGACTAAATTGTAGGTAAAAATTTTGATACTTTGAAAATAGTTATGTGTTTAAATATGTATTAACTTAGTATTATTTCTTAATTGTTGTTAGAGAAACACGTGTTGTTATTAGAGTAACACGTGTTTACGCTGTTCTTAATCTAGTTAATGATATTTTATTCGTCTTCTGATTATAAATAAATAAAAAAGATTTGAAAATGGATTCTGGCGGAGGTTCATGATACCTTTTCTCTCCTGGGACAAAGAAAGAGAAATAAAGCAGAAAAAGATGGGAAAAATTTGGAAATGTTTAATAAAGAAAAAATATAATAGAGGAGAGAAATTTCAAATACAAAATTTACTATTTGTATTATATTTTAATCATATTTTATTTATTTATCTCCGTTTTGTATTTAATCTCATTTTAGCCAAACATCTTTATTTTGATTCTCTTTTGTTATGTTTTTATTTCCTTACATGCTTATCTTATTTTTCTCGTATTTTTCGGCGGACATGGGGCCCACTGATTAGTGCCACACGTATCGATGTGGAATGCCTTATCCAAGGTGCGAACCTACCCACAGTTTCTTTCAACTCAATAAAATAGAATTCTCAAATTATATTTTAAATTCTGAAATTTAATAAAATAGAATTTTGGAAAAAGAAAACACAAAACATGTACTAGGAAGAGTCTTACAAAGACTCTATCTATTTATCCATAAATTCAAATAAATACACAACCTCATTAATACTTTGTTAGACATTATATAATTGTCTAAACGGTACCACAACCAATTTGAGCAAGCAACTGAATAGTTGACCAAAGTGAAGTGCACAAACAAAGAAGAAAAAGGCAACTACTATAAGTAACATTAGATAGAAGCTTCATCATCATAGTTCTTAGTTCATATATTATCTCCATCACTGAAAAGGAAAAGAAGAACCTTGAAAGATATCAATGGAGTTTGAAGATTTGGCAGAAGGATGCATTGCAAAGATACTGTCACAAACCACTCCTCTTGATGCATGCAAGCTCTCCTTAGTTTCCAGAACCTTCTGTTCTGCAGCTGAATCTGACTTTGTGTGGGCTGCTTTTCTCCTCCACTTGTCCTCTATTGTTCCTCCTTCCTCATTTACATCATCTAGCTCCAAGAAGGATCTCTATTTCAATCTCTGCAACCACCCCACCATCATTGATCAGGGTAAAAAGGTAAAAGATTAAAACTTTTCCTTGCATTAATTAAAAGGGTATTGAGAACATTATATGGTTAGAGTATTACATGTTCATGGTTTTGATCAAACATGATTTGGTAATCTGGGGTCATGTGATAAATTCTCATGAATATGGTGGTGGTGGTTTCAAAGTGAATGAAATGTGTTGTCACTGAAATTAATGCAGAGTGTTCAGTTGGACAAAAGGACCGGGAAGAAGTGTTACATGCTTTCTGCTAGAAATCTGGACATTGAATGGGGTGATGCTGTTCAACATTGGGAGTGGACAAGCCTGCCAGAATCCAGGTTAATTAGTTGCTTGATTAAGTTTTTAATAAACATTTTGTCACCTTAACTTTAACTACAATGTCAAGGTTTTACATGTGTTCATGTTCATGGTCAAAATTGTGACTACATGAACTATATTTGATTGTGGTATGAAAAAACACAACTTTGATCAGAATTTAGGACATTGAGCAATTGATTATGTTAAGGGCTGTCTTAAATTTTGTGGTACATGTGATTTATTCGTTGTTGTGTTACCAGGTTCGAGGTAGTTGCTGTGCTTCGTGCTGTGTGCTGGTTTGATATCAGTGGGAAGATAAGCACCCTTGCCCTGTCATCAAATACTCATTATGCAGTTTTTCTTGTGTTCAAGATGATCAATGCAAGTGGGTTTCACTATCACCCCACAGTGATATCAGTTGGTGTTTCTGGAGGCAGCACCAACACCAAATATGTTTGTTTGGATCTGAACTTGAAAGATAATCGCTTGAGCGAACTAGAATGTCCTAAAGTGAGAAGTGATGGCTGGTTGGAGATTGAGATGGGAGAGTTCTTCAATTCAGGCCTAAAAGAAGAGCAAGTGCATATGAAAATCATGGAGACAACAAGTCAGATTTGGAAGTGTGGTTTTGTTCTTGAAGGAATAGAAATTAGGCCTAAACATCTGATATGTGAAACAAGTTCTTAGGCCTCTAAGAATGCAGAATCGTCTTCATAGAAGTTTATTCTTGCTTGCAAATCTTTTTATTTTTCCCAAAATCATTGTACATATACATAAATTATTATTTTATTGTAACATTTTTTTATATTTATTACTGTTAGCTTAATATATATGAAATAATTTTAGCATTGTAAAAGCTTAGAATGTTTCACATCCTTAAATTTTACAGAAACCCAAAATTCTGATGGATTTCAATAAAACCTGTGAAGGTCACCACGTGGTTAATATTTGTCACTATCTAAAGGGTTTCTTTCCATGAATTGGGTGCCTTGCAATGAGTTGATAATTTCTGACTTGAAAAATTGGTCAAGTAATTGGGCTGTACCACACTCAAAGGCACAAGTCTATTTGTTTGCCCATTTGCATGGAGCTAGTAGATGCCCCTAAAATTAATTAATGACTATACTTGACATATTATATAAAAACTAATTTAATAAATATATTGTATAGAAACTAATTTAGTAAGCATATATAATATAAAAATTAGTTAAATAATCAAATAATAAACATTTATTACCAAAACATCTTTTACTTGTTACTTACCTACTTAATGTGTTATATTAAAAATTAACAAGATGACATAATAAAATCAATGAAAAATATTGTATGTCAAAAATTTATAGTCCTTTAAATATAATTATATCTCTCTCACCTACACACAATATTGAAAACAAAATGTAGAATATATACGATAAAATACAATTCAAAAGATGAAATCTTTTGCTTCTTTTCACAAATGGGTCCTCTTTTCCATTAAACTCTGTTCAGAGCCACAATTTACTAGCAGAAAACATCATTGCTTTTTTGTTCGTGTTCTTTAAATATAATTATATAAAAAAAATTCATGTTTCTTGTTGTTGATAGGGTTGCTGCTTCCAACCAAGCAATTATCCCCAAGTTGAAAAAGAACCTTTCACAGCAAGCAAAAACCAAATACACAAATCCAAAAGAAAAAAAAAAAGTAAAGATAATGATATGACAACTCTCTTTCTACATATAATAAATTAACACCTCTTTTATAATAATAAAACATTTAAATCAATTAATGAAAATTTAAAAAGTAATTAAACAAATAAGTATCAACTCAATAATAATGAGTAATAAGTAGCATTAAAGGGAAGCAAGAAAAGTTAAAAAAGGAAAATGAATAAGTAACTTCCACCCAAGTTCCTTCAACTTATTATTCTTGAAAATTTGGAACTTGGCAACATCATCTACAATACCCTATTGAATACCAGAAACCTGCAAAGAAAGGCATTCATGTGTGAACACGAGGTACAGTAATGGCATATCAAGGGAAAACCTTTGACTATTATTTTAAATGACAAAATCATGTTTTTTTTAAGAACTCATGACTTAAATGCTGTACTTCTGAGAGGGACAAATATATGGTAAGTTAAAAGTTTAAGCAAACAATATAATTTAAGAAAGGAATTACTGATAAAGAATATTAGTGATTAGACTAATAGAAGATATCCCTGTTGAAATATTAACAATGAAGCCATATTTTTATTCAATGCTGCTATTAATTGCAGTTCATGAATCTGTGGCCAATTAAAACAACTTTCATGCACTGCAACCACTCTGGTTTAAATTCCATTACTTCAGAATATTAAAGAAAACAAGTGAATATCCTTCATACTCTGTAACTTCAGAATTATACATGTAATAGGAAAATGAAGACTTGAAAGTTAAATGCGAAGTTATTAGGAAAAAAAAGAAAAAATAAAAAAAGTGAGGTTATTTAAATTGAAAATTGAAGAAGAAACAAATGAAAAATTTATAATTAACTTGATTGATGTGATAAAAAAAGTTAAATTAATTATATAAAAAATAAATTACTGGAATATTTTTGAGTGAAATATCAAATAAGAACGAGTATGACTAATTATAAACTAATTATTTTATGAAATAAAAAATAATATAAAAAACTATTTAAATTAAAATATAATTTTTTAAATAATTAATTGCAAATAATGTATAATTTTTCACATACCAATTTTAAAAAATTAAAATATAATAAAATTAATTTACTTCAAATTTAAAAAATCAGATAAAATTAATTATTAAATATTAAAATAATTTATTTCATAAATATCAAATCTTAAATTATTTTATTTTGTTTTATTTATTATTACAATATTTTATTTAAACTTAATCGTTAATCAATTATTTTTTATTTTGCTTATACTTAAATTCACAACATATTTTAATTGATTATGGGTATCTTTCTTGCAAATCATCACAAGAAATTTTATATAAAATTTTATTTTGTTTTCGTATTGTAATGTCTAGTTTTTCAAATTTATGTTTTAATTCACTTCTTTTTCGTCGTTGAAAACAAACAAAACATAACCCTAACTAAGACTATTATCCCTAAAACAAGGATCTATGCTAAAAAAAAGTATATGACAGAATATTTTAAAAGTAAATGAAAAACAAATTGAACCTGGTGAGTGCTGGACTCCACTGCTCCTTCAAAGTTTTAAATTTCACCTCGTTAAGTTTCAGTTATAAATATTCAACTTTTGGTAAAAATAATTACCGAGACACAAATTAAAAAAATTAATAATTTGATTAAGGTTAGAAGTGACAAATAACAAATATTTATAATTCTATAAAATTAATAAAATTTAATGATAATATCAAAAATTGAAGTGATAAGATTATACTTTCTTTGTGTGTCTTCATCCCTTCTTTAAAACACTTTTTAGTTACAACTTTGTTTTTATACTTTAAATATCTTGTAAAAGTGTAACATTTTTTTCAGAAAAGTAAAACGTAAAGAATAAATAAAATATTTTAAAATTACTATATTTAATAGTAGTGACAAAATTAGTTACCTTAAGTATTTGTTTCTTGTTAGCTATAAACGATTGATTAAAGTCTTGTTGTATTATTAGTTAGTCTACTACAAACCATTAGTTATTTTGTTAGTAATAAGTTACAAAGAGTTAAAATTTGTTGTATAATTAGAACTTTGTTGGATTGAGCGTATACATAACTCGAACATGAAATAACGATTTTTATATTTTTGTTAGTTCAGAATCGTGTTTTGTTAGTGCAAAGAAATATTAATTAATTATCTTAAGTAAAAAAATATTATCTAAATATGGATTATCGTGCTTAGTATATATGATATGAAGTTCTATTATTTGTCTGATTTTTCTTTTCTTCGGACAATAAATCTTTGAATGGGTTTGATTAATAATATGTTGTGTTTGATAAACCTCATAACTTACCAAATTCTCGTATTCAATGAATATCTATGAAAAAAAAAAACAAAGTGCACAAAAAAATGTTTAACTGATTGAAATTTGAAAATGTTTCTCTAGTTTATTTATCAGAAAATACGTTATGTAAAAATAAAAACATATAAAATATTAACATTTTTTTA
>Ga0209700_104277_pt1 | contig 26032 bp, 18 predicted proteins | sample SiratroredBW_FD_187528 | JGI IMG/M metagenome (GOLD analysis project Ga0209700, IMG submission 187528) | Root nodule microbial communities of legume samples collected from California, USA - Siratro red BW (SPAdes) (version 2) | ecosystem: Host-associated > Plants > Roots > Nodule | place: USA...
AAAATATTATATATATATATATATATATATATATATATATATATATATATATATATATATATATATGAATTTTCCGGTAAAAAAATACTGTATTATTTCTTTAAAAACATCTGTGAATCTTTCTTTACCTAGCATTTTATGAGTAGCTGATAGACTGAAGACATTGAACTAATAAAGCTTCGTTTGGTTTATTTACCTGAGAGAACAACCAAGTCAAGCACAGTCATGCCCCTGGACTGGAAAAACTCAATCATGGAAGTGATGTTTTCATGGCCCATAGGAACCAAAGCTGCTTCCTCAGCAATGGACACCTTCCCATCTTTCCTACCATAAGGAACGGCCCAATAAGGTCCACCTACCTCAACTGTGGCATCCCTTGCAGCAGCAGTGAGAATGTCAGCACAAGACACAGTCTTAGGGCATTGTTTCTCTAACTCTGCCTTGATATCATCCACCACTTCAAACCCTCTCAGTGTCTTGCTAGCTTCTGCTGTCCTCTCACTTCCATCATGCTTCAACAGAATAGACCCATCACATCCCTGCATTGATTCAAATGATGTTATTGTCTGAGTAAAACACTTTTCCAATCTCAAACAATGGATAATATGTGATGTACCCTGACAGAACAATCATGGAAGTGGAGCCTCATGAGACTAGCTGCTAAAGTGTACTCCTTCTTGATCCATTCTTTGACTTTGTTGTGTAGGATGGACTCAAACTGGGGGCATGTTTTACGGTAGTGACCAAAGGATAGAAGATTATCAAATGTGGTTTCATCTAATGTTGGTACTTTAAGAGAGAAGACAGTGTCACTTCTTGTGGTTGTGTAGGAAGAGGAAGGTTTATAGTCTGAGTTTTCATGATAAGGATCTGCTGAGGCTGAAAGGATGAAGAAAACCAAAAGAAGAAACAAAGGGATGGAAAAGTTTGACATTTTCTCTCTTTCTTAGGTTATAGACACCCCAAATGTTAAGTCTTTCAACTAAAATAAGGCATATATATGATGTGTGACATAGGTCATTGGTGAGTATATATATAGAGAAGAAGACTTTGATATTGGGATTATGTTAAAGCTGAGACAAACGTGCCAAGCACAAAATGGGACACACATGACATGCTAGCATGTTCCCTTGCTTTCTCTTATTGTTCACTTCAAAATCTAGCACAACTCTTCCATAATTTTATCTCTCTTCCATTATTTTGATATGGCTAGGGCATGGCTGAATAATTGATTAAAAAAAATACTGGTAACCCATTTTCTGTACAGTTTTTCAAACATGCATATTGGTTAATATTTATTAAGAAGTGCAAAATTACATGAGTATTACTTTTTATTTAATAAATCTTATGTGTTCAATCAATATTTTTTAGAAAATTGTGTTTAACAATAAAGAATGCATTAAATATAGTATAATATAGGTTAAGTTTAAAAAATTTATTAATCTTGTAAAAACTTTGTTTGTTAAGTATAATATATGCATTACATATTTTTTTAAAAGACAAAACTATGTTTGTTACAAGGAATAAAACTTTTAAACATGTATATGACTAATTGATTGTAAGTTTTGAAACACCGGGAAAAAAATATAGGTCTATTCTACTTTGAACTATTTATTGTGAATGTTATGTAATGGTTGACTTTGACCAAATGTTTAGTATTTCTTCTTTTTAAGTTTTTGCTTTCTGTCTTTCAAACTACTTTTTTAAAAATTTGTCATTGAATATTCGACAATTATTTCCAGCATTATATCAATTTTCGAAATACTAAAAATACCTTTTAACATTTCATTTCAAATATCAAAATTTATCTTTCAGAAAATATTTTCTAGAAAATATATTTTAAAAAATATTTTCTTAAATGAAAAATTTACATTCTAGAAAATATTTTTCAGCAATAAGTTTTGAAATTCTAAATCTGAAAGTAATTGAATTATAAATATAAAAGGGTATTTTAGTTATCTAATGTAGGTGAAAAAATGATATGGTGCACAAAGCAATTGTCTAAATATTGTAAGAAAGAATGAGGACTGCTTCTTCCTGCACCTCCATATCGTCTTCCTGCACCTCCATAGTTTTTATAATTCCAGAAATAGATATGAGTAAATGACTGAATTGTCCCTGCTGTTAGAAAAGAGAATTTTGATAAAGGAGGTACAGTTCTGTTCAGCGGTGGAGGTACAGTACAGTTCAATCATAGTAGTAGAAGATTCTGATGGTGTTGGGTTGGCGGGGTGAAGGCGTTTTGGACGGTTGTCTGTCAGAGTGGGTGGCTGAAGAGTAAGCATTGTCAATCGTCGAGACACCTGTTTTTTGATTTTTTATGTTTTTCACGAATTGTAGAATTCGTAAGAGTTATATACTTACAATTTCTGTAAGTCATAAGTTTAATTTGAGGATATTTAAATGTTACAAATTATATAAACCGTAAAGAATTTGAAATGCATAAAAACTTACGGCTTATACAACTCGTATAAGCATAGATACAACCCGCAGAAGAAAAATAGTTTTGACCGTAAGTATGATTTTTTTTTCTTTTTTAAGTTTTTACAGATTATAGAAACCGTAAAACAATTTTTCTTATACGGTTTGTATAAACCGTAGCATTGAAACTTATGTTTTTTTTTTTATTTGTTTATGTGAAGGTGGAGCAATTGCGGGACAATGAAACGGAGGTGCAGTGAAAATGGAGATGGAGCAGATCCGCCCAGTCTTGACGTGCAGCAACAATGCAGAAGGTGTAGCCGGTAGAGATGCAACGGTTGAGGGGCAATCACCGGAGGTTTGCAAAGGGATGCAGACTTGGTTGAAGAAGAAGCAGACCTGAAGGGATGAATGGTAATTTGGGTTTTAAAATTCTTTCAAATGGGTAAAATGGTCATTTCGTATGCGCTATGGACGTGCAGGAAGATATATGGAGGTGCAGGAAGAAGCAGTCAAGAATGAGAAGAGAAGAGAAGGCCCAACTGATTTTGGTTGAGAACTTTTAATTTTAAATAAATTTAATTACACATTTTACTACTCGATTATTATTATTCTGCGAATTTTTATCATTTAAATTTATTTTTTGGCACAAATTTCCTTGACTTAGTAATATACAATGTGCTGACATGAATTATTGATGTGAAAGTAACGTATTCATATATAACCAGAGAAAAATGTACGAAATTTTGAAAAAAAATAATAAAATGTGTAAAAGTTTTAAATTAAAGAGATAAAATACATAAAAATAATTAATAATTAAATTAAAAATATTAAACACAAGCTAAGAGATTCAGTCCTTTTCTAATACTGACTTAGTAATATAGGCAATGTTCACATGAATCCACGATGTGACATTAATGTATCGATATATAATTAACGGAAAAAAATACGAAATTTTGAGAATAAAATAATAAGATGTTAAATTTTTTTAAAATTAAAGAGATAAATACGTAAAAATGAATTCATAATTAAATAAAAAAGTGTTAAAAACCATTTGTCATCGATTCCTCTTATTCTACAACACTCCAAGTCACTAACTCATTTTGATGATTCAATTAATAAATAAAAAGTCATTTTAAATATTATATTATTACATTTGTTAATAGCACATTTCACCTCTTAAAATATGAATTTTGAAAATTAATTAAAATAAGGCATGCTCATAGTTATGATATATAAGGATGAGACCCAGAACTAATAATATTTGTAAATTTGGTTAATTAAAATTCAAGTATTTAATAACTGTGAATTGTACTTATTGTCCCCACCAAGGTTAGATAATTCATTATTAGAAGTGGAGCAGAACCCAATAGGCACATATCATGATATTTTTATTAAAAAAAATTCGTTATTTTGTTGAGTCACGAGAAAATATGAAATTAATTTCAAACTTTTTAAAAACCTTTTTCATTGATAAAATTTTACAAGTGTGAATACATTTAATAATAACGAGTTTTGAAATAATTACAGGTCATATATTTCTTTTAAATTGTTCTATAAAACAAGAAAGTTTTTTAAATAAGATATTTAACTTTTAACCATTCATAAAAAGACAGTGACGAAGAAAAATCACAACTTTAATATTATTTTGTTTGGATGCCTTTTCTTTTTACTTTACAATAATAAATAATTATACATGATTTCTTATTTGGTCTGTGTATACATGCATAAGCTCTCAAAACATTATATTATTTGTTACATGTTTTAACCATTTTACTTTACATTGCTTTTTTCTTTTTATTTATTTCATGTATATATATGATTATTATTAATTTAATAATAATTTAATATTTTTTTCTTATAATAACTATAAACACGTCAAATCATGTAAAAATTTGTGGTTATTGATACTATGGAATTATTTATGTTGATATTAGAAGTGAAATACATTTGAATACAATAGGCCTTGATGTTGATGATACCATTAAAGTAAGTAAAGCAAAATAAGTGTAACACTATTATTCATCTACTTTCATAAAGGATAACAAAGTTGAATATGACCAATTTATTCTATGAAAAAGTTCAAAAGAAAGATATTAGTACCAAAATTTATAATTATCCCAGAAACCTATTAACATTTAATGTATGTATGGTTGCACAATTTTAAGATTGTTAATGAATGTAATTATGTAATATTTAAAATTAGAATATTTTTGATTGAGTTTTTACTAAAATTTTTATTGTTTTAATATTTAAAATATTTATAATTTTTAATTGAGAGACTCTATTATTTATTTATTTTAATTAGATAACATGACTATTATTTTTACCCGTGACGTTTAAATTAACCATAATATTATTTAATATTAATCATAAAATATAATATTTGTTAATATTAAGAAATAAGTGATAAAAATAATAATTTCATTATTAAGATTCAATTGAAAAATATAAAAAAATTTAATTACCTATTAAAATATTTTTATAAAAAATTTAATTAAAGAACTTAAAACTTAATTAGTCCACTAATTTAGATATATGTGACAACATTTTAATATGAGTGTATTTCTCATTTATGAGATGGAAGCTTTATTGGTATCTTTTATTATAATCTTTTATGTAGTTAACAAAATTTACCAAAATGACTAGGAAACAAAAGTTAAGTTTTGATTAAAAATATTTTAAAATGAACAATACAAAATAATTTTAAAAGGTGTATTAATTGAAAATAGAAAAAGATTGTAATGTGAGAAGTTTATCAGTTGTTACTTTTAATTACTAGCTAGTTTTGGACTCATCTTTTCAAATATATCTTCCCAATGTAGGAGTCATTATGTTTTAATTTAATTTTTATCAATTTTATTATATCTAATTACTTGTAAGATATTCTCTTGAAAGACTCAAATTTATTAATGTTTATTTAAGAGTCTGTTACTTCATTGTCCCTTTAAATCATACTGACTTTGATATATATATATATATATTAAAAAAATTAATAAACTTTTAATATATTTTAAAATATCAAAATTTGTATATTTTAAAGATAAGAAAAAAATATATCCAAATTCTTTATTTAGTGGTTGACAAGAGTACAAATCTTTAAAATAGAAACTAACTTTTTATTTATGACCTCGAATCTTACTATTTATATATGTTAAATAAGTGATAAGATTCATATTCTTAACTTATACCGACCATTTAATGGAGTTACTATTAAAATATATTGTTAGTATTTTTTTTAGTAATGCTACAAATTTAGGACAACAGGAACCTCGTTCAGTGGCCAAATCGAAAAAAGACAAAAACCAGTTGGAGTATCTAACAGGCTTTTACTTCATCGAGTGTGCAACCAAATCATCAGAAAGACCAAATGCTCTTGGTTTGGTACCTTAAACCATCAAACTTCACAAGAAGAACAATACTACTACTACTATATATGAATTAACATCAACATGCATAAACTACAAAACTTTTCTTCAATTCACTACAAGTACACACTTTCTGTTTTACTTGCTGCTGATACGCGTTACTTGAAGAACTGCACCAGAAAATGTTGACCATTGATTGAACCCCTTACGTAACTCACTCACGTATAATATGACAAATGCTTTGTTGGGACCCCATTGACTTCGTAGAACAAACAAAGTACAAATGCATGCACACACTTTCTCTCAGTGGGACTTTTCTTCTTGTTCAAACCATGTAAAATCCACGAATAATGTTTCCCTCTATCTGTTCACCCAACCACTCTAACCTCATTCACACCTTCATCACTTCACTTCACCGTTTCTTTCTTTTTCTAGTCTCACCCCATGATTTCTGTTGTATGATATCACATATCACAAAGTCTCAATGCTATTTCCAATGCTCTTTTTCAACCCCCGTTTGACCTTCTCAGCAATCAGCTCTTCCACATTTAATACATAAGCGTTATGCTATAAATGGTAATTGGTCACTGTTGCAGGTGACTGACACAGTCGCATGCTCATTTATAGCCATTCATAGATGATAGCCATGCTTTGTCAACACAGTCTCTGCTGCTACCAACTCATCTCCAATGCATGTCATGCAAATGCATCATCATCAGACGTATCAGTTTGCTTACACATATACACAGTAAAAGAGAACATGTGAAAGCATAGCAACATTATGCACTACTACCATGTAGCTTCCCCGTTCACTTGAACCTTCTATCTTCTGCTAAAATACATATATACTCACAATCCAAGAACAACCACCACCGCTTCCCAACCCTCAACTGCACCATTAAATTTCACTTGTCTTCATGTGTCTTTCGTTAATAAGAACAACAATTTGAAGTAGTCATTAAGTAACCTTCTATCCCTCACCCCCTCACTGGCTCCTTCACTCATTCAATCCCAAAATGAAAGAAGCATCAATGAGGATTTCAACTCTTGCTATTGTGATCCTTCTGTGTTTTTCCTGTACACTCCTTTGCCATGGAAATGAGAGCACCGTGAGAGTGCTTTTGGAGGTGAAATCATCGTTCACTGAAGACCCAGAAAATGTTTTACGTGATTGGTCAGAGAACAACACAGATTACTGTAGTTGGAGAGGGGTGTCATGTGGGTCAAAGAAGCTCAATTCTTTGAATGATGATGACGACTCGGTGCAAGTGGTGGGACTCAACCTGTCCGATTCATCACTCAGTGGGTCGATATCACCCTCACTCGGTCGTTTGCAAAGCCTGCTCCTCCTTGATCTCTCTTTAAACCGCCTCGAGGGTCCCATTCCAACTTCCCTCTCCAACCTCACTTCGTTGGAATCTCTCTTTCTCCACTCCAACCAACTCACCGGTCAAATCCCCACCGAGTTAGACTCGCTAATGCGCCTCCGAGTTTTGCGAATCGGTAACAACCCACTCAGTGGCCCGATTCCCGAGACTCTTGGGTATATGCCCAGCCTTGAGTTCATTGGTTTGGCCTTTTGCAGACTCAGCGGTCCGATCCCGGCCCAACTCGGTCGACTCAGTTTGTTGCAAATTTTGGTTCTGCAGAACAACGAGTTGACTGGGCCGATTCCGTACGAATTGGGATACTGCTGGAGCCTTGAAGTCTTCGCCGCCGCTGGGAACAGACTTAATGGCTCGATTCCGAGTGAACTGAGTCGACTCAGGAAACTTCAAAAACTGGACCTTGCCGACAACAGCTTAACCGGATCGATTCCGAGTCAACTCGGACAGATGAGTCAGCTTACATATCTGAATTTTCTGGGGAACCAACTCGATGGTCGTATTCCACCGTCTTTGGCTCAATTGGGTAACCTTCAAAGTCTTGACTTATCAAGTAATACGCTTAGTGGGGAAATTCCAGAGGAGTTAGGGACCTTGGGTCAGTTAAAATATTTGGCTCTCACTGGGAACAAACTCAATGGGACCATTCCAAGAACCATATGTTCCAATGCAACAAGTTTGGAGATCTTGCTGATGGCAGACACTGGACTTCATGGTGAGATACCAGCTGAGTTGGGTCAGTGCAAATCCCTGAAACAAATTAATTTATCAAAGAATTATCTCAATGGGTCAATACCTATCGAGGTTTATGGGCTGACGGACCTAACTGATCTCTTGCTTCACAACAACACTTTGGTTGGTTCAATCTCTCCCTTCATAGGAAACCTCACTGAAATGCAGAATCTTGGATTGTATCATAACAACTTGCAGGGTAATCTGCCCAGAGAGATTGGGATGCTTGGGAAATTGGAGATAATGTTTCTTTATGATAATCAGTTGTCAGGGGAAATTCCTTTGGAGATTGGTAACTGTTCAAGCTTGCAAATGCTTGATATCTTTGGAAACCATTTAAGTGGTGTAATTCCCTTCACCATAGGGAGGCTGAAAGAGTTGAACTTTTTGCACCTTAGGCGCAATAAGCTTGCGGGTATGATTCCCCCGACACTTGGGAACTGTCGTAAACTGACTGTGCTGGATTTGGCAGAAAATCAGCTCTCAGGTGGCATTCCTGCAACATTCGGATTCCTCAAAGAGTTGAAGCTGTTCATGCTCTACAACAATTCTCTTGAAGGTAGTCTTCCTCACCAACTTGTAAATCTAGCAAACCTGACCAGAGTGAATCTTTCAAATAACAGACTGAATGGTAGCTTGGCTGCATTATGTAGCTCTAGCTCCTTTCTTTCTTTTGATGTCACCGATAATGAATTTGATGGTGAAATACCCTTTGTCCTGGGAAATTCACCTTCCCTTGATAGAGTGAGACTGGGTAACAACAAGTTTTCTGGTGAAATTCCAAGGACATTGGGAAAACTCACCGCATTGTTATTGTTAGACGTCTCAGGAAATTCACTCACAGGTCGAATACCAGACGAGCTTTCTTTGTGCAAGAACCTGACTCACGTTGATTTAAACAATAATCTTCTAACTGGACACATACCACCATGGCTTGGAAATTTGCCTCACTTGGGAGAGGTTAAGCTCTCATCCAATCAATTTTCTGGGTCTATTCCACTAGGCCTACTCAAAATACCCAAGTTGCTTGTCCTTTCCTTGAATAACAATTCTCTTAGTGGAAGTCTCCCAGATGATATTGGTGATCTTGTATCTCTTAATACCCTCAGGCTTGACCATAACAACTTCTCCGGACCAATCCCTCAAGCAATAGGTAAATTGATAAATCTCTATGAGCTGCACCTATCCTGGAATGGCTTTAGTCGGGAAATACCAATTGAGATTGGAAGTCTCAAAAATATACAAAGCATTTTGGACTTAAGTTACAACAATCTCTCTGGTCATATCCCATCTTCACTTGGCATGCTGTCGAAATTGGAAGTTCTTAATATTTCTCACAATGGACTCACCGGAGAAGTGCCTTCAGTAGTTGGTGAAATGACTAGCTTGCACGAGCTTGACATCTCTTACAATAACCTTCAAGGTGCATTGGATAACCGATTCTCCCGCTGGCCACATGAGTCGTTTGAAGGGAACATTCATCTTTGTGGAGCCTCTCTTTCAAGGTGCAAAAGTGGTGATGGTTCCAAGCGACCAGTCTTCAGCAAAACATCAGTGGTTATAGTCTCTACACTTTCAACTTCAGCTGCAATTGCTTTACTTGTACTTGTAGTGATGGTCTTCTTTAAAGGCAAGCAAGATTTTTTCAGGAGAGGCAGTGAAGTGAGTTTTGTCTTCTCCTCTCCATCACGAGCACAAAAACGATCGCTGATCCCTCTAACTATACCTTCAAAGAGAGATTTCAGGTGGCAAGATATCATGGATTCCACAAACAATCTAAGCGACGAGTTCGTAGTTGGCCGTGGAGGTTCTGGGACAGTGTACAAAGTTGCATTGCCCTCTGGAGAGATAGTGGCTGTGAAGAAGATTTCAGGGAAAAATGACTATCTGTTGAACAAAAGCTTTATAAGAGAAATTAAGACTTTAGGGAGTATCAAACATAGGCATCTGGTGAAGCTGATGGGTTGTTGTAGCAACAGAAGCAGAGGAACAGGTTGTAATCTGCTGATATATGAGTATATGGAGAATGGGAGTGTTTGGGATTGGTTACATGAGGTGCCCCTCAAAGCAAAGAAGATCCTTGATTGGGAAACAAGGTTCAAAATTGCTAAAGGATTAGCTCACGGAGTGGAGTACCTCCATCACGATTGTGTGCCAAAGATCATTCACAGGGACATCAAATCCAGCAACATATTACTAGATTCCAACATGGAGGCCCACCTCGGAGACTTTGGACTGGCAAAACCACTCGTTGAGAATCCAGAATCTAATACAGACTCTAATTCTTGCTTTGCTGGATCTTATGGATACATAGCCCCAGGTAATAATTTATCATGCCATTGACTTCAATTGTTATTTATCTCATATTTTTTAAAAAAACATAGATACAATTAGAATTAGAACTTAAGTTTTGTATGAAGTTCGAACCTTCTTATTGGCATGTATCTGACACGTACCGGACATTCAAACACACTGTATTACATGTTTTACTCTAATGTCTGACATGTATCAGACATTCACGCACTTACGACATATATTTTTCGATATAATTCAAAATATTTTTTTTATTGACGTGTGTCTGACACGTATCGGACATTCAGACACACTGTAATACATGTTTTACGTTTAATGTCTGACACGTATCGACATTCGCACACTTACGATACACGCATTTTTCGGTATAATTCAAAAGATTTCTTTTAAGGTGAGACTAATACAATTTTATCTCATATTTTCTACAAAATATAGATACGATTAAAACTGAAGTTTTGCCATAATATCTGTGCTGACTTTTTAATGCAAACTTTTAATCTAATCAGAATATGGTGCCAAAAACATTAAGTTGTTCATTCTATATCTTATCCTACTGTTAACCATTGATTGACATTTGATTATTTTTAGAGTATGCATACTCGCTGAAGGCCACAGAGAAAAGTGATGTGTACAGCATGGGAATTGTGCTGATGGAACTTGTTACCGGTAAAATGCCAACAGATGAAGCTTTCAGAGCAGAGATGAACATGGTGAGATGGGTGGATATGCACCTTGACAAGGAAGGCATTGCGGTTGAAGCAGTGATAGATCCTCAGCTGAAACCCCTTTCGCCTGGTGAAGAGTTTGCTGCATTTCAGGTGCTCCAGATAGCCACACAGTGCACAAAAACTGCACCACAAGAGAGGCCAACATCAAGGCAAGTATGCGACCATCTCATGCACGTATCCAACAACAAAATTGTGGATTTTGAGAACAAGAATCTTGATCATTACTGGTGATTTTCCTTCCAACATATTGAAGATGAAGGAAGACATGTCTGCTATTGTTGCTTGATTCTGTGAGTAAGGTTAGCATATGTGTCTGCATTGGTTCTTCCAAGACTTATCCTATATATTCAGATACAGATTATTAAATTATTAAGATTATTTCATGTTTGGAATGTAACCTTTGTAATGGATTAAGGTATCTTGTTATGGAGGTGTCTTCTTTTTAATATATAGTTTTCTTGTATATATTGTTAAATTTCGTTTATAAAACTCTCTTGTCGATTAATTGATAAAAGTAATAGTTCCAATTATATATGATTATTAAATGATCCAATGTTTGTATAAAATTCCGTTACAAGAATTCCAAAGAAAAAATTCATGCAGTACCATGCTAAGATATAGAAAGTACATAATGAATGGATTTTCTTTATTCAAGAATAAAAAATATAATTGTAATTTGATTTATTAGTAAATTATTTCAGTTACAGATTTTTTTTAATTGACACTATTTATTTTAACCTTAAAATATAAGATAAAAGATAGAATAGTATTAAAAATAATTTTGTTACATGGATTGTATTGCAGATTAATAAAGAATATGGTAATTAAATGTAGAATAACTCAAAGTTTTTTTGTTCTTATTAAATGTGAATATAATTTTATGCCTACTACAATATGATAGATAAATCAGGTAACGATTAAATACGTTTTATCTTTAAGGATGATTATAAAAAAAACATTTTAAATGAAACAATGTTCAAAATGAAAAAAAAAAAACATAATTTAAGATTCAATGATTTTATAAAATGTGCTTATCCTATGAGATGGGGTATTTTTTTTTCTTTTAACTTTCAATTTAAACATCAATAAATTAAACTTTTATGCAAAATTTTCATTTACATATGATGCTAATATCTGTCCAAAGATTTTCGTTGACCTTTAAATTTTTGAGTCAAAGTATATTTTTCAAAAGTGATTAATCTTAACCAATTTTTAAGTATATAAATTTATCAATATATACTAATACTTATTTCTCACTGGTTTATGAATGTTTAAGAAATCATATTAAATTAAATACCTTAAAAAGTGGTCCATTAAGCAAAATAATATTAGAATAGAGGTGGATTTCGTTAAGATTTGCATATGAAACCATATGAATCGTCCTAAAAAAATCTTAAGATTATTTCACAATAATGATGTTTGGTCTCGAGTCTAAATCCTTGAAGATGTAGGTAAAATTTTGTCTAGCATTATAACTTTTTTTTTTTTTTTTTTTTTTTTTTTTTGTGATAAGTTACTCTTGAGTCTCAAATTATCTCAGCTCCTCTAGTTAGTTAATGTTTCAAATGTAAAAATCATCTTAAGTACAACATACGATAACCTAACTATTGTTTTTAATTAATATACAAAATTCAAATTCAAAATTTAAATTATTCCCACATTGAATAAAACAAAGAGCAGATTAAAATTCAAGCTATAATTGCGTAATAAAATCTTACACATAAATCAAAACACACACCCATCAAAGCAGCTATAAATTAAAATTCAAATAATTGCATAATTAAATCTGACACATACAAGACGCTACAAATTCAAATAAAAAACGTCTCTATTCTTCCTTACTTAAAATCTAATTTAAATGAATCTATCAAAATTAATGTCCATAAATACGCACTTATGAATATTCTAAAATGAGAAAGGAAGCCTTTTTAGTAGAAAAACGAGTATTCTGCGTAGGTCACATACCAAGTAACATACTTACAAGTAATCTTTATGTTTTTATTGAATAAAGTCATACATAATAAAATAATTTTCAATTTATTTTTAAATAAAGTCATACGTAACAAATACAACTTTAGTTATTTTATTTTTAAACTAAAAGCTTGTATTACAAACACAGCTTCATTCACTTAAAAAAAATTGAGACGTACTTGCAATACAGTGTTTCAATTCAAAAAAATAAACTATAACTGTGTTTGTCATGCAATGTGCAAAAAAGAAAAAAAAAATCAATGTGGTTTTAGTCATGCATGACTTTGTATGATTTAAAAAATTAGGCTTGAAATTGTGTTAAGTAAACTCAATTTTTTCGTGATTATTAAACACAACTTACCTTTTACTTTAATTTTTCTACATCTGTTAATTCTAGTAATTCTTTTACTAAATTACATCTGAGTGGTAAAAAATCTTTTTTTTCTACGTTTATTTAACATAAATATTTTTATCTATAACTCTAGAAGGATATTCTTCCATTTGTTGTATATAACTTGTTTTTATATATTTTTAATATATTTAAAGTTATAATACAAAATTTAGAATTAAAAAATCGATATAAAAAAAATAAAAAATATAATGAAGTGAAACAAAAAAACAGAAAAAAACTAAAAAATAATAAAAAGAAACTCCACCTAGAAAAAAAAACAATTCTGTATCAAAATAAAATTTAAAAGAAATAAAGTGTTGATAAAAAAAAAAGGAATGAGAGGTAAGTGTTGATAAGCAAAAGAAAGTGCATAAAGTGAGTGAAGAAACAGAAATCACAATAACTTGTGAACTTAATTTGGTCAACAGAATGAAAAAGTAGAGAATGATACACTTAATCTGCTAATAGTAATAAATTAGACGCTCACTCACCACGCTCTCTTTCTCATATTTTTCTCTGTTCCTTTACCCCACAATCTCAACGGTTCGAACCCAACGTCTCTCTCACTACACCACACTCTTTTATTCCTCTATAACAATTCCAACTTTTTTTTGCATTTTTCTAACACCCTGTTTCCTTCTTCCTCTCACATCAACAAAAACAAACCCCAACGACGACAAGCCTTCTTCCATTTTTAGCCACACCCCTCCCAACCAAAACACACGTTCCTACGTACGAGGAAACATAACAGCCAACGTTATTTTCTTTTTATTTCTCTGCTTTCGTTACGAAACACCTCTAAATAGAGGCAAAGAAAACGGGAATGAGGTAAAACATGATTTGTCAGCATTTATAAGCCATAAAAACCTCCTTGGTTTTCGTGTAACAACTAGTTTCTCCTTCATATTCTCCCTCCCTCCCTCCTCTGTTTTACTCTACCCTGTTTTCCATTTTTTTTTTCTGTCTTTTTCTGTGTGTTTCAGCAAAACGAGAAGAGTCTTGTGAGTTTGCTATGTCTCCAATCTCTCCACCCATTTCCCTCAAATGGGTTCCCGTGTTTCCACGTTGATACTCTCCTTCGCGAAGGTTTCGACAAACCGAGACAAAAGACACAAACGATAAAGAAAGCCGACATGGCCCCGTCCGAGGTTGAGGTTGTTTCTTCCTCGCCCTTCGGTTGCGTTCTGAGGGACCGCAACCACCGGGAAGCATGCAGGGAAAGCAACGTGAAGGGCACGCATAATCATCATGCTACGTTACAAAGAAACATCAAGAACTTTGTCATGGACCTTAACACGTGCATGGCGGTGTCTTCTGATTCCACAACAAACGAAAATACCACCAACACCACCACCAGCAGCAAGAACAAAGGCGTTAACCAGCGAAAGGCTCCCAAAAACAATCGCCTAGAGAGACTTCGTTTCACACGAGCCAACTCCTTCAACAACAACAACAACAAAGAGGCCTCCTTGGCCTCCTTGATCAGCCCCAGACACTCACGGCTTCTCGACCGATGGGCAGCTAGACAGGCTCGGGAGATGGTGTCCAATTTGGAGAATGAGGCTGAATTGTTGTCCATGGACGAAGGTGACATGTTCCCAAGGACACCCAGTTCGACATCTGAGGAAGAATCCACCTCCAGAGAGATCCCTAACATGGCTGCATCTTCTCTTGTTCAGATATGGGAGAAGAGGCTGAAGCAATTTGGCGTCTCCAAAACGAACACATCGTCAGAGAAGAATGGTTCGACCTCTTCTCCCACGAATGAGCATGTTAATGCTTCATTGCCTGAGGAAGAATGCTTTGATGGACCCTCAGGGAATGAAGAAAGTTCCTTTCCCTCGTCGTTTCCTGAGTGGGAATCAAGTGACCATTCCGTTTCGCCATATGCCAGGTCTGAGAGTGGTGTCAGTGTTGCTAACATTATAAAGAAACTCACTTCAACGCGCCAGAATCAGAGTCCAACACCTTCCTTTGCTGATGAGAATGAACATGAAGGGTATGCTAGTAGTAGTGTGACAAGTGTGACAGGTTCTCCTTGTAGAGAGCGTGAATGTGGTCAACAACCACCACCACCTTCAGAGCATAAATCTGTTTGTCCCCTGCGAGTTAGAGGGCGCCAAGCATTCAATGATTTGCTTATGCAGATGGAGAATGACAGGCATAGGGAGCTCAACAAGTTGGCAGAGCGTGGAGCAGTGTCTAAATTCGCACAAAAAGGTCGCATTCAGGTAAAACAAAAAAGGCAAAGTGGTGGTTCTTCTTCTGCTATGTTAAGCTCTTTACTAGTTCTGATCGTGACTCGTTTTCTATGCATGAATGCAGGCATTGCTTCGGATTAAATTATTGCAACGTGAAGTGACGGCTAATGATCGGTCCCACCAGAAATCAACATCATGTGAAGTAAACAACAGACAATCACAAGGCTCTGCAATTATGCAATTAAGGTTTGATAATTTCTAGTCAAGTGTGAACTTCCTGATAGCATTTCCTTTTGTAGCTGGTTTTTGTTTCCATAATTTATCATATATCAAGTATATCAAGTGACATCTTAATTAAGTTTTCGTGAAAGATACTAAATGACAAATTTTTTATGACATACAGGGAAAGATTTACCAGTGGGGTTGAACTTAGAACTCCGGTCCAGGCAGAAGTAGCTACCCCAAGAAGTCCTCAAAGAGAGACAGTTAACAAAACCACTGAATTGGGTAACTCTGCCACCACTGATCAACTCAGAAAAGACACAAGAAACCAGACAGCTCATGGCAGTGACAATCACGCCACAAAATCCACACAAAAGTCAGTTTCAGATACTAGAATAGATCATAATGCAGATGAAGCTCCTCCAAGTTCGGATGTCATGGTCCAAGAAACACATCCACGTTCAGATGCCAATGCTCTACACAATAACTCAAAAGAAACTAGTGAGGCAACTACATCCATGAATGATTCAAATATAAATGAGATGACAGACAAGGCAGAGGCGAGTAGCGAAAACATTGCTATTACTAAAAGTAGTAATGATGAGGCAGTAAACGAGGAAGATATTAGTAACCAACAGTATGCTGAATCCAGTTACCAGGAGACAATAGAAGAGGCAATTAATCAGAACTATGCTGAAAGCAATTATGGTTATGAGATGGAGGAAGAGGAAACTGACCAGAATTGTGACGATGAAACTAATTACGACTGGATCAGTGAAATTTCTAGGCCTAGGAGCTATTGGGAAGAGCGCAGGCAAGCCTGGTATAGAGAGATGCTTGAAACTGGTTCTCAAAATGAGGATATAAGGAGGCTTCTTGAAAGGTACATAGTTTTCTATTAAATTTTTTCTTAGTCTATACCATGAATGTCACTTGCATAAATGACTAGATAGACAGCAAAAGAAGAAATTGTTATTATTTAGATGAGAAAAGGTCAAATTTGAATGCATTCACTTTGGAATTGGACACTAACTGGTGAAAATATTTTTTGTATAAACTTCATTGATCTAATATTTGCAGAAGAACAGTGTCAAGTTTCCTTTCTAGTGACTTCCGGGATAGAATGGATAGATTGATGGAATCTCATAGGGGAACACAAGCACATTTAGTCAACAGCCAAGACCATGAGGAAAACAGCCAAGAATTGATGGCATTCTTACAAGAACGCTTGCATTCTGCAAGGACTTCTCAAGAAGATGGAAGAGATGCAACTGAGGAAGAAGAAGAGGAGGAGAGAAGTCAGAGAGAGGAGGAGGAGGAGGAGGATAATGCAGATGAGCATGAAGAAGAGCATGAGCATGAGGAGGAGAGCTTGATAAGTGATTCATATCATGAAGCTGGTGATTATTCTAATCGTTCCTCATCATGGAGTTACAGGGACAATGAAGCCGGCGACGATTTTGACAGAGTTGTTTCTCCATCTCCACAACCTTATCAATCTCAACCTTTCTACCAGGATAGTAGGCAATCTCCAGCCACCAATCATCATTCAATGGTAAGTTTGCATTTGGTATAATCTTGACACATGGTGAATTCTCCCAAATCTCTTGTTAAATGCAAAACTGCTATGCATGCAGGAAATGGAACTGATATATGATTTGAGAGGGCACATGGAGCAACTCTATCACGAGATGGCTGAGCTAAGGAAAACAATAAAGGGCTGCATCAATATGCAGATGGAATTACAACAAACCATGAAACAACAGGTTCACTCAGTTAAGAAAGAAGAAAAGAAGCCCCGTAGCAGGACTCCAAAGAAAGGCAACTGCTGCATCTGCTATGAGGTGAAAGTTGACACGGTTTTGTACAGGTAATTGCTTCTGAATGAAAATGATTTGTTTCCATTTTGGGAGAAAAGTTCACTCATGGTATCACCATCTTCATTGCAGGTGTGGACACATGTGTGCGTGTCTGAAGTGTGCCATCGAGTTGCAATGTAACAGTGGAAAATGTCCCATATGTCGGGCTAAAATAGTGGATGTTGTTCGAGTATATGTTGACGGTTAGGTGTCATATTGGACAGAATCTAAATCTCACTCCATAGGACTATCCTTAGTCCTCAAACTTAGCAAGCTGCTACAATTAACAACATAAGCCATACAACACTTTCTCCTTTTTTACATATGCTTTCGTCAAGGGAGCATATGATATTTTTGAGGAGAAATTTGTTGACCAACATCATTGTACATTATTTCATAGTTATAAATTTGATCATTTTTTTCTTGTTGGCAAGTGTCAGTGTTCGGTAATAACAAAGTCTCAGTCTTGTATTACAAGGATATATATAACAATAAAACTAAGACAAACGCTTACACAACACCCACATGTATTTATGGCAAAATGCTGATGCTGAATATGTTGCCCTTTTTAACAATGTGCTATTTTTTTTTTTTAGATTTATTAAAATGGGTATATTTATTATTTTTATGAAGATATGTAACACATTATTAGAGTGACTTTGAAATGGAAACATTGTGCACCCAAATAACTTTTGCTCACAACTTCGACCTCTATATTAAATTGAAATCGTGCATAATGACTTTTTTTTTTCTTTTCTTTTGAACTTTTTAACCTTCTTTACCAAACCACCAAGTTAAAGTTAAAAACATTTAAAGTAAAACTAAGTTATCTTGAATTGATTTATAAGTCAGTTAATTTTGATGATTTTGGTGGCCAGCTGATTTTGGTAAGATTCATGAAATTTTGATCTCACAATTTTTTAACCCTTCTTCATTTTAATTTTTTAAGAATATTTTCTTTTTATTTTGTTAAGAAAAAGAAAACCCACCCTCACTCACTTTCATCGACAACGAACTCTCACTTTCGGATTTGGAAATAGGAAATAGACCATTTCGAAAACTAAAAAATTCACCTCCATAATGCTTCCATATTGTTCTTATAACACAAGTATGTTTGACAATAGCAGCTTCTTGAGGTGGATAGAAACTTGGATGCTATCAACTAATAGAAAAAGAAAAAAAAAAAAACAAATCTACTACCATCAAGTACTTAACAGGTTTAACCCTTGTAACGGAATTAACGACAGGAACTAACATGATTAATAAATTTGAAGTTGAAGAATTAATTTGAGATATTTCTAAATTGAAAAAACTATGAAAATTGGAAAGCGTAACCCAATTTGCAGCTTTTGGAGTTAGTGTAGAGGAGCAGGACAGAGGTCATTCTGAATCCCTCTCTCATTGAATCATCTTACAAGCTGGACCGTACCTGGATGTGACCAGGCTAGTTCTTGCTACATGCTAGTACCTTATGCCAAAATATCCAATCTATTCTCTCGTTTTCTTTTTCACTTTTTTTTCAGAGTCTACATTCTAGAAGGCCTTATCAAAACACAGTGAATATCAGCTTTTTTATCCAAACATTGTATCTTACTGCATGCTTTGTCTTGGACGCTGGAGTGAGTTTACAGTTACCACATCAATGCACATAGCCCAAGACAACTCCTGCCACTGATGATGACCCTCCAGATTCCAAGCCGCAAGGGTTACCGGGGGACCAGTATTTTTGTCTCAGATCGACTATTGGGCCCATGAGTGCTACTCTATTTGCATAACCAATGAACAAACCTTTATCATTTGCTTAAAGAACCTAAATTATAATCCTGTGTCACACCTTTGTGGATGTGAGGGGATCAGTATGAGACCATCTAGGCGAAGTAGCAGTTAAATTTATGGCATATTACTACCAAGCTCATGTTCAACCGGTATAACAGGATTTACTCATTAAAATAACAGAAAACTGTTGATTAAAGAACAAAGGTTAAAAAAACTTAAAAAACAGAAATTTGTTTTATTTTATCAAAAAAAAGCTTTTTTAGAGAAAATTAACAAATGAACTGACCCATGCTCTACGAAGAAAAAATGATGACATATTTGTTGTTGTTGGTAAATGCAGGGCTTGAAAAGGAGGACCAAAAGCTGGAAGCAGCAAGTACGGGAACCAGCCCCACTGGCTTTCCTTACTTGAAGACCACGTATGAGCTGCATCCAAAGGCTTGAAGCTCACACATAATTAATGCTGTAACTACAAGATGGAAAGTTAACAGAGGCTACCATGGCCCCAACCCATAAGTATACTGCTTTGTCAGCTTTCCTCCCTTCTCTTCAGACAGGGCATGTCCATCCAAAACAAAGACATAGTAAATAACCATAAAAAGAGAAGGACCATATAATACGGGACATAATAACTGCCAAGCCAGGAAATGGAATTGGAAAATATATTAAATATCAAAACTACCATTCTCAAGTTAGTTTTACTAGTTTTGAATAGAGTGCAAATGGTGCCCCATCATTCATTACTTATAGTTGGAATACCCCATTGATTTAGTTAGATAAAGTTAATTCTGATTCCTTAATTGTGAGTAATATATATGACTAAATTAATCTAAAATTGATTAATCCAAAGTACTGTGATTGGATTTTTCTAGCTTTAAAACAAAGCTGAAGTTGAAACAGATAACCTTTTTTAGTAACTCCAGAACATAAATCCATACTTGATGTACAATTGAAAGATACCTATACCTACTATCATTAAAATGTTCCAATTAGATGTTGGCATTTCTATTATATATTATGTATCTCATTCTTGTGTGTAAACATCTCCTTATTAGTAGTCAGTGATTATATGATCAGTTACTTTAATTTCTGACTTCGTAAAATCAAGAACTAAAAAAAATTGTAAAGTCAGAAATTAAAAAATTAAAAATTTACTCCACTTCCACAATCATCCATGAAATGCATACAAACATACATACATCTTTATAAAAAGTCATGGTGCTGCTCAGTCTGATCAATGTAGTTGTCACTTTTCAGCATCTTTATCCTGACCATAAGTCCACAAAGTGCCATTCCTGGTCCTAAAACAATGACAACGCTAACTCCAGCTGTACCCGGCTTAGAACCACCAAATATAGCTACTTTAACAATAGTCAATAGCTAATCTTACTGGAAAGAATTTCTTAATATTTGAACCCGCAAACAAGTTATTATCACCCGCATTCCAGGAGTCATTTATGAATTTGACTTCCCAAGTATAATATGTCAAATGCACTCTTAACGAATTAGTAGATTTTATGTTTTGTTGATTTGAAACCGACTTATGTAACGTCACACGCAAGGAAAGTAAACTCCAAAAAAAGTAGAACATCCCTATCAATTGGAGAATGATCAATCTGAAGACAAGTGACCTAGATCCAACCAAAACCACCACCAAAATGCATCACATTCAATGAACTTCGTTAGATTACATGCGATATTACCGCATATTTCCAGGACAACACAAAGAACAAAAGAAAGACGATTATCAACACTTAGAGTTATGTAATATCAAACAATACTTTCCGTGTATTTCCGTAGTAGATGAAGCAACCAAAAATATAAAGCAAATCTTACTCTGAAAGAACCAAAAATATATAATTGAGACAAAAGTTTAATCTGGGTTTTGCACCAACAACAAAAGCTTTTTCCACTTGATCAGGTTAGCTAAATTGAGTTTTGCACCAACGGCATCAAATCTTCCACTCATACTAAAGTGTAATTGAAAAATCTTTCACATTTGGGTCTTTCTTCTATTCTCTCCTGTACTTTTGTACTAGGTGTAAGCCAACCCACATACAATTAAATGGCCTGTCCAATACTAGTTATAGCCCACAGAAACCTTAGGCATATTGTGATCCCAACAGCCTAAGACGTGGGTGGTAGGACATTTGGCATTCTGGGTTTTGCACATCAAATCCTCCATTGATAGAGATGCTTAAATGAAAAATCCTTCATTTTATTTATTCCTTCTTTTCTTCTATTTCTCCCCTCAAATTTTGCACTAGGCGGAAATTAACCCAGATACAAATAAAATGATGGTGGTAGGACATTTGGCTTCAGCATCAGCAGATAAGACAACTAAATTCAAGTTTCATGACAAAAGTAAAAACATAATAAAAAGGTTTATAGAAGGCAAAACAAACCCCTAATAGATTAATCTCTCCCTAAAAAGGCTAAATCAAAATGCACTTTAGATCCTTTCAAAACCAAACTTGCACCACCAGCACTAGATCATCTACACTTGTTCTCAATATCCAAATAAGTACAAGGGTAACTTCATGCATGTTAAGAATATTCAAAATTGTGCTTGCATTGCATGAATCTAGCAATCTTAGATCTTTACTAGCAACAAGCTTGCAGCACAACTCTCTAAACTTCATATTCTATAGTCTTAACTCACCAGTTTATTAGCCCCCAGTTCTACAGTACTTGCAACATAGGAAACAAGGAAAATTTATTCAATCACTGATCAAGAAGAACAGGTAATGCGTTCAATGACAACCGATAAAACTATCAGCATAATAAAAATTTGATCAGTTTCGAGTGCCATAACACGTCAATTCTATTCAATGATCCAATACACAAATTGATCAATCTACTTGAAACAGGGTCACTTCAATCAAGTGTTTTAAAACAGATTACGATTAACCATTAAGTTGTAAACAGGGAGCTAGCAAATGCTAATCACAGCTCATACTATAACACAAAGCTACAGCGAGAAATTCCATAAACTCTGAAAAGCTACAAACTAAAGCAATACATTCAGCAGATAATCCAAAACTTACAAAATGTTGACATCAAATTTACTATTTTTCTTCTTACAAATAATATGATTTAACTTCCACTGTATGATGTTATTTGGTATTATTTGCACCTAGATTGCAGGTTAAAGCTACTTAATATGCAATCCTCAATTGTAGTTTAAAAAGAAGGAACTACCTGACGGTCATCTAGGTGTAAGATAACAGTAATAAGCAAGCAGCACAAACTCCTGTACCAAACGAAAATAGCTACTCTGCAAGGCACACCCTATCAGCATAAGATCACTCGCATGTAAAAGGGTTTCGATAACAACAGAGAAAGCCTCAGTCAACCAAATTCTGAGGATTATGTCTAAAACAAGATGATAATGCTTATTCAACTACCACTTACAAATAATGAAATTGGACTGTATTGTGTATATCAAAATACAAGGGAGGAAACGACAAGAGCAGAAAAACAACATTGACCTCCTAAACTAATTACACTAACTATTAGATCAATGGCACAATCGAAAATTTTATAATTAATCGTAAAAATGAAGATAGCAAAAAAGCAAGAAAAAGAAATGAAAAAAGGCTGCATTTGCAACCTAATAATGCAATTAACCGTGTACAGAAGAAGGTGGAGAAAATTAAAACAAAACCCCACAAAAAAAATAATAATCAATAATTCTATACCACAAGATACAATCCTATACAGCAAAGAACAACAACAAAGGACAAGGAACCGCCACCACCACCACCACCATGAGACCGCACACCTTCGCGAAACCCCGGCGGTGACGATAGGTGCGAGGGCTGTCCATCCAATCCCGGCGAATTCTCTGGTGACAGCGCATCATCATCCGGCGGAGGAGCACCTTCAAGAGGCTTGGCAGTGACAATTGGATTCCTGCCAAATATCTCCCTCGGCAAGAGAACCTTGGAAACCCCAAAAATGGCAACAGGGTTCTGATCAAAGACGGTCTGCGTAACTGAGGCCTGCACAATGCCGGTGTTGATGGCAACAGAGCCATTGACACGCGAAATGTTGAGTGTGAAGCTTCCAGCACCCATGGCCTCAGTAGCGAGGGTGGGTTGGAAGGGGTTAACAACTGATTCAAGAGAGCCAAGAGGGTAATAGGAATGGAGGACATGGAATTTAAGAACCACCCCTTTTTTATCTGCAGGTAGAGACTGAAGGGCCACAGAGGGTGGAAGATCAGCAAAGGCATCATCCACAGGTACGAAAAGAGTGATTCCAGCACCACCCTCATCAGCCTCAAATTCCTAAAATTCCAAATTAATCAGTTAGGTAAAATGTCAAAGTCTAAATCAAAGACATTTTCACATCAATAACATCGTAACAAGAAACAAACTAATCGCATTCAAATTCAAACTCAGTAACACTACCTGAACTACGCCGGAGGCCGCGAGCATGGAGGCGGCCACGTTGAAGTTGTGGCCGTCGATTAGGGCTTTGGTGATGTTGAGAACGACGTTGGGGCGGGTTTCGGATGCCATGAGGTCAAGGCCGTAGGGGATGAGGAGGGAATTGACGGCGAAGATGGTGACGTTGTAGGGTAGGGTTTTGACGAGGGACAAAACGGTGACGTTTGAGGGGGAGTAGGGGGCGGGGGAGCGGATCGAGACGAGGCCAGATTGGGGGTCGCGCGTGAGGTTCACGGAGCCGAAGTTGTCGGTGGCGCGTCCGGTTGTTTGGAGGAGCGTGGTGACGAGTTTCCCGGCGGGGGGGAGGGCGCGGAGGTCAGACCAGGAGAGGAACTGGAGGAGGACGTGGTAGCGGAGGACGTCGGCGAGGGCTGAGGGGGAGAGATGGTGGCGCGCGAGGTGGTCGTCGGCGGCGAGATAGGCATTGGGGACGGCGAGGATGGAGAGGGAGGAGCGGTCGGAGAGATCCGCCGCGAGAGGCGTCGCGGAGGCGAGTAGCGCCGTGAATTGGGAGAGGTCCGGCACGGTGGAGAGCAGCGCGGTGAAGTTGACAGCCGTCGACGCACGTGGGGCCGTCACAAGGCAAAATAAATAAATCAGTTGAAGGGCATTTTGGGTAATCGAAAACCCATTATGCGATGAAGAACGCATTGTGTTGAGCAGTGATCTTTGGATTCAGAATTCGTTGCTGCTGTGTGGTTAGTTAGTTGAGTTTGTTGAGTTTGTTAAGTTCAGATGAGAGTGAAGTGAGGTTTGCGTGAGTGAGAGTGTGTGAGCATGCAAATTGCAAATTGCAAATTGCAAATTGCAATTGCAAGCTGTGAATGATGAGATGAGCACTTGGGAGCTGATGCAATAATGATGTGGATTCTTAGTGTTTTGGTTTCTGCATTATTAATATTATTACTTTATCACATATTCCATCTTCTTCCTTTCTCTCTCTTAATTTCCATCTTTATTTCTGCCATCTATTCAACCCAATTTATGATAACTGCCCCTTCAACACCACCAGATATAATTACACTCCCCCACTCACCTCATATAACTCATTTTCAAAAAAAAGATATATTCTTTAAATTTCATTACTTTCTCATTAGGAATTATTTTTCAAATTTTTAAATGAGTTCAAATGGTTGATTAAAGTTCTTGATAAATTAAATTAACTTACTTTGCTAAACTGTAAAGTCTAATGGTTGATTAAAGTTCTTGATGAAAGTGGTTGGAAACCTAATTTGAAGTTAAAAAAACTAACTGCTGATTGAAAATGGTTAAGTTGGTTTAGCATTAAATTAAAAGCATTTAATAAATTATTTGCTAAAGTATATATGTTTGTGGAAAATCTCTCACTGCAATGTCCAACCCATGTCAATCTATCTTGCTTTTAAGAACAGCTCAACCCCACAGACCAATAATCATTGATTGCTACCCGAAAAAACATTCCAACATTTTTTTTCTTACAAAAACATTCTTATTAACTACTGTAATCTTTTTAAAACATTAATTAAAGAATTACGAGTATTTGAATTTATATTCAATGCAAATTGAAAATTAACTGTGATAATGATTTTTTTTTTATTTTTCCTTTGTATCACCGGTTAATATTTAAAATATAATGTTAAATTTAAATTTATAACATCTTTAATAAATATTTATTAAAAATATTATTTTAATATGAACCTGGCCGCAAATGTAATTCAATAAAATTCACAAAATCATTTCAATATGAGTAGTTTTTTAATTTTCAAACATTTATATTTATTTATGAAGATTTACATTAAAATACTGTTTTTATTGATAAAAAATTATTAAACTTAATTATACGTAACAAGCTCGCTTGTAGTGGTTTTAGAATTGGCAAACACTTGGAATAAAAAAAATCTCAGAGTTGATATCTCTCTACTGGTGTTATTGTTTTTTTTTTTTTTTCTATGGCAAAGGATTTAGTTGTGATTAGAGAAGCTTTGTGCCATTTACTTAGGAGACCTTAATAATCGAAAGAGAAGGATGCACTTAAAATATACTAATTTATAGCTAGGAATAAAGTGTTTTCCTAGATATCAAGTCTATGATGGATCCAAAAATACAAATAGTGCAATCAATATGTATGTAAAATAGGAGAAAACATTAAAAACAAAGTGATAATTTTAATTAAGTTTTTATAAAAATTTTGAAAACTCTTCTGAAGATAGTTTCGTTTTTTTTTTTTTTTTT
>Ga0209700_104278_pt1 | contig 26031 bp, 23 predicted proteins | sample SiratroredBW_FD_187528 | JGI IMG/M metagenome (GOLD analysis project Ga0209700, IMG submission 187528) | Root nodule microbial communities of legume samples collected from California, USA - Siratro red BW (SPAdes) (version 2) | ecosystem: Host-associated > Plants > Roots > Nodule | place: USA...
ATATATATATATATATATATATATATATATATATATATATATATATATATATATATATATATATATATATATATATATCGTGTGGTTTCTGGAAAATTTAAAACCGGATAACCTCTATAAATTCTCGGATCCAAATGGCAGAGAAAAAAATAATGTTGATGTCCCTATTGCATTGGGAGGAATAAATGGAATAGGAGTCATGATGAACCGTGGGATCCCCTTGTTGGAAGTTAGTATCTTAACCCATCTCACTGTTCAAAAACGATTGAGAAGGAAAGAGACTTGTGGGTTTAAAAGGATAGGTAGCACGTTTGGATAGTGGATTGGTTGAGAAGAAGCAATGCCATAATGTGGCGGGACCATAGTTGCAATATTACTATATCATCTGTCACATTGGCCATACTAATAGTGGTTTTATCCAATTCTACCATAATTTGCTTAACTTAAAGGAAATTGCTATTTTAATTTGGCTTTTAAAAACGGAATTACTCCCAAATAAAACTATTTAATATGTTCATATATCACAATGTAAATAATTCAAAAATTTAAACAATTAAAAAATAATAAAAAAGAAAAACAACAAAAAAATATTAGTTTTAGCGTGGGACAAAAATCCATACAAAGATACAAAAGTCCACGCTATTGAGTCAGTAAAGTGTAGGCAAGACAGTGGACGTTAAAACTTTGAAAGCAACTTCAAATAAGTGTGGGTCATGAACTGGACGCAAATAGCGGCGACTCTACGTGAGTCTGACCCATGCAGAAATAGAAGAAGCTTGTGAGGGCCAGGACCACGCTCATAATAATTTTTTTTTTATTATTATCATTATTTATACTATTTTTATTACCCACCATTAAACTTTTTATTTAAGTTATAAAGAAAGTGCAACAGGAGATACTCGAACTCAGAACCTCTCAACACTTAGACAGAATCCTAAATTATCAAACCAGAAGAGTTTTATTATTATACTTATTAATTCAATATACTTAACCATTAGACCACACTACTTGCAATTAATTAATTATAAATAATATTTTGGTGTGTGGGTCTAGCTCCCGCTTGGTTTTATTTTTTTTATTTTCTTTTGCGTTTTGAGTAAGTCCAGCCCACGCTACTTCCAATTAAATTTTTATAATTAATTTTTTTTTGCATTATGCGTGGGTCTAGCCCACGCATACTCCATTTTTCTATTTTTTTCCATTATTCGTGGGTCCAGCCCACGTATATTTTGCCGTCACTCTCTTCTCTTTTTTCTTTTATATTTTTTTAACATGTTGTGCGAGTCTAACCCACGCAAACTGAATTTATTTTTAATTTGAAATTTCTTTTTCTCATATGCGTGGGTTTGGCCCACGCTTCTTCCGTGAGTCACACAACCCACATATCTTTTGGTAGCTAATTGTGTGTTTTCTTGTAGTAATAGTTAATTTTATTCATTCAAATTATAATTAAACTTGACCTATCTAAATAATTATATAATTGGATTGACTTTACTCATTATGTTTGAAACGGTTGTCGATTACTGACGAGTAAATTTGACAAATGAGTTCTCAGTTTTAATTTTTTCAAAATTTTATTGATGCACTTCTTCAGTATTTATATTGATGGTAACAACTGCACAAAATATTTTTCAATAATCAAATACTCAACAATAACAACAAAATTTGGTACAGGACAATAACCAAGTGCAAAGTGATGTCGATGATGAAGAACGTATATAAGGAAAAAGCTATTTAGAGACCAATTTTTAGCTACTAAATGAAATAATTGCTAATTGTAACCAAAATAGTTATCAAATTAAATTTTGATTGCTAAATAATTACAAAATAGAACTAATGACTGAATTTAGTGACCAATTAAGTCAAGATAATTGGTATCTAACATTAGCTACTAGGATTTTAGTGACCCATACCATTAGATATTAAATTGGTATCTAATTAAGTTAGAGACTAATTTAGAATCTAATGGTGTGGGTCATTAAAACCTTGGTAGCTAATGTTAGATACCAATCATCTTGACTTAATTGGTCACTAAATTCAATAATTACTTCTATTTTGTAGTTATTTAGCAACCAAAATCTAATTTGGTGACTATTTTAGTTATAATTAACAACTATTTTATTTGGTAGCTAAAAATTTGTCTCTAAATAATTTTTTCTTGTAATTCTCTTACTAGTTATATTGATTATTAGTTTTTTAGCCAGGAAACGTTCTTAGACACTACTCATGTCAGATTTGTATTAGTTGAATGCTTTTTTTTTTCTTTTTATTATAATTTATATGTATTATGTTTGGATTGTATTGATTTGGATTTTTCTCCTGTGATACTTAGTTTCATACAAATTTATTTTTATGAATTTATATATGAATTTATGCGTATGTGATTATCTAAGAATTTATCCGTATAATTATCTACAAATGTGAATATTATTTACGAATAATAAGGTATGAATTTACTTATGGATTTGAAAATATGGATTTTGAATATTTGCAAATAACATGTATCTATACCCGGTTATTTATTTTGTTTAGTTTAACTACGAATTTTGCATTACAATCATCTTATAAGTACGAGCTCAACATATATATATAATAACAATTGATCTACGTACCTTAAGGTTTCTTCTCGTAATTACTCTATATTAACGATTTCTTGAAGAAAGTATATTTATAACAACGCTTTTAAGATTTATAATTTTATTAAGAGAATCGAGAATAAGGGTTATTTTAATTTGGAAACAGTATTTTTTATAATATTAAATTGATCAATAAAGAGAAACAGTATAAATATGATTATGATTGAAGTACAAAATAATACTAAACATTATTTGTCTTTGCTGAAACCATCCGTGTAATTTGACCTTTATCAAGTCTAATACACTATTGAAATCGAAAGAGAAGAGATACTATATAACCGAATAGATAAGAATCCAAAATGACAATAGGCCACTAAACTAACATAATGAAAGTTTGTCCTAAAAAAAAACTAAAGTTATAATGCATCCGGCATTAGAAAAATATTTATTTGACATTACTATTTATCTTTACTTCCTAATACTATTTTATGTAATAAAATAATAATATATAAGAGTTCTTAAGCGGATATAAAAAATAAATAATAGTGTCAAAGTATTATCCTCCCAACATTATTATCCCGACATTATTAGTAAGAATCTAAAATACCAAACAATTGAAAAAAAAAAAAACTTGTCATTTACTTAACTCATGCAAAATATATATCTTCAAGAAACTTTGGTCATGGACACTACCACATTAGTATATTCCAACGTCTCCAACTCAATGAGTTGGGCAACTCGCTTTGCAAATCTTGTGAACAATTCATCCATGGTATCTTCCCCAAACTCAGCTGATAAAAGAGGTTCAAAAACAGCTCTAGTGGACTTAGCTATGAAATCTCCTCTCATTTTACAATCAAGTATAGAATCACCAACATCCTCATCACGATTTGCATCCCAACCTATGTTGAAAGTCCTCAATGTTTGAAGAGTAAATGATCCTTCTGCTTCAATCACTTTTCTAACTTCTTCAGCAGTGGGACCATATATAGGTAGATCAAAGAAGTCTATTTTCTTCTCTTCAAGTAGACCCTACAATCATAAGAATAAATAAAACAGCCTTATTTTCCTCTTGCTAGCTTTCTAGAGCCTTTCAAATCTCAGGCTTTAGCAGGCACAAAATATACGTCACAGGGGTAACATCCAATACAGCACAATATGTAAAATGGATGGTCTCAGAACTTGTGTCACGTGAAGTATTGGTTCATTTTCATTGTAGTGAAGCTGCTTTCGATGTATCTGGTTATAATTTAGCATAGAAATAGTATGCTGGTTAAAATACACGGTGAATACTTTTAGTATTCAAACTTTAGATTGTACTCATGATCTCAAAATTTTTATAAAAGAAAATTATAGTTCAATATTTTATAAAACAATTGAAACACCTTTGTGTTTTATATAAAAAAATAATGTAAAATTAATGATGATATAATAAAATACGACCTAGTTATAAAACAACATATAAATTATTATAAAATTTAGGGTAAATTCTAGTTTTAAATAAAATTGAGGAATCACAGTTTTCAAATACAACTACTATTTTGATGTGTTGGTTCACTTAGTCATCTATGAAAACTCATCGCTTACCTCTTGGACCATGTCGTTGAGTACCATTCCAATTACCTCTCCGGGATTACCAATTTTATGGGTTTCATCTCTACCAATGAATGTAAGTACCATACTACCATCTGACTTTAGTTCCTCTGAACGTGATTTTAGAAAAAAATTGAAATTCTTTTCAAATTGCTTGAAGTATGCTTCATAGATAGAAGGAGCACTTGTACTTGATATATAAACATTTCCCTTATTCAGTGGTTCGTCTATGTTGGTCCAGGTTTTTGGTGCCTGCATGATACCATAGCGAGGTTGAATCAAAACAAGTTAAATGCTTGAGCTAGTATTTTTTGGGTACTTGTAAAGTAAAAACTTTAAATGAAATAGTACAATGTTAGTTTTCTTAAAATATCAAACAATACTGCATGGTAATGATAGAAATTAGGTTTGATACAATGGACCTGAGATAGCCAATGGAGACTGTAGGAGGAATGAAAAAAGTGGATGTAATCATCAGGATAAAGCCTTCCATAGAAGTTTCCAGGTGTTGCATAAATAAAGCATCTTCCATGATTGTTGTTTTTCTCTTGATGTATTCTTTGGAAGAAGTCAGGGATCAACTTGAAGATGGAATTGAAATCATTGGTGAAGAGATCATTGAGGTATATTTGTAGTACACGTGGCGTACTCTGGTTGAAGCTCAAGCTAGCATTATTCATGATGCTTAACATATTTGACACAAATAAGAGTGAATTTGGCCCCGAAGAGCATCCCAAATCTGCTACTTTCCAACAGCTTTCTGAAGTTATGTTTGACATCAACACTTTTACATTATCTTCAAGTACAGGTTTCACTATGCTTGCCACTTTTCTCTACACCAAATTTAATTTGGGTCACTAATATTGAATATATATATATATATATATATATATATATATATATATATATATATATATATATATATATATATATATATATATATATATATATTTTTATAAATTTTTTTTTTTTTAGCAAATTCGGAAAAGAGAAAGAAAGTCCTCCAACTATTTTATATGCGTTTTGTTTTCTAAAGTCGAAAAGAGATGATACCTGAAGTAAGGAGTTTTTGGTGTAGCTGGTTTCTCCATCACCACCCTTCATGTGAAGCACTCTCTCTGTTGCCATTATGTAATGAATGGACACTCAACAATCAGAAGTCAAAGAGTTATGTTAGGCTATGGGAAGTGTGAACATTTATATAGACCACTTTTATTGTTCGGAAGAGTATCCGAGTGGTTATTGTTTCCTTTTTTAGAAAAAAAGAAATCTCTAAATCAAGACTCATGACTAAAAAAGGAAAAATGGTTGTTAGCACGAAGAATGCCTAACACGTTTTTTTTTTTTTTTTTTCAATCAATATTTGGAAGATAGTATTGCCGATTAAAAAAAAATAATTGTAAGATATTTTAATTTTCATACAACAACTTATGTTGGGAGAGTCACACTTTTTCTTCTATGAGCAAAGAAAATTATGATACAAAAAATACAATCTATAATATTAGCATGGAAGGGCACATAGAAAATTGATTATAATAATTCTAATTTAAATTTAAGAAAACATTAATATATCTGAAATATTTTAATAAAATTGTTGAGAAACAATGTTTATCGCGTGCATAAAATATCTACTTACGCGTGAATATCACGTGCATATGTCGCCAGATACATCTACTTACGGAAATAAACAAGAATATGCATGCGTGGCACATGGGATTAAAGTGCAATATATGAAGATATTTTTAAAGTACAACAAATCAGAGAAATGAAAATTACTTATGTGTTACACAGTGTAATGATTTAAATAATTATTGTAAAACAATATTTAAAACAATTTAAAGTGAGAGTTCCAATTGTTAGAATAAAAATAAGTAGGCCTAATTACGTCTTTATTGTTTGAAATTCAAGCAAATTTGTTTTAGTCTATAAAACGAAAATGTATAATCGTTTTATCCTCAAACTTCAGAATACATTTCTCATGTTTAAAGCCGAATAAATTATAACTTTGCTTTTAGATCCAAAAAAATTGAAATAAGTCTAATTTTAACCTCTTACATGTAAAAAATAGTTTCACAAATTTAACAAAAGAATATATAGTTTTAAGCTAAACAACACGAATGAATGTTATAAAAAAATAATGATGTGTTGCTACCAATATTTGACTTCGATCCACTTTTGTGTGTAATGAATCGTTAAATCGAGCTTTAGGGATTAAAATATATTATTTTAAATTTAAGAAATTAAATATTTTTTGATTTAGTTGACAAAAATGTATTATAATCAAATTTTATAAATAAAAATATAATTTAGTTAGAACTTGGCGGAACTTGGCGTTGTTCGTAAGTTTGAGATTGAGGTTGTTTAATTACATGAGGTTGGAGAGTTGTGAGATGGACATTTGGAAGTCTTTTGGAAGTGTAATTAAATTTGTGTAGAGATTGAATAATAATGAAATTAATTTACATGATATTATTAACTTATTTTAGAATAAAAATAAACTTTTTCTACATTTCAAATATGCCTAAATTTTTATTTTATTTTATTTTTGTTAATAATTAATCATGAGAGTTAGAAAACAAATTTAATTGTTAATTTCGAGTATTTTGATTGACCTTGAGTAGAAAATCATTGAATTAGAAGATGCAGGAATGAAACCTTGAAGGAGTGAGAGAAAACAGAAAATAGAAAAAATTGAGCAAAAGAAGCAAAGCCTAACTTAGTAAACTTGAGCTGAGAACCCGAAAGCAAGGGCAGAGAAATGAGTTGCACAAATTACATGGGCCCAAAGTAGGTTGGTTTTAGAAATTTCTAGTGGCGCCCAGAATCTAGTGGTGGCCAGCGTAGCTGACCTAAGTGGGGCACCAGCGTCGAAATTTTCTAATTTATTTAAGAAAGTGGATCTTGGAGCAAATTCTTTTAGACTATGATTGCATTGCACTATTTTTTACTGTTTTACAAGCAAGGAAGTTCATATAAACCTATTATTTCTTTTGTTTTGTATTGGTTTGGTTGGATTAGTGTTTAGTATTCACATTACATTGATTGTAAGGTGTTTTTGTCTACATTTCTATAGGGTTTACATATGTAGAAGTGTAGCAAGGTTTTACACAAGGTTTTGTATAATCTTGCAAGGTGCAAGATTGGTTCTTCAATGTATCGAGTGTACATTTAACTTGTGTTTAATGGAATTCTTTATTTGTTGGCAAGGAAAACTAGATGTAGCTCTTAAGGAAGAGTGAAACAGTATAAAATCTTGTGCTCTTGCTCTCTATCCTTTGATCTTTAATCGCATTTCAGTTTTTGCATAACTTGTGTGTACACGATTAATCAATCAACTATTTTTGAAAATCAATTTTCTGCTTTTGTTGTACCGTACTTACTATTATTTTCTAATTAAATTGGTTTGTACTAAGATCCTTTATTGTGCTTGTTCTTAATCGCATGTACTGGTTGTCGCAACCTGCATCACGACGGGATGACGATCCGAAAGAGAAAAATGAAAATGTGTGTATGATGAAAAGAGGTAGAGTCACCACTATAGTTTATTATGAAAAAGTATGGAAAAACCAAGAAAGGTATGGTCTGTAGAATAGAGTTGGATTCAGGAGTTGGTTACGTGTGAGGAAGGTATTGACACCCCTATTGCACCTATCTTAAGACAGTAACTTTAATCAAATGAGTGTAATGAGTGTGGTTTGATAAAATGTTTATTTCTTTCCCAAAAAGATATGAAAACGTAAATAAAAAAATGATTTTTTAAATTAGGGGACCCCACAAGGATTGACTTTGCTCCTACGTATTTTCATCAGTTATGGAAAATCAACACAAACATATTTTTTTTTCAATTTTTGAGAATTTTGTATCTTTTATAGAAATTTTATACTTTAGTAGGAATTAAAAAAAAATATATTGCATAGATGCAGAATTCAGTTGAGAAAAAAAACATTTGGCCTAAAGCAATCATAAAAGGCATTCGACCAATGCATTCGGTTGAGGCTTATGGAAAAGACTCTCCGATAATGCATTTGGTTGAGCTTTCTAAAATGGCTTTCAATTTCGCTTTAGGCATTCAATGCCACTTTGGTTTATCTGTGTCGCTTTAGGCATTCGTTTACGTTATTCGGTTCTAAGTGATGTCATCAAGCTCTAGATGACGTCATACGGTTATGGAGATAAGGTTTATAATTCTTTGACATCATACAACTTTATGTGACGTCATTCAACTTTGAAAGATTTCATATAGCTTTGTGTTTAGGAAGATAAGGTTTATGATTATGGGTTATGTCATTAAGCTTTGTGTGATATCATTCAGTTCCAAGTGATGTTATACGACTCTTGTGTTTAAGAAGATAAGGTTTATGGTTCTGAAAGACATCATACGACTTTGTGTTTTGGGCAATGCTTACGTCATGCGATATTGGGTGTTGGAAGATGAATATGTCATGTGATATTGGGTGTTGGGCGATGATTATGTCATGCAGTAAGGTTCAGGGCAATGATTATATCATGCGAAATTGGGTTTTGGTTCAAAGGATTAGGTAAAGGTTCACAGACATTCAATTTTTGTTTAGAGGCATTCAAAATTGGGTCAGGGCTATTCAGAATAGGGTTAAGGGTATGCAAAAAAGTGTTAAAGTCATTCGACAAAGGGTTGAGGGCATTCCATATTGGTTTAGGTCTTCCGGAAAAGGGTTATGGGCTATTCAAAAAAAGTCATGGGATTTGAAGAGTTAAAGTAATTCAACAAAGGGTTTAGGGTACTCAGTAAAGGTTCTAGATGGTGTCATTCAACTCCGAGTGGCATCATGCAATATTGAATTTATGAAGATTAGGTTCTATGTTTAGGATGACGTCGTTTGGCTTCGTGTGACGTCATGTGGTTCCGGGCTTAAAGTATGCAATGTTTATAATTGATATACATGAAGGTTGACGGGCAAAGGAGCGAATTCAATGAGGGGCAGGAATTGGTATCAATTTTCACACCAGAATTGTGCTTATGGCAACAATTATTTCTAAATAAGTACAGTGTCATTGTAAAAGGATTTTCAAGATTGGATATGTTCTACACTCTATTCTCTATATTCAATTTCTCTCTAATATGCTTTATGGAGAGAGAATTCTTACTCTTTTTTCACTCAAATCGCATTCAGAATTGAAGATACAAAATATATTTGTATAATGAACATAAAACATAAACATAGAGATTGGAACTAAGAAAGAAAACAACAGAGATTGAAATTCATGCTCTCATAACATTAAGTTTTCAGGCATACCTCTTGAAGCTCTCGAAACCTTATTCTTGATGCTTTCTTATTCTTCTTTTGCTTCTGCAATTGCCTTTCAAAATGCTCTCCTCTTCGTTATCGAATCGCTCTCTGCATGCTTAATTCTCAATATGAATTGCTCTCTTCTTGAAAATTTTCCATTGATTCTCCGTGTAACTCTCTCTGTGTAATTCTCTCTGTCTAATCCTCTGAGTTCAATGTGTAACCTTAGATTTATCCCTCTTTGTTTTTTTGTTAAAGAACTGAATCTTGCAACCTATATTTTTGTCCAAATGTTGTCACTGTCAAATAAATAAACCGTGCAACGTTCATTTCTTCAAATAATTAAACCGTGCAATAACTGAATAAGGTAATTAATGAGCCATGCAATAACTGTCAACTTAATTAATGAAAGTGCATTCTGTTAATTTAGGTGAATGAATCTTTCTCAAAAATAGATCTCGTTAGGAAAAGATGGTAAGAAGGAATAGATGTTGAAATTAAAAATTGGGCCAAAACTGGGGGTGCAAATAACAAAAACATATAGTTTCTTCTTATTTTTTCTTTCTTCATTTCAGTTTTTTTTTCAAAATGGAATGAAGTTGAAAGCATTGCTTTGTAGAGGGCCATGCATCACCGCGTGTGGGGACGAGACCTTGATGGTGTCGAGAGGGCCATGTACAATCACTAGACTAAGACCTTAGCAATGTCGAGAGGGTCACATATCTTTATTTCTGAAAGGTCAAGATCTTGACAATGTCGAGAGGATCACACACCATTATTATATGTGAGGTCGAGACCTTGAGAATATCGAGAGGGCCACATACCATCAAATACACATGAACACCATGTGAACCCTGGAATGAATTTTGGAGAACACTTTTGTATGTGTTGAATTTTATGAAGACCTTAGCAATGCCGAGAGGTCACGTATCTTTTACGTCTGAAAGGTTGACATCTTGACAATGTTGAGAGGATCACGCACCATTATGATATGTGAGGTCGAGACCTTGAAAATATCGAGAGGGCCATGTACCATTATGTGCAGACGAACACCCTGTGAATGCTGGAATGAGTTTTGGATAACACTTTTTTATGTGTTGAATTTTGTGGAGACCTTAGCAATGTTGAGAGGGACACTTATCTTTATGTTTGAGAGGTCGAGATCTTACAATATCGAGAGAATCACATACCATTATGTTTGTATCAATTATGTGTGTGTGCGTGTGTCTATTTTTGTGTCGATATGCATGAAGTGTAATTCTTTTTTAAGTGCATGGACGAATGCATTACGATTTATTTTGTTATTTATGTTGAGAATGCATGTGACTTTATTTGGGAATGCATGGATGAATGCTTAAGATTCTATTTTTGCTATTCTTATTCAATTTTTATTTGAGAGTACATGTATGCATGAAACTCTATTTTTGATTTTTTTTGTATATCATGAGGATGTATGGATGAATCTCTAATGATTTTTTTTAATATCATGAGAAAGTATGGATGAATCTCTATTTTTGATTTTTTGAATATCATGAGGATGTATGAATGTATGGATGAAACTTTATTTATGAGATCATGTGAACCCTATTTGTTTTTTTTTTCTTTTTTGTTTTCATTTCTTTTTCATTCTTTAATCATTTCTTTATGACGTCAACATTATGAATCAAATGCTCTTTTGCAATCATCGAATTCATAAAAAAAAATTTGCTTCTCGAAAACAAGGGATGTTGCAATTATGAAATTATCGTTATGTTAAGATATCATTGACTTTTCTTTTGGAAACTTTGCTTTGGGGCATGTGTTTGTAGGTGGATGAAAAATGTGGGAGAGGTTTGAAAAAAGAAAAACTGGGAACGCATGCCCATTTATAATGAAAAATTTTATGTAGGACATGACTGCTCAAGTTTTGGTGTATTGGATAAACAAGGTGCAAATGGGATTGTGCAACTTTATGTATGATGTTTCTTGCATACTTTTTTGAGAGTTGAATATGTGAAATGTATACATGCGAGCAAAGTTTCCCTAGTTTTTTGTTTTGGATAGACTAGATGAAGTGTGAATGGCTTATTTACGGGGTTCAAAACTGGGATAAACAATCAGATTTAATGAAAATGGGGTAGAACAACTATATAGAGAAAGTTGCATTTCTGAAAGAGAAAAATCTGGGTGAAACAAATAGGAATTGCCCATTTTTAATGTATAGGGGTGACAATGAGGTTTGGATGAAAAATAGCTTGGTTTCTTTTCTTGAGGTGGACAGTAAGGATTGTCCCAATCTAACTTTCTTCTTTGTTGTTCTACTCTCAGTTGGAGGTTGGTTGGTAAAAACTTTTCACCTAGAGGCATTCAAATCATTTTTCTTTTTTTTTCTTTTCTCATTTTTTTCGACACGTATCGTCAATCACAACTTTTTATTGCAAGGTTAAGCTTTATGAAAATCACAACAATCATTTTTCAATCAATGGGAACTTTATTTAGCATTTAAGGTGGCTAGAGGTTACAAGGTTATGAAAAAAAAGGATGTAAAGGCTCAAAAATATTTGTTTGTTTATATTTTTTTGAAACAAGGATCACCCAAGCATTGTGAAAAACAATTAAGATTTTCTTCTATCAGCATTCCTTCATCATTTCTCTTATTTTTTTTTCTATTTTCACTTTTCTTTCATCACTTTTTTTCACTTTTGCATCTACTTTTGATTTTTTTCTTTTTTTTTTTCACTTTTCACATCACTTTGATAATTTTGTGATAACCTTCTTGATTGTGAATTCAAATCTTTCATTGAGGGCTTCCCTCTATTTAACTTTGTGAAGCTTTTTGAGATACACTTTGAACTGAGTTTCAACATAATGATGATCCTTGTTTATGGTATTTGGGAAGAAAATATTTATTTTAGGCTAAAAAATGGTACAATGGCCATATATCATTTTGAATGCTGATTGCTTAATTTTCAAAGAGATTAAGAATGAAACAAAATTCAATGACTTCCAACACGTGTTATTCTTTCTTTTCATTTTTTTTATATGTCCTATCTTTTTCTTAGATTGCCCTTGCAGGTTTTCAATCTAACGAACTTTTACTTTTTTTTATTTCTCTTTTTTTTAATGCCCCTACAAATCAGAGATTGGAGATTAGCCAACTGATAAAAACCTAATGTTATTGCTCAAGTGTAATATTCTTGTTCGGGCCATAATGACAACTATTAAGACAAATTTTTTCTTTTTGGGGATGAAGGAAGGCTAGAAGGGTTTCAAGAAAAATGCAAGTAAATACATAGAAAATGCCAATTTTTATCCTTTATTAAAACATCTAGTTTTGGGAAATTGCAAACATCTTTGTTTTGTTATTTATTCTTTTTTTCTTTTTCAATGAATTCAATGATTTTTGTGAACCAAGGATTCATCATGCAACATTTGGCTCACTTTTATATTTCATTTTAATTAATTTTGTGACACCCTTTAAGACCTGCCCCAAATAGCAACAAGTATGGAAATGATCGCCTGACATTTATTGATAAGTGTAGGCTCTTCAGGATCTGATCTTGCTTGTGAATTTGTAATAACATTGCATGAATATTTGATTGTTAGCAAAGATACAAAATAGAAACTACAACAAACATGAATTGTAGCAAGTTTGTATCATGTATCCTCTTGGCCAAATACCCAGGCTCTCCTCAATTGTTGTAGCTTCCTCGTTTGTTGACGTAATTACATTTTTCATTCTCAATTTGGCGTTTATTGGATTTGTCTCAAAAGAGGATTGTTTTCAACATTAGGTTTCTCTTCCTAGAAAGTCAACCATACTGCGTCAATAAAGGATTGTACCTTGCGTTTAAATGCCAAACACCTATCTGTTGATTGGCCAATTGCTCCACCATGATAATCTCATTTAGCACTCACATCGTAGTTTTTAGGGTTTGGTGGTTGTAGAGGATTCAAGGGACACACTGCAACCAAGTTATGGAGGAGGCTTGACAAGAGTTCTATGTAAGTCATCGGAATGACAATAAATTGGACAAAGTCTTTTTCCGATTTGTACTTTGGCTCTGGCCTTGATTAGATTTCATTTCTCCTTTCTGACCCTATTGATAGAGATTATTTGGCACAAGTAGTGTGTGACTATTGTAGTGAAGAATATTTGATGTTACTTGAACTTCACCCTCTTTTCTCTCAGGATTAGACCTTTTGGGATTTGTGACTGCGGACGAACCATGTGTAATTTTCCTGCTTTTTATTCCAAGCTTGATCCTTTCCCTGATGATTACAATATCAACAGAAATTGAAGAGACACTGCCTAGAATGTGCTCAGAAAAGGGAGGCTTCAATGTGTCTATAAACATGGTTACCATCTCCTTGTCATGCAAAGGTGGCTTCACATGGGATACAATCTATCTCCATCTTTGAGCATATTCTTTAAAGGTTTCAACACTTTTCTTTGCCATATTTTACAGTTGTATTCTGTCGCGAGCCATGTCAATGTTGTATTTGTATTACTTGAGGAAGGCATCCACCAAATCTTTCCATGAGCATATACAGGTTGGTTCAAGGTGTATGTACCAACTCAAACTTATACCAATCAAGCTATCTTGGAATAAATGTATTAAGAGGTTTCCGTCGTGTGCATAGGCGGCCATCTTTTTGCAATACATGGCTAAATGGCTCTTGGGACAGCTGGTTCCCTTATACTTTTCAAATTCAGGCACTTTGAACTTAGGAGGGATTATCACATCTCGCACTAAACACAAATCTGCTAAAACCCTAAATCCAAAGCTGCCTCGGCCTTCTATGGCTCTAAGCCTCTCTTCCAACATCTCCATTTTGATTTTTGCCCCATCAACCTTCACGTGTACTCTTAGTGCAGTCTTATGAGTGTTGATTTTCACTTGAGATCCTCCATCTTGAAAATCTTCTAGTTGGGTAATCATTTGAATCCTAGTGGAAGCATTAAGTTTTATGTGGGTTGGTTCTTGCTTGCTCGTAAATATAATGGTGGTAGGGACAACATGTGGCACCTGATCCTGTTAGGGGTATTCATATTACATCAGTGTTCTTCTGTGTTTGTATTGGTTTGGTTGCATTAGTGTTTAGTATTCATATTACATTGGTTGTAATGTGTTTTAGTCTACATTGTATATGATTTACATATGTAGAAGTGCAGCAGGGTGTTGCACAAGATTTTGTATAATCTTGCAGGGTGCAAGATTAGTTGTTGAATGTATTGTGTGTACATTTGACCTGTGTTTAGTGGAATTCCTTGCTTGTTGGCAAGGAAAACTGGATGTAACTCTTAAGGAAGAGTGAAATAATATAAAATCTTGTGCTCTTGCTCTTTATCCGTTGATCTTTAATCGCATTTCAATTTCTGCATATTTTTTTTCTGTGCACGACTAATCAATCAACTATTTTTTAAAATCAAATGATTGTTTTTGTTTTACTGGACTTACTTTTATTTTCTAATTTAACTGGTTTGTACTAAGATCCATGATTGTGCTTGATCTTAATCGTGTGTACTGGTTGTTGCAACCTGGATCACGGCGAGCCGACAATCCAAAAGAGAAAAATAAGAAAGTGTGTTTAATGAGTGTGGTTTTGTAAAATGTTTATTTCTTTCCTAAAAATATATGAAAACGTAAATAAAAACAAAAAATATTTTTTAAATTAGGGGACCCCACAAGGATTGACCTTGCTCCTATGTATTTTCATCAGTGATGAAAAATCAGCACATACGTAGTTCTAAAAGAAAGTTGTTTATTGGGGAGTTTGATATTTCTTTTGAGTTTTTTAGAATTTTTTATTTTTTATTTTTTAGAAATTTGATATTTTAGTAGGAATTAAAAAAATATATTGCATAGATACAGAATCTGTTGAGAAAAAAAAATCGACCAAAAGCAATTATAAAAGGCATTCGATCAATGCATTCAACTGAGGCTTTTGAAAAAGGCTCTCAAACAATGCATTCGTCTGAGCTTTCTAAAAAGGCTTTCGGTTCCACTTTGGGCATTCAGTGCCGCTTTGGTCAATCGGTGCCGCATTAGGCATTCGTTTACGTCATTCGATTCTGAGTGATGTCATCAAGCTCTGGATGACGTCATATGTTTATGTGGGTATGGAGATAAGGTTTATAACTCAGGGTGACGTCATACAGTTTTGTGTGATGTCATTCTGCTTTGAAAGATGTCATACAACTTTGTGGTTAGGAAGATAAGGATTATGATTCTAAGTGATGTGATATGGCTCTGTGTGATGTCATGCAGTATGGCTTTGTGTTTAGGAAGATATTGTTTATGATTTTGGATTGTGGCATACGACTCTGTGTTGTGGGTGATGCTTATATTATGCGGTATTGGGATTTGAGTGATGCTTACGTCATGCGATATTGGGTGTTGAACGATGATTACGTCATGCAATATTGGGTGTTGGGCGATGAGTACATCATGAAGTAAGGTTCACGGCAATGATTATATCATGTGGTATTGGGTTTTGGTTCAGAGGATTATGTAATGGGTTCAGAGACATTTGGTTTTGGTTTAGAGGCATTTGGAATTGGTTTAGGGCTATTCGAAAAAGGGTTAAAGTCATTCGAAAAAGGGTTGAGGGCATTCTTTATTGGTTTAGGTCTGGCAAAAAAGGGTTATGGGCTATTCGAAAAGGGTTATGGCATTCGAAAATGGCTAAAGTCATTCGACAAAGGGTTTAGGGTACTCAATAGATGTTATAGATGATATCATTCGACTCCGAGTGATGTCATGCAGTATGGAGTTTATGAAGATTAGGTTCTAGGTTTAGGATGACATCATTTGGCTCTGAGTGATGTCATGTGGTTTTGGGTTTAAATTATGCAGTGTTGAGAATTGATATGCATGAGGGTTGAGGAGCAAAGGCGCGAAGTCAACGAGGGACAAAAATGGGTGTCCATTTTCCACACCATAATTGTGCCCATGGCAACAATTGTTTCTAAATAAATACAGTGTCATTGTAAAAGGATTTTCAAGATTGGATATGTTATGCACTCTATTTAATTTCTCTTGAATATACTTTCTAGAGAGAGAATTCTTACTATTTTTCACTCATATCTTGTTTAGAATCGAAGATGCAGAATATAATTGTATAATGAACATAAACATAGACACAAAGATTCAAACTATGAAAGAAAACACAACAGACCTCAACATTCATGCTCGCATAGCATTAAGTTTTCAGACGTACCTCTTGAAGCTCTCGAAACCTTATTCTTGATGCTTTCTTATTTTTCTTTTGCTTTTGCAATTGCCTTTCAAAATGCTCTCCTCTTCATTATCGTATCGCTCTCTACACGCATAATTCTCAGTATGAATTGCTCTCTTTTTGAAAAATTTCCATTGATTCTCTGTGTAACTCTCCTTGTGTAATTCTCTCTGTCTAATCCTCTAAGTTCAATGTGTAACCTCAAATTTTGCCCTCTTTACTTTTTAAATAAACAATCTGACAATTCAGTGTATTGAACTCAGGTTCAATGAATGAGACCCTCGTCGTTGCTTCCATTGAGTGCAATACCATTTATCATTCACTGAACCATTCACATTCTGTTGTTCTGTTTTTTTTTTTGTTAAATAACTGAACCTTTCAATGTGTATTTTTGTCCAAATTTTGTCTTTGTCAAATAAATGAACCATGCAACTTTTGTTTTTGCAAATAATTGAACCATGCAATAACTTAATAAGGCAATTAATCATCCATGCAATAACTATCAACTTAATTAATAAAAGTGCATTTTGTTAATTTAGATGAAATGAATCTTTCTTAAAAATAACACCCATTAGGATAAGATAGTAAGAAGGAATGAATGTTGAAATTAAAAATTGGGACAATGGCCCAAAAAAATAGAGGAATGGGAGGTACATATTAGAAAATGGGGGTGCAAATAAAAAAACTTATCTTTTTTATCTTTATATCATTTTTCATTTTTCTTTTTTCATTCGAACGAAATTAGGTGTTGACTCTTGTGTTGTTTGAAAAGAATTTATCAATTCTTGCTCTTTTTGGATTAGTGCATAATTCTGGTAATTTTATACAAGGACAATAATATGTCTCATTGATAGGTTTTCCATTTTGACGACTAAACTATAAGAACTCATCAACTTTCTTTTCATACTCTTCACAAACACAATGTGCATTCATCAAACTTCACTTAAATACGACATTTGTTACAAACTTCATCATCATCAACCATGCAATATGAAATTCTCACTTTTTTAATTGAAGGTGAGAACCTTACTCATAATTCCATATGTACAAACAACATATATTATCATAGATTTAATAAAATTTCGACAACATTTCGCACTGGTCTCCAAAATACACGAAATGAAAGTGATGACAAATAACCATAGTCAAGTATGTACCTGGACAACAACACAAAATGGTTTGAACTGAAATTTTATCAAATTGAATCGTAGACTTATAATGTGTGTATTAACAAATCATAAAAAAAAATTTCCAAATTGTCCAATCATACACTTCAAGATTTAATACAAATGATCAGTGTTTAACCATTTACACTAAATCTCAGATGGGAACTAAGATTTACTCAATATAAGCATGAATAATACTTAATGTAAATAAAATTAGTACAACAAAAACATACAATATCATCCAAACATATTACAATACAACCTACTTCTATGATGAATCAAAACTTTCCCTAATTTTTTTTAAAATTTATTGTATAAATTACCTGAAATTTATATCACGCGTGGGAGGGTTAAAACAACATATATCACGTTAGTTCTTAGCTAATAACCGACGTGATATACTCTCTAAAATCCCAAATTTAACTTCTGAGGGAGCTTGATGTCGATTCTCAGCCCATAAATGACGTTATGTTAAGCCCTAATGTATCCAATTTTTCACCATTTTATTAGGCCTTCACCTCACGTCGGTTGAACTCTTAAACCGACGTCATGTTTATATATATCACGTTAGTTATAATAAAAAACTGCTAAACTAAACTTTAAAGTTTTGAATTTTTATGTTTACTGTCCTTTCTAAGACGATTTTTAATATTAATCGACGTGGGATATATACCGCGACATCGATTCGCTGTCAACTAATATTTTTTATGTTCATTTATTTACAAAAAAAACCACCGTTTGCTAATGTCGGTTTCAGTTTTAACCGTCTTTAATAGTGTTTTTCACTAGTGTTTCTGGCCGTATCAATATTTCCTGCTTAATTTTCACAATCACTAAAATATGATCCCTGAAGACCTTAATTCTCTTCCGTGGTATCCAGATCTAATGTCTTGGTTTGAACAGTTGATATATAAATAAAATAATAAATTATTACTTTTGTAAATTAATGTTATAAATAAAATTGTAAAATACATAAAAAAATTAACAAATGAAAAAAAAAAAAAAAAAACATTTCAAAGTTACCGTCTTTTCAGGACTCTTCTTCTACCTTCTAGAAAGAGAGAGGGTAGTCAAATCAGAGAGTCTCTCCTCGTCTTCCATAATGTCATCCATAGAACAAGCTTCCTCGTCTTCCATAATGTCATCCATAGAACAAGCTTCCTCGTCTCCCACAACGTCCTTCACTAGAGCAAGCTTCCTCGTCTCCCACAATGTCCTCCACCAGAGCAAGCTTCCTCCACCACAACAAGCGTCTTCCACCAGTTTTCCAGAGAGCAGTTCACCGTGAGTTCTTCTCACAAACAATTTGTTCTTCTGCTTTTCTTTTTATCCATTTCTCTCTTATATATTCCCAAATTTATAAGAATTTTCAGAGTAATTTAAGCAATACAAATATTTCATATGATATGATTTTCTTAGAATATATTTGTTTTGAATTTTATAAATATTTTGTTACGATTTATGTTTGGATTTTGTGATTTTGATTTGCATTTGAATTTTGTGATTTTGGTGAAAGATACGTGTCCAATGAGGATTGACCGTATCTTATCCGTGTGTCTAAATGGTAGACGGTTTCCGGCGAAGAGGTGGGTGTCCGACATGGTGTGGTTCCCGCCTGCGCCGCGTGTTCGTGTCAGAGATATGTGTCGAAAACAAGTAAGCTTATGTTTTCTTCATGTCCGAGCTTCGTAGCGTAAGACCACTAAGTACTTGCTTAGGTGATGAATCGTATCCTCGCATTTTAAAATGGAAAACTTATTTAATTTTTTTTCTAATACACATAATTTTGTGACAGACTGAATATTATGTTAGTGCCAGTGTCTTTGATATTGTTATTTGTAATAGTGTTTTTTTCCAATGCAAAAGTTCAATCATTAATATCTTTTGATGCTATTTTCTGTGTTTTGTTACAAATAGTTTACGTAATATAATTTTTTTAGCAATGAAACTAAAACACAATCTGGTTATAAGCAAGATTTAAAGTGGACCATACTATACGTGCAGAAAAAGTCAACACACACGGAAAACGATTCTTTATTCTTACAAGAAAATTCAATCTAATATAAAGAGTAGAAATACCATTGACCAAGTCCTAATTAACCAAATTCTGCATAATAAACTTTGATCATGCATAACCGAGTCGAAATGTCTTCTAACAATCTTTGGTCATAGACACTATCACATTAGTATACTCCAACGGCTCCAACTCCATATCAATGAGTTGGGCAACTATCATGGCAAATCTGAAAAACAATTCATCCATTATAACTTCACCAAACTTGGCTGATAAAAGAGGTTCAAAAACTGCTCTTAGTGACTTAGCTACTAACTTTGCTCTCGTTTTACTATCAACTATAGCATCATCAATATTCTCTTGAAGGTTTGCATCCCAACCTATTCTGACTGTGTCCAATGTTTTAAGGGTAAAAGATCCTTCTTCTTCAACCACTTGTCTAACTTCTTCTGGAGTAGGACCATAAATAGGCAGATCAAATAAATCCAATTTTTTCTCTTCAACCAGACCCTACACAAATCATAAAAATCTTCATTAAGAAGTCAAATAAAACATCTTTATTTTCCTATTGCTTTTTAAAGTCTCTCTGATTTTGAAAAGCACAAATATATTCATAAGGAAAATATCTAACACAAATTTAATAAATAATGAAGTTACAAGATACGGCTTGATTATACAATATAACATTTTTATAAAACTTATTCTTATATCCCATAGAGGAATTTTAAAACTGAGCACGAAACATTTTCGATATAATAAAATGTTATAATTTATCTAGTCATTCTGGAATTCCAATATGTAGAAATAAAAGGAAAATAACTATAAACTGTAGTTTACAGACATATGAACGGAAATTCATTTGATCTTCTTAAATAGGTTATTCAGTGTCTTGGAAAAAAGATATATATTCAGCATCTGTAATACGATTTTATGTATATATATATATATATATATATATATATATATATATATATATATATATATATATATATACATACTGCTATTTTGAAGTGTCAGTGCATTCATCAAACCTCGTGGCTTACCTCCTGGACCATGTCGTTGAGTACCGTACCAAGTAGGCCCCAAGGATTACTCATGTTTTGAGATTTTTCTCTACCAATGAACGTAAGTAACATGATAACACCTGACCGTAGTTCCTCCGAGCGTGATTTAAGAAAAAGCTTGAAATCCTTTTGAAATTGTTTAAAGTATGCTTCATGGACTCAAGGAGGGCTGTCACTTGTTATATAGACATTTCCCTTGTTGAGTGGTTCAGCTATGTTGGTCGAAGTTGGTGCCCGATACCATATACATTGAACCACAAAGACGTTAACTTAGCGATTGTGAAGCCAAATATAAAATGGAATTATGCTAGCAATCTATGACTTTAAATGCCTGAGCCAGCACTTTTCTTAGTTAATTTGTAAAACCAGATATAAATGGAATTATGTTAGCAAAGATCCATAACATAATGATAGGAAATGCTTGATTAATTTGGTGCAATTGACCTGAGATAGTCAATGGAGACTGTAGGAGGAATGGAAGAAGTGGATGTAATCATCGGGAAAAAGCCTTCCATAGAAGTTTCCAGGTGTTGCATGAATAAAGCATCTTCCATGATTCTCGTTTTTCTCTTCATGTCTTCTTTGGAAGAAGTCAGGGATCAACTTCAAGATGGAATTGAAATCATTTGTGAAGAGATCAGTCAGGTATATTTGTAGTACACTTGGCGTACTCTGGTTAAAGCTCAAGCTAGCATTATCCATGATGCTTAACATATTTGACACAAATAAGAGTGAATTCGGCCCCGAAGAACATCCCAAGTCCGATTACTTTCCAACAGCTTTCTGAAGTTATGTTTGACATCAACACTTTTACATTATCTTCAAGTATAGGTTTCACTATGCTTGCCACTTTTCTCTACACCAAATTTAATTTGGGTCACCGTCCTAAATATTCAATATGATATATATATATATATATATATATATATATAGTCATAAATTCTTTTCTTTTTACCAAATTCGGAAAACAGAAAGAAAGCCCTCTATCTATTTTATATGCGTTTTGTTTTCTAAAGCCGGAAAGAGATGATACCTGAAGTAAGGAGTTTTTGGTGTAGCTGGTTTCTCCATCACCACCCTTCATGTGAAGCACTCTCTCTGATGCCATTATGTAAAGAATGGACACTCAACAATGCAGAAGTCAAACAATTACGTTAGGCTATGGGAAGTGTCAACATTTATATAGACTACTTTTATTGTTAGGAAGAGTATCTGAGTGGTTCTTGTTTCCTTTTTCTTCTTAAAAGAAAATTACTATATCGAGACTCATGCCTAAAAGGGGAACAATGGTTGTTAGAACGAAGAATGCCTAACACGTTTTTTTTTTTTTTTTTTTTTTTTTTTTCCTTTCATTCAATAATTGTAATATATTTTTACTTTTCATACAACAACGTACATTGGGTGAGTCACACTTTATCTTCTATAAGCAAATTTAAGAAATTTGATTATAATAATTGTAATTCAAATCTTAGAAAATATTAATATATCTGAAATATTTTATAAAATTGTTGAGAAACAATGTTTATCGCGTGCATAAAATATCTACTTACGCGTGAATATCACGTATCTCTCCAGATACACATTAATTCTACTTACGGAAATAAACAAGAATGCATGCGTGGCACATGGGATTAAAGCGCAATATATGACTATATTTTTAAAGTGAGAGTTCCAATTGTTAGAATAAAAATAAGTAAGCTTAATTACGTCTTTATTATTTGTCTTTATTCTTTGAAATTCAAGCAAATTTGTTTTTGTATATAAAATGAAAATGTATAATCGTTTTATCCTCAAACTTCAGATTACATTTCTAGTGTTTAAAGCCGAATAAATTAATTATAACTTTGCTTTTAGATAAAAAAATAGAATAAAATCTAATTTTAACCTCTTAGATTAAAAAAATAGTTTCACAAATTTAACAAAAAAACACATAGTTTTAAGCTAAACAACATGAATGAAAGTTATAAAAAGATATTGATGTGTTGCAACCAATATTTGACTTAGATCCACTTTTGTGTACAATGAATCGTTAAATCGAGCTTTAGGGATTAAAATATATTATTTTAAATTTAATAAATTAAAATATTTTTTAATTTACTTGAGAAAAATATATTATAATCAAATTTTATAAATAAAAATATAATTTAATTAAAAATTTGGTGGTGTTCCTAAGTTTGAGATTGAGGTTGTCTAATTACATGAGGTCGGAGAGTTTTGAGATGGACAAAAAATATAATTTTTATTATATTAAGCACATGTATCATATATATTTGTCTTGAATAATTTTAGCGAAAACGTACAGAAAGATATGTATAGGATGATAAATAATTAAGAGATAACATAAACTATAATTAAAGATGTGTTATGATGCATGCACATGATTTGTAGCTGATTATTTGTGACGAATGGAGAGAGAGTCTACACACCCCCGCAAGATGTAGGAGGGAGACCGAACACCAATCTTGTCTAAAAGACATGCATGGAGAGAGTGAGACAAAGGCTTGGTAAGTAGATAAGCTAGTTGATGACTTGTTGGCACATGAGACACTTGAAGTTCCTTAGAAGCAACCAAGTCGCGAACAAAATTATAGTCAATAACAAGATGTTTCATGCGAGTGTGGAACACAGGATTGACACGAAGGTAGGTAGCTCCAATATTATCAGAAAACAATTGTGGTGTCTTGATGATTGGATGACCAAGCTTCTTTAATAGTTCCTGTAACCACAACAGTTCAGTGGTGGAGATCGCCATAGTTCGATATTTAGTCTCTATTGAGATTTAGCAAGAGTGGGTTGCTTCTTAAAGGACCAAGAGATGGCATTGGCCCCATATAAATAAGATAGGCAGCAGTAGACTTGCGGTTATGAGTATCTCTAACCCAATTATAACTTGAGATTAGTGACGCAAGAGAGGTGAAGACCATGGTCAAGTGTCCCCTTGAGATGGTGGAGTAGACACTTGGCAGCTTTCATGTGAATTTCAATGGGAACTTGCATGTACTGTGATAGTTTATTCACTGAGAAACAAACATTTGGGTTCGTGAGATACAAATATTGTAGGCAACCAATAATAGGACAAAACTCCCAGATATCACATGAAGGAGCATTCGACGTTGTAGTCAAATCACATGAAGTAGAAAGAGGGGTGGAGACAGGCTTTGCATCTTGCATGTTGGTAGAAATCAAGAACTCACGTACATAGTGTTGCTGTGAGAGAAACAAACCGTAAGGTCTAGAGAGGATTTCCATACCAAGGAAATGATGAGGAGACCCGAGATCCTTTAAAGAGAACTTCAATGCAAGGGCATTCTTGAATGCATTCAGAATTGAGTCGTTATTGCCTGTCAGTAGTAGATCATCTACATAAACAAGAAAGTATGCAACAACACTATCCCGATTGTATACAACTAAAGAAGTGCCAAATTGAGAATTAAGAAATCCGTATGTAATAAGAAAATCCTTTAGAGCATTATACGAAGCACGAGGTGCTTGTTTCAGACTGTACAACGCTTTATGAAGCTTGCATACAAAATCTAGAAAGTGAGAGTTGACAAAATCTAGTGGTTGAGACATGTAAATATCCTTAGAGATACTGCCGTGAATAAATGCATTATTAACATCCATTTGACATAAAGGCCAACCACTAGAGAAAGCAATGCAAAGAACCAGCTTGATAGTCTGAGCTTTAATGACTGGGCTATAGGTTTCATTATCCAGGACATTGATGAAACCCTTTGACAACAAGACGAGCTTTATATCGAGTTATAGAGTCATCGGGATCCCGCTTTAGATGAAAAACCCACTTATGACCAATAATGTTGAACTGTGGTTGCTTAGGGTCAAGGGACCATGTACCATTAGCAAGTAAAGCATTGAATTCTTCTGACATTTCTTGCCTCCACTCAAAATGTTTCAAAGCTTGGGAAAGACAACAAGGTTCAGTTTGGTTGGATACAGGAAATTTGGTGGCTACGTGAAGCTGTTTGGGTTTAAAGATGCCATTTTTAGATCTTGTGACCATTGGGTGGAAAGGTTGTTTTGGTCCAGGCGAGCATGAGTATGAGTCTACATGCGTGGAAGGAGATGAACCCAAAGTGTACAAGATATCATGATTAGATGGAGGAGAGGATTCAGTGGAATTTGGTAATACATGAGGAAGGGATGAGGTATGCAGTAATGTTGGCATGGATATAGGTGAAGATAAGTTTTGAGATGTGATGGGTAAAGAGAAGACAATGGAAGTGGAATTTGAATTTTGAGATATGGATGTTGAAATGATTTATATATGGATTTATATGTGGTTTGAGGGTGTGAGTCCAGATGGCTGTATGCATGTAGGGATGGATGTTAGAGAGAGAGAATATGTGGTTATAAGTGCAGAAGAATAAGTAAAAATATTTTTTACAAAAATATCAAAACTCGTTCATCCAACAACTCAATCCACCTACATCTCATTTACTAGCTGAACTTTGGGACTTATGTACCTACTTGAGTATCATAGTTAAATTCAACAGAATTACAACCTAGTCCTAATTAAATCAACTTCACAAAGATTAATTTGGTGTTAAATACTTGGTTATCAAACATTTATAAGCGCCAACTAATGAAAATAATGCATCCTCAACCTACATAAGGCCTACAAATATGGATTTTAATTCCATAGGAGTTAGACACTCAATATTTCTTACTCATTTACTCCTTATTATACTTTCAAGAATTGAAAAATCTTCTATAAGTGGAAGGTTACTCAGTTGTTCATCCACACATTTAATTTTTGTAAAGATTGTCTTCAATCACTTTGAAAGGTTTTAATTTAACTATGATAAAAACAAGATTTATATATTTCGGATTATACAATTAAAATGTATATATATATATATATATATATATATATATATATATATATATATTATATATTTATTTTTATATTTATTTGTATTGTATTAATTTAGAATATAAATTTTTAAAGGGTAAAATTGAAATTTTATTTTTATAAGTGTAACTTCAAAATAGGGCTTAGTATTTAATAGCCCTCTAATTTTAATAATGCTTCATGGAGTCTTTCTTAATATAACCTTTGAGTCTTTGAGTTTGTTTTTTTTTTTTTTTTTTTTTTTTTTTTTTTTTTTT